>Ga0080006_1191111_pt1 | contig 42575 bp, 40 predicted proteins | sample RS3BMetagenome_FD_69209 | JGI IMG/M metagenome (GOLD analysis project Ga0080006, IMG submission 69209) | Ferric oxide microbial mat and aquatic microbial communities from Rainbow Spring, Yellowstone National Park, USA - RS3B (SPADES... ...
TTCGGGCGTATGACACAGAGTTGAATGATATCTTGTTACGATTGCCTAATTTCCCTCATCACACAGTCCCACGGGGTAAAGGGGAAGAGGATAATCCCGAAATCAGACGCGAAGGGTCTCCGCGACGGTTTGAATTCAGTGCTCGAACGCACTGGGATATTGGCGTGGACTTGGGGATTTTGGATTTCGAGCGTGCCGCCAAAGTCACGGGCTCGCGCTTTGTCTTCTATATGGGGATGGGCGCCAGACTGGAACGTGCCCTCTTGAATTTTATGATGGACGTGCAGACCACAGAAAGAGGGTATACGGAGGTTTGGCCGCCTTATCTTGTCAATCAGGCCAGTATGCTCGGCACGGGCAACCTCCCCAAGTTTGAGGAAGACCTGTTCAAGCTGCGAGAGCCGGATTATTACCTCATTCCGACTGCAGAAGTGCCCGTCACTAATTTACATCGCGATGAGATTTTATCGTTCGGTCAACTGCCGATCGCTTACGCAGGCTATAGCGCATCATTTCGTTCCGAGGCAGGAGCGTCAGGACGGGATACGCGCGGGTTGATCCGCCTGCATCAATTCAACAAAGTGGAGCTTGTCCGCTTCTGTGCCCCTGAGGAGTCTTACGCAGAGTTGGAGCGGATGCGTGAGGATGCCGAGGTGATTTTAAAGAAGTTACGTCTCCCTTATCGAGTGATCGAGATCTGTTCTGGGGATCTCGGGTTCAAGGAAAGCAAAAAATACGATATTGAGGTCTGGCTCCCATCGGCAGACACTTATCGGGAAATCTCCTCTTGTTCCAACTTTGAGGACTTTCAAGCCCGTCGCAGTAACATCCGCTTTCGTCGAACGGAGAAGGCCAAGCCGGAATTCGTGCACACGTTGAATGCTTCTGGGCTGGCAGTTGGACGAACGGTCGCGGCTATACTGGAAAACTACCAGGAGGCCGACGGATCCGTTACGATTCCCGAGGTCTTGAGGCCATACTTCGGTGGACTTTCGAGGATTGCTTTACCGCAGGATTGAAAAGGAGACGTGAATGAGCGGTGTGGTCCGACATTGTGTGGGGTGTGGCGCTCGTCGTGCTCGGTGTCTGTGTGGTGATCCAGCGCAAAGCCCTCAATCGCATCGCGTTCGGCCGCTCGATGTTTATCAGTGGCATGTCATTTGTCGTCTCTTTTGTAGTGATCATCGCCCCGCCGTCTGTGGGGGTCTGGGTATTGTTTGGGTTTTTCGAGCTCTTTGGATGGGCATTTTTGATCTTTATGACCGTACGCTCGATCGCCCGTCTACGCCATCACGTACATCCCCCTGTGGCCTCTTCACGCTCGGATTCTGTGTGATCATCCCGTTCCCGCCTCTCCGCCTCCCGACAGCTTGTTCCCTTTTTGCCCGGGCAGGCGCGGATACCCTCCTTGGCACATATAGTGGGGTATCGAGACAGGTGTCCTGCCGCACCTCGTCTACGTGTTGAGACGAGAAGGAGAGATCGAAGTGCCAGGGAAGAAGAGTAAAACAAACTCGACCAGTCCATTTCTGACGAATCGCACGGCCAAGCCGGCGCCGTCTGTGCGTCCGTACGAATCGTCCACAAGGCTCGTTGTCGGGACGGCACCTGCCGCCCGAAGAACGCCCGCCAAGAAGCGCAGGCCGCGCGCCATCGAGGCGAAGTCGGCGAGCAAGGGCCGTCCCCCTGAAGTCACACAGGAACCGGTTGCGACGGCGGTACGCATGATGTTGAGGCCGCGGACTGTAGAGGACGACGTCTTCATTCAGACTGTGACGACGGATGAGATTGCGCCGATTTTTCGCGCGACCTACGGGTACGATCTGGATTTGCCGATGGTCATGAGCTACATCCAAGCCGCCAATACCCGCATGATCTTGGTCGATGACAAGGTGGCTGGATATGTAAGCTATGTAGCCGATGACAGTGGCAAGCTCAACATTGGTTCTTTGATCTTGGCGTCCGAATACCAAGGCAAGGGTTGTGGGAAGCGGGTGATGCGTCAGATTGAGCAAGAAGCGCGAGCCATGGGTATCTACGAGCTGGAGGTCTTTATCCAGCAGACCAATGCGCGAAGTCAGGCCTTCGCCGAGTCGCTTGGCTTTATTCGCGTTCCCTCCATGCAACCGCAGACCATCGTGATGGTCAAGAGCCTGCAACCTGTGGGAATGGTAGGGCAACCAGGCATGCAACCAGGATCCGCTGGCGCTGGTCCCCAGAATTCGGGAAGGCCCGGATTGTAGGACCAGCGTCTCATCACGGTGAGTCAACAACGAGCTGACTGTGGCCGCGCGTGCCGCACATACTGTAGGGCTGAGCGGCCACATCGGCTACCACCACCAAGCAAGTCCAAGCGCGCCGATAGCGAGCCAAGGCAGGAAGAAAAATGGCCAAAATACCGTATCGGCAGAGACTTCATCCGGAATGCATAAGGGTAGCGTCTCGACGTCGCAGTCTGACGCCTCAAGACTCGCCATTCGCGTCCCACCAGATTGACGCAAGTACACGCCATCGTTCGTCACGTGATGCAAGATGCCGTGGTGAACGCGTCCATAGGCGTGAACGTATACGGGCTGACCTACAAGACGGCGAGCATGATGATACAGGGGATGCATGCAACCTCGCCTCCTTCCAGAGCGAATCTTACGGCTCGCTCCAATAGATGCGGCGGGCGGTCTGTGCGCACTGTACAGACGCCCGTAGGCACTTGCGATGGGAGTATGTTGGCTGAGGGGGAACCACCCGCAGCATGGATCCTTGATCGCTTTTGATCGGCTCTGCAGACCGTGATATAATGGGATGATTGTGAATCGTGGTTGTCTCGGCATTACTTGAGCCGGATGATCACATTGCGCTTCACGCCGCATCATGTGTCAACACGACATGCACCCGTAGCTCAGGTGGATAGAGCGGTGGTTTCCTAAACCGCGTCTTGCGGGGGTTCGAGTCCCTCCGGGTGCGCCAGAAGACTACAGCAACAGCGGCTTTCCCGGGGTTACCGAGGAGCCGCTGTTTGCTGCCTTTCCGCTTAATCTCGTCATGTTTCGTACGTAGGGTGTCTCTGTAGGGGACAAACAGGGCGAACTCCTCTGCATCCATCCTGCCGATGATACAGTCCGCGCCAGCTATGCTTTGCAATGCCTCGCCAATCTGTTGCAAGATGTGATCGCGCCCTTGTCGTCCCATCGCTCTGCGCAAGGTAGTCAGGCTTGGGAAGTGCACCAGGATCAAAACCCCTGTGCTCCTCCCCGGAATTCCACGCTCCAGAAGGGCGGTGGCTCGATTCCAGAAGAATCGCCCATGGGCTGGTGCCCGCGCCCGCTCTGAACTTGCCGCATACAGTGGGCATGAACGGTCGGCGAGAAAAGAGGCTCCACGCTAGTCACGCTGGCCAGAGAGTCCTGCGCAGGGGTGGTCATATGGATGGCGACGGATATGCGCTGACGCCTTGGATGGTGGGGTTCCTTGCGCTCTTTGCCGTATTTTTTCTAGCCGTTTGCGCTGTTACGATATATCGGCGCGTGGGCTAAGGGAGCGGCGCTGATTCGTGGCGCCGCTCCTTTGTACATTGCAAAACCGATTTGGGTCGAATCAGCGTACATAAAGACAGAGCCCCCTCGTTGCGGTACAATATGATTCAGGAAACCGCGATGTAGACGAAATCACGAGGTGCGGGGGTCGGTCGATTGTCGGATGCAGAGCTGTACCAGCAGATCCGCCTTGGCGATGGCCAGGCTCTCGCACAGGTGTACGACCGGTATGTGTCAAAGGTGTACGCCATTGCTCGGCGGTTGACCACTGATCGAGAAATGATCGAAGAGATCGTACAAGACGTATTTACTCGTGTGTGGACGACACAAGGCTACGATCCCGCCGTCGGCGAATTTTCTCATTGGCTGGGTGTTGTCGCGAAGCGGATTGCGATCGATCATCTGCGAAAACAGAATCGTATGCAAAAGTCCGGGGTAGCGCTGGCGATTGAAGATCAGCCGATCCCGGATCCCAAGTCGTCTGAAGGTGAGGCGCTCTCGCGACTCATGCGCGCTGACTTGCGCAAGGCACTTTCGGGGTTGCGTCCAGAAGAACGTTTGATTATGGAATTAGCGTACTTTCAAGGGTATACGCTTAGCGAGGTGGCGTCCACCTTGGAGATGCCCCTCGGTACTGTAAAGACAAGATTACATGCGGGCCTTGTGCGGTTGCGTACGAGTTTGGCAGACTGGCAGATGGAGGTGCACGGATGAGTGAACCTACGCAGACCGCTTGTGATGCGTTGGTCGATTATTTGATCGGGGAGTTGTCGCCCGAGCAAATGCAGCGGTTCTCTGTGCACTTGACGACTTGTGTCCGTTGCCGTCTCGAACTCGATGAGTTGCAGCCTGTACACGAGCGCATGGCGGAGGCCGAGGTACCGGAGGAAGCCGCGTTGGAGACGCCGATTGATTTTGCGGCGCTCAAGCAGCGTACGCTGGATCGAGCATTTGCCGCGCGCCCCTGGGTCGCGCGCGGATCCGCTGACAAGACAAACTTCGCTACCGCTTTGGCACCCGGCGCCGTGCGCGCGGAAGCGGGCTCTCGCAGTCCGTCGGCCGGCTCCCGCTGGCGCAGTGACCGCGCGCGATCGCCAGTGCTGGCCAGAGTCTTGACGGCGTTGGCCGGAGTCGCCGTGGTGGCCGCGTTTTGGTCGATCTACTCACTGCGATCTGGGTCGGCCGGACTTCTCGACACGCCGCTGCACATGGAAGCCGCAGCGTCATTTCCAGGCACCAGCGGCATGTTGATGATGTCGCCTAAATCGGATATGATGCAGCTGACACTCACGCTGCAGGGGCTTCCACCTGCTCCGAGTGCCGGTTGCTTCGAACTCTGGGTCGTGACGCCGAATGGAAGGCACATCGGCTATGGGGAGTTTGTTCCAAACTCGGATGGATGGGCGAAGGTGACGGCGCTTGTGCCCATGAACCTGTCGTTTGTGCAAGTCGGAGTCACGCGTGAACCGAGTTGGGGAGACAAGAAGCCACTTGGCAAGATGGTTCTGCGCATGCACATGCCGACATCAGTGTGATGTGGGGCATGTGGGTCGCCAAACGGCCTTGACTTGGCGTTGACATGTCTGTCCACACACTGCATACTGTGGAAAAGCTCAGCGGACAATCTGTTCAGCGCTGCAGGAGGCGTCATGGTACCCGATTTGTTTATCTCCTTTAACCCCGCTGATCGCCACGATCGTCAGGGGCGTTTTATTATCTTGTCAGGACCTTCCGGTGTGGGCAAGAACACGCTCTTGAACCGAGTCCTGCAAGGCGTTGGCGGGGTTTACTATATCCCGTCTGCCACGACGCGCCCGATGCGTCCGGGTGAGAGTCAACTCGACCCGTACGTATTTATGAGTGTGGCTGAGTTTGAAGACCTGATCGGGCAGGGGAAGTTCTTGGAGTGGAAGAAGATCCATTCTCAGAATTACTATGGCACGCATAAGCCGACGATTGAATACGCGATCGCGAACGGTTACGACATTATCACAGATATGGATGTGCTGGGTTGCGAGGATGCCCGTGAAGCTTTCCCGGATCACGTAAGGACGATATTTATACGCCCACCGTCTCTGGACGAGCTGTCGCATCGACTGATGGAACGCGACGGCGATGCCAAAGCGGTCGCGGCGCGGTTGCAACGGGTACCGTTGGAACTGGATCACTCTCACAAGTATCATTTCTCGTTGGTCAACGATGACTTGGAGGAGAGCGCGCGTGCACTTCAGGCGATCGTCCTGTCGATCATTGGCAGGAACCCGTCGATGAGATCAGCGCGAGAGTCTGTGGTGGAGTGAAAAAGCGGCAGGCACCTGTTGGATCACAGGCACCTGCCGCTTTTTGTTTGTCATTCGACCGCCTTTGCGTCAGTGTCCTTGGGGACGATAAGGAATGAAGCTGATCGTGGCGCTGCCCGTGAGCCCGTAGACATTTCCGATCACCGTCGCTGTGCCCGGATTCGCAGCGGACAGCACATCGGTCGCAGCCCCCCCGTCATCGGTTAGCATGGACGCGGCGCCCAGCGTTCCGAAGTTCGTCGAGAAGTCGACGCCGATTGAACCGACCGGCAGGCCCCACGGATTGTACACGTTGGCGGTGACCGCCGAATAGACGGCAGACGTCACACTCCCGGGGACACCTGGTGCAGACAACGTGACCGTTCCTGGGGTTGCCGTGAGCGAGATCGTACCAACGCCTACCTGTGCTGACTCGCTGGCCGCATCGAGCGTATACGTGACAGTGTACTGTCCAACGGTCGCATCCGTGCCTACCGTCAGATTGCCAGCGCCGAGGTTGTTCACGCTGTAAGGCCCCGCGTCGATCAGTATCCCTTGGTGTCCCGTGGGACCGCTGAGCGTGTACGTACCCAAGTCCGCCATGTAGTCTCCGTAGTTGTCAAGGACGATGGGCTGCGTAACCATGTCCACGACGGACGTCGTCCCGTGTAGCCCGCTTAGCGTGGGCATCGCGTACGATAGGCCGGTGATTGTCGCGGCGACGGGCCGGACAAACGACGTGCGTCGCCAATCGTTTGCGATGTAGCTTGTGGTCGTGGTGTAGATCTGATGGTAAAGGGGGTCGGGGTTCTCGGCGGCCTGTGTGAAGTTCTTGGAACTGTCATAGTAGCTGACGAGGCCGTTGCCTTCCCATCCAAACACGTTGCCTGCGGTCAAGTAGTCGAACCACCGATCCTGGGCATGTTGCGCCAAGGGGAGGTTGGTGACCGACAGGGCGTTCCAGTAAAACTCCATCTCCACGCCGAGGCCCTGGGTCTCGGCCAGTTGGGAGACACTCGTGAATCGCGACAGCGGGTTAATGCTGAAGTTGAAAGCGACACCGGCTTGCACCATCACATCGTCAAAGCCAAGTTGTCTCCAATCCGGAATGCCCGCACCCCCGTAAAATGGAATCCAGTAGAACAGCAGGTGGTCAGCATGAACCATGGCCGCAGTCTGCTCGATAATGGCGTGTTTGTACTCGAGTTTGATATTGAGCGACTCAGGCGACCAATAGAATCCCTCTAGCTGCAAATGGGCATACCCTGCCTGTTTCCAGTCCGCCATCACCGTGTTGATATACCACTGAATCGCTAGCAGTTTGTTCTGGTAGGCGACCGTTTGACCGACGATGGCCGGGTTCATGTCCAGATTTGGCCCGCCCGGAGTCAGGGATCCGAATGCCGTTGGGTCTCCGTCTAGACCGGGAATGTTGATCACCACTTTTTCAGGTGTGGTACCCGCCTGCGCTACGGCCTGGTTCAGCGCCGACAACTGAATGCCAGACGTAAACAGATTCTGGATGTAGTTGCTCCAAGTCAGCTCAGAACCAGCGATCCCATAGTTGGCAAATAGCACGCCGTCGAACAGGGGCTGCGTTTGCCTTCCAGAGGGACCTAGGTGCCGATGAATCGCATCGAAGAACCGCTTGGCAAGGGTCCCGTGTTTGGACGAGACGATGGTCTGGCTGGCTGGTGCGCCTGGCAACGGATTGGCCGGCGGTGGCGATCCCGCCGGGGGTTGACCCGGCTGCGACCCGGTGGTTGGCGGACCGGGCTGCCCTGGCTGCGACCCGCTGGGCGGCTGACTTGGCTGCCCCGGCTGAGATCCGCTCGGCGGCTGCCCCGGTCCGGTGGGGTTCCCCGGCTGTGGCGACGACGGCGGTTGGGTACCGCTTCCGGGGGACTCGAGCATCGGCAGAAAGTCGCTGACCGTCCATGTCCCCAGGCTGCCGTTGCCATCCGTATACGCCAAGAGCATGTTGTGAATACCGCCCGTCTGAGGGCTGCCAGCTGGAAGGTATCCGGGATCCGGAGTGGGTGGCGCCGGTTGACCGACGGGCGTCTGCCCTTGTGGATTGGGTGTTGTGCTCCCGAAAATGGAAAAGGCATCGGTGAAGGCAAAAACGGCAACGTTGAACTCGGCGCGAACGTACTGTGCGTTGATATCGAGCCCGGGCACCTCGTACGATTGGGTCAGCTCGCCGGGGACCCACGAGCCAATCGTACTGGTGGCCGTTCCCACCGTGGCCCAGTTGACGCCATCTTGCGACACCTGGTAGGTGACATGCCCCGGAAATGTAATACCGGCGGCCATCTCTTGGAGAAAATCGAGAGAGAGTGCCTGGATGTTCTCCTTTTGCCCCAAGTTGATTGTGATGGTGCGGCCGTACTGACGATAAAGTCCAATCCAGGCTGGGTCTTGAAACGAGAGGCTGCCGTATTTGCCGCTCGTCAACTGGCCTACGTCCGGAAAATTTGCTTGCGTCTGCATAAAGAAAGAATCGGGGTACTGTGTGGTGATCGTGTACGGTTTGCCCAGCGCAATGTCCGTCCCATACGCTGTCGGGAAATTCGTTCGCGTGGGCACTGTGGCCGCAGTCAGGGCGCTGTCGACCAATGGACTGTCCAGCAAACTGCCGGGGGGAACAGTACCCGCCGGCGCGAATGGTAAAGAGGCCGGATCCGCCGGATTCGCGCCGGGGCGCAAACCGGCGTCCTCCCCCTGCCCAGTGGCAAGTTGTGCTTGTTGCTGTGCCTGATTCTGTTGCAGGGCTGCCTGAATGGCAGCGGCGGTCATCGCCGACGCTCCCTGTGATTGACCGGTGGACGCAAAGGCTGGCGCCGACGAACCGATAGCCAACAACCCCGACACCATCCATAACAGCGCGGGGGGAGTGTGCCGCCGCGGTTTGTGCACGCGAGAATCGGCAAGCTGTCTCAACTGCGATCGCCTCCATACTCCCAGAGTTGCCTCTATCATAGAGCATTGAGAAGGAGATAGGTTGTCGAAACCTTCGTTTTTGAAAAATAAATCTTTCTTCATATCTATAAACGGATGTAGTCTCCAAATGTTGCTTGTTGGCCTTCAATGTCATCGCTCACCACGCTGAAACGGGCGGCCCTTGGCCGCCACGTCGCTCACGATGCCTCGAGTTGGATTAGCGTCCCGTCACACGAACGTTGAATCGGCGCAACCAGGCGTTGATTTGGATAAGGTAGTCGAAGAGTTGCGGTACGCCCATGATCTGACCAAACCACGGTTTGTGCTCACCGGGTGTGCGACTCGCGGCCAGTTCGGCGAGCACTGCGTCCACGTCGATAAGAGCCAAGATCGGGGACGAGGCGTCTTCCAGGATCTCGTACAGCCACTGCCGAACGGCGGCAAGGTAAGCTGGATCGTGAGTCGAGGGATACGGCGTCTTCTTGCGCCAAACGACGTCGTCCGGGAGCACGTCGATGACGGCGTTGCGCAAAACTCCCTTGGCGACACCACCCGTGTTGCGCAGTGCCCACGGTACATTCCAGACATACTGGACCAGTCGATGATCGCAAAAAGGCACGCGGACCTCAAGACTGGCTGCCATACTCATGCGATCCTTGCGTTCGAGCAAGGTCGCCAGGAAGCGCGTGATGCTGAGGTGCGAAATTTGGCGGATCCTTGCATCCTCTGCACTCTCACCCGGCAGACGTGGCACGGCCGACAGTGCCTCTTCATAGCGGCCGGCCACGTACGCTTCTGGTCGAATGGCCGCGCGTAACTCGGGATGAACGATGGGAACTCGTCGCTGAAGCTGCATGGACCAGGGGAACGTGTGTGCCTGCAACGTGTCCTCGCGATGAAACCACGGATAGCCGCCAAACACCTCATCGGCCGCTTCGCCCGAAAGGGCCACTGTGGCGCCTTGTTTGATCGCCTCACAGAAGAGGAACAACGATACATCGATGTCCGCCATTCCCGGTAGGTCGCGTGCTTGCAGGGGGCGTAGCAGGTGGCGAAGCATCTCTGGATTGTCAAAGACAATATCATGGTGCACCGTTCCGAGGTACTCGGCCACGCGTTTGACCCAAGGCGCGTCTCGACTCGTCTGAAAGGCATTGGCTTCGAAATACTTTCCGGCATCCACGAAGTCGACCGAGTAGGTATGCAGCGGACCCTGCCCGCGTGACCGCAAAGCGCGTGCCGCCAATGCACTGACGGCACTGGAGTCCAGGCCGCCGGACAGCAATGTTGCAATCGGCACGTCGGAAACCAATTGCCGTGAGACGGCATCATCGAGCAGATCATGAACCGTGTTGATCGTCGTCCTCAGGTCATCCGTGTGCGCAATCGCCTCCAGCTTCCAGTAACAGGTTTCCTTTACATCGTTCTTCGTATACAATATCCAGTGGCCCGGCCGCAACTCGCGAATTCCCTTAAACACGGCGTGACCTGGTGTGCGTGCCGGCCCAATGAAAAACAGCTCGGCCAGCCCTTCCAGGTCCACCTCGGCCTCGACATAGGGATTCGCCAGGATGCCCTTTAACTCCGATGCAAACAGCAACCGTTCTGGTTGAGTGGTGTAAAACAAGGGTTTGACGCCCATGCGGTCGCGCGCCAAAAAGAGGCTTTGTTCGCGCTCGCTCCAGATGCCAAAGGCAAAGATGCCGTTGAAGCGGTCTACACAGTTGGGTCCCCACTCCATATAGGCGCGAAGAATCAGTTCAGTATCCGATCGCGACGTCAGGCGGTGACCCTGTGCGACCAAGGCGTCTCGCACTTCTTCCATATTGTACAGTTCTCCGTTGTACACAATCACGTAGCGTTGTCCGAATTCGCCGCGTTGCATGGGTTGTGTGCCTCCGGCCGGATCAATCACAATCAAGCGTCTATGAGCCAATGCGGCGCGCTGTGTCAGCCATACCGCGTCCGCGTCTGGGCCACGGCAGGCGAGTGTGGCGCCCATCTTTTGGACGTCATCGCTACGCTCCGTCAAGTCAACCTGCCAGTCAATCCATCCCGCGATTCCACACATCCTGTCATCGCCTCCCGACGTCACCGTACAGAATTCGGGATAGCCTATGCGCGAGCCCAGGTGGATGTGCTACCGTAGTGACGGGGAGGGAAAGGTGTGTCCGCTTTGGATCTTGTCAGTCATGAGGTGTTTATGCGAGAGGCCATCGCGTTAGCACGCGCTGCGGCTGAGTTTCAGGAAGTGCCGATCGGTGCCGTCGTCGTGGACAACGCGGGCGTGATCATTGGTCGCGGCTACAATCGTCGCGAGCAGTGGAAGGATCCGACGGCCCACGCTGAGATGATTGCTCTGCGCGAAGCGGCTTCAGCCTCCGGCGGCGGGCGTTGGCGCGGCGGGCCTGCGGCCGGGAGCCGCCCAGAGCGGCCCCGGGCTTGCTGGACCAGACGGCGGCCCAGAATGGGCCCGCCGCTGCTTCAGGCTGGTGAGCGGCCAGTTGCCGATCGGCTTGGGCGGCGCCAGCCACCGCCATAGATTGCCCAGTTCATAGGTCTTCAGGGGAGATGGGCGGCACACTGACCGAGCGGTTGGGTTGACAAGACGCGAGTGCTTGGATAAGGCTCATAAGCGACAGTCGGAATTATTGCCTTATCAAGAGCGGCGGAGGGACAGGCCCGACGATGCCGCAGCAACCGGCCCAATCAGGGTGCTGGTGCTAATTCCGGCAAGGTGCCCCCGGTCGGGGCAGCCTTGGAAGATAAGGTGAGAGCGAAAGCCCCTCCCTTATCGCATGGGGTAGGGATCCAACCTCTCCTTCCCTTAAGCCAGTCGCGCCCCGGCCATCGAAATGTGGTGGAAGGTGTGACTAGCACAAGTGGCAAAATCTTGGTGATCGGTGCGGGTGGCTTGGGCCTACCCGCCGCCTCCAGCGCGGCCGGCGGCGGCGCCGCTCGGATCACCCTGATCGACCCCGACATGGTCGAGCTCTCCAACCTGCCTCGCCAAACCCTATTTTTTGACCGCGATTTGGGACGGCCCAAGGCGCAGGTTGCCGCCCAGCGGCTGGAGCAACACTTCCCCGGCCTGCAAGTGCAAGCGATCGTAGGGCGGCTGGAGGCCGGCAACGCGCTCGAGCTTATCCGCGCCCACGATATCGTAATCGACGCTACCGACGACCCGGCCGCCAAGTTCCTGATCAACGACGCTTGCCTGGCGGCCTCGCGCCCCTTTGTCTATGGCGGGGTGCTGGGATTCCAGGGACAGGCGCTGGCGGTGCTACCGGGACGCAGCGCCTGCCTACGATGCTTGTTCGAGGGCGTGCCGGCGGCGGAGGAAGTCGCGAGCTGCCGCGAGGCCGGAATCCTGGGCCCTGTGGCCGGCTTTATCGGCATCGTGCAAGGACGTGAGGGGGCCAATTATCTGCGCGGCCGGCCGATGGATCTGGTCGGGCGGCTGCTTAGTTACGATCTGCGGCGCGGACAGGCGCGCCGGGTGGCGCTGGCGCCGCGCGTGGGCTGTCAATGCGGCGCGGCGACGACTCTGGATGAAGCCTATCAAGACAAGGAACGGCCATGAGTTACGTGACTGAACTGCGATGCCGCGAATGCGGGCAACAATATCCCGTGCAACCGCTGCATGTCTGCGAGACTTGCTTCGGTCCTCTGGAGATTACCTACGATTACCCCCGCATCCGTGCCGTCCTCACCCATAAATTGATCGAAAGCCGGCCGCGCAATCTGTGGCGCTATCGCGAGCTGCTGCCGGTGGAAAGCGAGCCCGAAGCCGGTCCCAATTCCGGCTTTACGCCGCTCCTGCACGCTCGCCGGCTGGGCGCCGAGCTGGGCTTGAAGCGGCTTTATTTAAAGGACGATACCGTCAACCATCCCACCCTTTCCTACAAGGATCGGGTGGTATCGGTGGCGATTACCAAGGCGCGCGAGTTCGGCTTTACCACGGTCTCGTGCGCCTCGACCGGCAATCTGGCCACGGCGGTAGCGGCCCATGCCGCGCGGGCCGGGCTTAAATGCTACATCTTCATGCCCGAGGGGGTGGAAGCCGGAAAAATCGTCGGCTCCGCGATCTATGGTGCGCAGGTGGTGACGATCCGCGGCAACTACGACGACGTCAATCGTCTGTGCAGCGAAATCGCGGACAAGTATGGCTGGGCCTTCGTCAATATCAACCTGCGCCCCTACTACACCGAAGGGGCCAAGACTTTCGGCTTCGAGATTGCCGAGCAACTAGGTTGGCGGCTGCCCGATCACGTGGTCATCCCAACCGCGGGCGGCACGATTTTGCCCAAGGTGGCCAAGGCCTTCAAGGAATTCAAGGATCTCGGCCTGGTGCGCGGCAACGAACCGCGAATTTACACCGCACAGGCAGCCGGATCGGCGCCGGTGGTGACGGCCCTGCACAAGGGGGCCGAGCTGATCACTCCGGTCAAACCCGATACGATCGCCAAGTCGATCGCGATCGGCAATCCGGCCGACGGCTATTACGTGCTGCGCGCGGTGCGCGAGTCGGGCGGCTGGGGCGAGATGGCCAGCGACCCCGAGATTGTCGACGCGATCAAGCTGCTGGCGCGCACCGAGGGGGTCTTTGCCGAGCCGGCGGGCGGCACCACCCTGGCGGTCACCCTCAAGCTGCTGGAGCAAGGGCGGATCTCGCGCGAGGATTGCGTGGTCGTCTCGATCACCGGCAACGGCTATAAGACCTTGGAAGCGGTCGCCGGCGCGATCGATCGCCCCTCGGTGATCGACGCTCGGCTCAAAGATTTCGACGCCTTGTTCGAGCGGCTCAACGAGGCCAAGTCGGCCTTGGCAGGCGCAGCTTAGATTTTCAACTCAGGAGGTCAACAAACCAGATGCCAGTTCGGGTACGGGTTCCCACTCCCTTGCGTAAGTTCACCGCGGGTGCGGGCGAGATCGAGGCCGCCGGCGCCAACCTCAAGGATGTGATCGAAGATCTCGAGCGTAATCATCCCGGTCTGCGCGAGCGGCTGCTCGACGATAACGGGCAGATTCGCCGCTTCGTGAATATCTACCTAAATGGCGACGACGTGCGGTTCCTTGATCAGCTAAACTCGACGGTCAAGGATGGCGACGACATCTCCATCGTTCCTGCGATTGCCGGCGGCCGCTAGCCCACAGCCGGCGGCCGGCGCGCGCGCCCGCAGCGTGTTGGACCTGATCGGCAACACCCCGCTGCTGGAAATCTCGCGCCTGACCGCGGGCTTGCTGCCGCCGGGCGTGCGGATCTTCGCCAAGCTGGAAGGGTTCAACCCCGGCGGCTCGGTCAAGGACCGCGCCGCGCGCAAGATGATCGAGGTCGGCCTGGCCAGCGGGCTGTTGCAGCCGGGCAAGACGATTATCGATTCCACCTCGGGCAACACCGGGATCGCGCTGGCGATGGTGGGTTCGGCGCTGGGTTATCCGGTGGAACTGGTGATGGCCTCCAACGTAAGCCAGGAGCGCAAGCGGATTATCGCGGCGTTCGGCGCCAAGGTGGTCTTTTCCGATCCGCTGGAGGGATCCGACGGCGCGATCGTGCTCTGCCGCGAGCTTATCGCCCGCGACCCCGATCGCTACTTCAAACCCGATCAGTACAACAACGAGGCCAATCCGCAGGCCCATTTCGAGACTACCGGCCCCGAACTCTGGCGCCAGACTGGCGGCGCGATCAGTCACTTTATCGCCGGGATCGGCACCAGCGGCACGCTGATGGGCACCGGCCGCTATCTCAAAAGCCGCAATCGCGCGATTAAGGTTATCGCGGCCGAGCCGGCCGATGCGATGCACGGGTTGGAGGGGCTCAAGCATATGGCCTCCTCGATCGTCCCCGGCATCTATCACGAGGAGCAAATCGATCGCAAAGTCGCGGTTGAAACCGAAGACGCCTACGACATGGTCTATGCGCTGGGCCAGGTCGAAGGGCTGCTGGTGGGCCAATCGTCGGGAGCGGCGATGGTGGCGGCGCTGAAGGTCGCGCGCGAATTGCGCGAGGGCTGCGTGGTGACGGTTTTCCCCGATTCCGGCGACAAGTACCTCTCCACCAATCTGTGGATCGGCTGGAAGGCCTGGACGCCTATCAAACTAAAGCGCCTGCTGGAGAAGTTATGAACCCCCGGCGCCATCGCGAACGCTACTACTTGACCTATCCCAGCGCGCTTATCCGCGAGCCGCTGCTCTACCAGGTGGTCAAGAAATTCGACCTGGCCTTCAATATTCGCGGCGCCAGCGTCTCCGATCAGATGGGACTGGTGGCGCTGGAGTTCGACGGTACCGCCGACCAGATCGAGAGCGCCATCAAGTATCTGCGCTCGATGGGCGTGACGGTCGAGCCGATCGAAAAGAATATTATCGAATAGCCAGGACTTTGCTCACCGATTCGCAAATCGATCGCTACAGCCGGCAGATTATCCTGTCCGAGGTCGGTGGACGCGGACAGGAGCGGCTGCAGCAAAGCCGCCTCGCGCTGGCCGGCGATCCCGGCGCCCTGGAACCGATACTGCCCTATCTCGCCGGCGCCGGCGTGGGACATATCGACCTGCGGCTGGCGGACCAGCCGCTGGAGCGGATCCGCGCGGCCGGGGCGCGACACCATCCCGAGCTGCGCCTGGCGCGGTGGGAACATTCCTCGCCCCCAGCCGACCTGACCGTGTTCGTGCTGTCCCACGCGAGCGAACTGCCCTCGCTGGCCGCTATCGATCGGAGCGGAGTCAGGCCGCTGATGCTGATAAGGCTGCTGGCCCCGCGTGCGATTGCGACCCTGATTTCGCGGCCCCCTTGCCTGGCCTGCGTCGAGCCAGCCCTGCTGGCGCCCGCCCAAGACGCGCCGGACGAATTGCCCGCCGATGCGATCGCGATTGCCGGCTGCGGCGAAATCCTGCTCCGGTTGCTCGCGATCGCCGCCCCGGGCGGTCGCCTGCTGCGATGCTCGGGATATGAACTTCGCTCCTCTCCCATCGCCGCCGGCGCGCGCTGCCGGCATTGCGCTTGAAGCCCAAGCCGAAGAGCCATCCGTCTTTGCGTGAAGCGCCGAAATGCTGGTTGCTGGATTTCGATAACACGCTGGCGGCACTGGAGGTCGAAGTCGATTGGAACGCCAGCCGCCGCGCCTTGGAACCGATGCTGCGCGCGGCGGGGGTGGACGCCAGCCTATTCGCCCAAATCCCCAAGGGCAATTTGCCGCTCTACGCCGCCCTCCACGCCCGCTTCCACGCCGCGCCCGGCGGAATCGACCCGTCAAACCGCGCGCTGCTGGCTGCGGCCAGCGCGCTTATCGAGGATTATGAGCTGGCTGGAGTCAAGCGCGCGCAGCCGCTGCCCGGCGCCTTGAAGCTGTTAAGAAAACTCCGAGGCCGTGCCGCTATCGTCACTTCGAACTCTTCGCGGACCGTGGCGCGCTGGATGGACATCCACTCGATCGATCTGCCATCCGACAGAATTATCGGGCGCGACAGCGAACTGGCCCTCAAACCATCCCCGCGGATGGTCGAGGCAGCCTTGCAACGGATGCGCAGCGGGCCCCAGGAGGCGCTTTTGCTGGGCGACAGCTTGGCCGATTTGCAAGCCGCGCGAGCCGCCGCCGTCCGCTTCGCCGGGATCGGAGCCTCGTCGCTAGCACGCCAGCGCCTGCAAGAGGCCGGCACGACCGAGGTCTTCGTCTCGCCCGCGGCATTCCTAAGCTGGATAGAGTCCGGCTGGGAGACGGCTTGATCCGGGGAAGAAAATAAGTAACTAATATGACCCACTAAGTCTTTTATTTGGGAACGAGGCTAATGGACGAAGGATTTACCTTGTGGTTCACGGGTCTGTCGGGCGCGGGCAAGTCCACGCTAGCCAACGCGGTGGCGGAAGAATTGCGGCGGCGCGGGCGGCGGGTGGAGATTCTGGACGGCGACGAAGTCCGGACCAACCTCTCCAAGGGACTGGGCTTTTCCAAGGAAGACCGCGATACCAACATCCGGCGTATCGGTTACGTCTGCAGGTTGTTGGCACGCAACGGGGTAATCGCCATTTCCGCCGCGATTTCGCCCTATCGCTCGGTGCGCGACGAAGTGCGGGCGACGCATGAGCGCTTTTTCGAAGTCTTCGTGAAATGTCCGCTGGAGAAACTGGTCGAGCGCGACGTCAAGGGCTTGTATGCCAAGGCGCTTAGGGGCGAGCTGCAGGGTTTCACCGGGGTTTCCGATCCCTACGAAGAGCCTTTGAACCCCGAACTGGTGCTCCGAAGCGACCGCGAGAGCGTCACGGAGAGCCTGAGCCGACTGCTTGGGGCATTGGAAGCGGCGCGCCTGGTCAGCTCCGCGGGAGTACGCTGATGAGCCAGACACAAGAGACGATAACCCCTCATGGTGGCGGCGGATTGGTAAATCTGCGGGCGCCGGCCGCTGAGCGAGCGGCTTTGGCGCGCCATGCCCAGGGGCTGGCCGCGGTCAGCCTCAACGCGCGCGATCTCTCCGACCTGGAGATGCTCGCCATCGGCGCCTTCTCGCCCCTGACCGGCTTCATGGGCGAGGCCGACTACAAGCGCTCGCGCGACGAGCTGAGATTGGTCTCGGGCTTGCCTTGGTCGATTCCAATTACGCTGGGAGTGAGCGAGGCGCAAGCCAAGGGTATCAGGCCCGGCGGGCAGGTGGCGCTGGCTACCGAAGCCGGCCAACGGCTGGCCGTGATGGAGGTAAGCGAAGTCTTCCGAGTCGATCGGAGCGCCGAGGCGAGCGCGGTGTTCGGGACCGCGGACGAAGCCCATCCTGGGGCCAAGAATGTGCTCGGCCAGCCGCCGCTTTGTCTGGGCGGCAAGGTGACTCTGTTCGAGGAGATTCCCGACCGCACCTTTTTGGAATATCGGCTAGAGCCGGCGCAGACCCGGGCCGAGTTCCAAGCGCGGGAATGGCGCAAGGTAGTGGCCTTTCAGACCCGCAATCCCACCCATCGCGCGCACGAATACATTCAGAAGGCAGCGCTGGAGATTTGCGACGGCCTGCTGCTCCATCCGCTGGTGGGCGAGACCAAGGGCGACGACGTGCCGGCCGCGGTGCGGATGGAATCCTACAAGGTGCTGCTGGAGCAGTACTATCCCAAGAACCGCGCGATGCTCTCCGTGATGCCGGCCCATATGCGCTACGGCGGCCCGCGCGAGGCGGTCCTGCACGCGATTATTCGGCGCAACTACGGCTGCACCCATTTTATCGTGGGCCGCGACCACGCCGGGGTTGGAAACTATTACGGCACTTACGACGCCCAGCGGATCTTCTCGCGCTTCGATCCGGCGGAGATAGGAATCGTGCCGCTGGCCTTCGAGCACACCTTCTATTGCCGTCGCTGCGAAGGGATGGCCTCCTTCAAGACCTGCCCGCACACCGACCAGGACCGGGTGATTTTATCGGGCACCAAGGTGCGCGAGATGCTGCAGCGGGGCGAGTTTCCGCCGCCCGAGTACACCCGCCCCGAAATCGCCGCCATCCTGGTCAAGGCGATGCGCCAGGGCGGCTGAGCGGCCGCCGCTCGCGCGGGCGGGGTGTCAAACCACATCTCCCGCGCTTGACGCCTTGGGCGGAAGGCGCAAACCGGGAGAGGTCGTGCGGTAGCTTGCCGAAGGCAAGTTCCCGCGCGGGCGAGGGTTCCGCGCGCCTTTGGACGGGGCGGCGGGACGCAGCCGAGATAATCGCGCGGAGGAATCGCGCGAGATGTTTCGACACGGCTCGCGATGCTCGCCGGCTCAACATGACATCGCGAGCCTATGGTTTCAGTGGGGCGGGAAGCCTCACTGCACCCGTGGCACCGCGTCGGGCGCCATCGCCACCGGCGATCCGTGATGGAGGATCAGCATCCACTGCGCGCCTACCAGCTCGAACACGTTGGTAGCCAGCACCGTGGCTCGGCTGACGCCGTCATAATCGCGCTGAGTGAGGGTTTCCTCCACCACTATCACCGCCAGGCCGCGATCCATGGTGAACTGGACTTCGGCCACTTCGACCTTAACCTCGAAGGCGGAGGCGAAGATCTGCTCCCAGCTATTCATGATCGGGCCCCATCCCGAGAGCGGACGCCAACCGGGATGGATGCAGGTAATGTGGGGAGCGCGATGCCAGATCTTTTCCATCTGCGCCAATTCGAGACTCTCGAAGGCTCGGTAAAAGGCCGCGTTAACTTGCCGGACCGAATCTGCTTGTGCCATTTGCTGCGCGCCGCCCGCCTGCCGCCCTGGTGCAAGCGGTTTAACCGGCCTCCCATAATCAATATGCTTAAAATGACCGAAATAAGGAAAGAGTTCGCGCGCGCGGTGTGCGACAAACTCCGCGTGTGGGTTCCGATAGGTGAGTCTCGATGGCACGAGTGCGGGTAATCTACGAAACCGGCGAAGCCGAGAAAACTATCGAGTTCAGTCCCTCCCAGGCGCCTTTTCAGCACGACGGCGAACCCGGTTCGCTGCTCGATGTGCTGCTCGGCCACGGGGTCCATCTCGATCACGCCTGCGGCGGCAATTGCGCCTGTACAACCTGCCACGTGATCGTCAAAGCCGGCGGTAATTGCCTATCGGAAGCGGAGGAGCGCGAAGAAGACATGCTGGATCGGGCGCCTGGGCTGACCCCGACCTCGCGGTTGGGCTGCCAGGCCGTAATCGAGGACGAAAATGCCGACATCGTAGTTCTCATTCCGCGCTTCACCATCAACCAGCAGGTCGCAGAAAGCCGCTGAGAGGCCTGACAATGGCAGCAGGCGCCAATCGACCCGACCACCACGGCATCATCGAGCGGATCGTGGACCATCCAGCGCAGACTCGCTCGCTGTTCATCCGCTTGCCCAGGGAGCACGCCCTAAGCTTCATCCCCGGCCAGTTTATTTCGCTGGTCCTGCCCTTGGGCGGCCAGCGGGCATTGCGCCCCTACTCCATCGCGTCCGATCCCGAGCAAGGCGACCTGTTGGAGATCGTACTCAACCTGGTTCCCGGCGGGCTGGGGTCGAGCTACCTGTTCGCCTGCCGAACCGGCCAGGAGCTGACCTTCACCGGTCCTTATGGCCTGTTCACCCTGGAGAATGCGCCGGTGACGGAGACCGTTTTTGTTGCGCGGGAGACCGCGATCGCCCCAATCAGACCGATGATTCGCCGGGCGCTGGCCGCGGGAACCTGCGCCCCGCTCCATCTGCTGTACGCGGCCGCGCGCGAGGAGACCATACTCTATCGCGAGGAGTTGACGGAGCTGGCGCGCGGCGACTCCCGCCTGCGCTTCGATCCGGTAATCACGGATGATTTCGCATGGCCGGGGATGCGAGGTCCGCTGATCGATCGTCTGCGCGAGCTTTATCTGCGCGCTGACGAGCGGCGCGATCGCCAATTCTATATTTGCGGGGTGGGCCCGGAAGTTTTGGCGATGCGCGACCTGTTGCGCCAGAATGGTTACGCGCGCAAAGCGGTGCAGTACGAGAAGTGGTAGCCCGTTAGCCAGCAAACAATCAGCAGAGCGGACAATCAAGGTGGGCGGGCGCGGCGGCCCACCCCACGGCACAGCGGCCCGCCTCACTAGCAGGCCGGTTACATGTAGCCGCTGAAGCCGGCGCGCAGATGAGAGGTGAGCTGGGCTATCGCCCGCCGTCCCATGTCGAGGCTATCGGCGAAGCCGATAAAACCGTGAATCATCCCCGGGTAACGGGTACAGACCACCGGTACGCCGGCGCGATCCAGTTTCTCGGCGTAGGCCTCGCCTTCGTCGCGCAGCGGGTCGAATTCGGCGGTAATCACCAGCGCCGGCGGCAAGCCCTGCAAGCTCTTGGCGTGCAGCGGCGAGATGAAGGGATTGGTCCTGTCATCCTTGGGGTCGAGATAATGGTTCCAGAACCAAGCCATCATGTCGCGGCTCAGAAAATACCCCTCGCCGTTGCTCTGGTAGGAGGGTGACTGCATGGTGGCGTCGGTGACCGGGTAGAGCAGCAACTGGAAGGCCAGGCGCGGACCACCGCGATCGCGCGCGGCCAGCGCCACTACCGCTGCCAGGGCCGCGCCGGCGCTTTCGCCGCCCACCCCGATCTGGCGCGGATTGCAATGCAATTGGCGGGCGTTGGCCGCTACCCATTGGGTGACCGCCAGGCAATCCTGTGGCGCGGCGGGAAATTTATGCTCGGGCGCCAGCCGATAATCCACCGATACCACTACGCATCCCGCGCCGTCGGCCAGCAGGTTGCACAGCGGGTCGCATCCATCCAGGCTTCCCACCACGAAGCCGCCGCCATGGAAATAGACCAGCGCCGACAGCTCGCCGGATTGGGCCGGGGTATAGATGCGCACCGGAATTGGACCGTCGGGACCGGGCACCGTCGCGTTTTGGCATTTCGCCACCGGAGTCCAGTAACGACGCCGGCTTTTGAGTCTGGCTTCGCCGGCCGCTCGCGCCTGCTCGGGAGTGAGGGTGGTGATATCGGGCGCGCCCAGCGCTTTCATCCCTTCCAACAGGGCTTGGACTTGCGGATCTATTGGCATCGCTAACGCCTCGCTCCCTTCGATTCTACCCTGCACCCGCCATCGGTTCATTCCCCCCAGACGGGAAAGCGCTCTGAACACTCGTTTGCCGGCAAGTCGAAACAGCCTCGACCGCTAAGGCGTGAGTGCGCCGCCTTGTCAACCGCCGGCCTGCGCTAGGCCGCCCGCGCCATCGCTTGCTTGAGCCGCGCCGGGGTCATCGGGACCGTGCGCAGTCGCACGCCGGTAGCATCGAAGATAGCGTTGGCGATCGCCGCCGCCGTGCATCGGCTTGAGGGCTCGCCCGCGCCGGCGGGGCCGAACTCCGGCCGATCGATCAGTTCCACCTCGATAGCCTCTGGCACGTCGGGCGAGCGCACGATCGGGTAGGTGCGCCAATCCACGCTGGTGACGTTGTGAGCGTCCCAGGTCGCTTCTTCCTTGGTCGCCCGGCTCATGGATTGGATCAGATTGGCTTCGATCGCGCCGGTCAGCGCCGCGGGATTGATAATCAGGCCGCAGTCGTGCGCGATAACGAAACGTTTGACCTTGATCGCACCGCTGGCGGGCTGGACTTCGACTTCGGCGATGGTGGCCAGGTAGGTGGGCGGAAAATAGCCCTCGCCATGGCGCGGCGCCACCGCGATTCCGCGCCCGACCAGCACCCCGGCACCGGCACGATTGGGTGCGGGCGAGGGACGGCTCTGCCAGCCGGCGCGACGGGCGGCGGCCTGAATTACCGCGATGATGCGGGGGTCGTCGAAATGGCGCAGGCGAAACTCGATCGGATCGATCTTGGCCGCCGCCGCCAACTCATCGATAAAGGATTCCACCGCGAAGGTGGTCTGCGGCCCCTCGGGATCGCGCATATGGCTGGTGCGCAAGGGCGATCCCTGGGGATAAAGCGGCGGCACGATATGAGCGCGAGCGCGTAAGGCGGCGACCGGATAGTTGGTCGCGTTGCGGCCGTATTCGGCGTACTCGTTGCCGGCGGTCGAATTGGGAATGCCGATTAGCTGGGCGGCCAGCAGATTGCCCGGATGGTAGTAGCGGGGCAGGACTTCATCGCCCGAAAAAGCCCACGACTCGAAGTCCAGCGCCGCGATCTTGCCCTCGGGACTCACTCCCCCGCGCAGCTTGCAGACCACCGCAGGCGCCTTGGTGCCCCAGCCCGTCATGTCGTGGCGCATCCACTGCACTCTGACCGGCCGGCCCACTTCCTTGGACAGCAGGACCGCGTCGGCGGCCGAGTCTGCGTAACCGGGACGGCCGTAAGAACCCGCGTCAGCCATCCATACGATCCGCACCTGATCGGGCGGCACGCCGAGCAGGCCGGCCAATCCGCGCTGCAACATCGGCGGCTTCTGCGCTCCGGTCCAGACCGTCGCCGAGCCGTCTTTGCGCACCCACGCCACCGCGCATCCAGGCCCCATCGTGACGTGCGATTGCATCGGCCATTGATAGGTCGCCTCGACCCGCTGTTTGGATGCCGCCAGCGCGTTTTCGACGTCGCCGTGGCTGACCGTGGTCTTACTCGCCTTGGGAGCCACCTTGACCATGTGGTCGTAGAGCTGGGCCTGCGGGAGCAGTTCGCCGGAGGGCTGGCTCCAGTTGACCTTCAGCCGCGAGGCCGCCTGGATAGCGCTCCATTCGTTTTGCGCCACCACCCCGACGAAGCCTTGGCGAGCGACCACCTTGACGATTCCCGCCAGCTCGCGCAGCCCGCTGTCATCGACCCCGACCACGGTGGCGCCCACCGTCGGCGGCCGGATGACGCGGCCATGCAGCATCCCGCGCGGGCGAATATCGCAGGCGTAGGTGAATTGTCCGAACACCTTGGGTGCGACGTCCAGGCGCGGCACCGAAGTCCCGACTACGGTGTAATTCTTGAAGCTTTTCGGCTGGGCCGCGCCGAACACGTCCAGCTTGGCCGGACCGCCGCTGACCCTGAGCTTCTGGTTGAAGCGGCGATCGCCGGCTAGCTGGCCGTAACTGACCTGGCGCCCGGCGTTGCCTCTCAGCCTTACCACGCCGTTGTCGCAGACCAGTTGGTCGATTGGCGCCTTCAGCCGGCCGGCGGCACGCTGCAGGATAATCAGATGGGCCTGCGCGGCGGCGTTGCGCAAGGGCTTGGCACCCAGAGCCAAAGTCGTACTGGCGCCGGTTCCTTCCTGATCGGGCGTGCGCGCGGTATCGCCCATCACGACGCTGACCCGCTGCGGCGCCAGGTACAACTCCTCGCCGACGATTTGGCTGATAGCGGTGCTGACCCCCATCCCGACATCGACCTTGCCGGTGAACACGGTGGCGTTGCCGTCGGTTCCAATCACCAGCCACGAATCCAGCTTGGCGTTATTGGGAGTGGGAAAGATCTCGCCCGCCGCCAGCGCTTGGGACAGCGCGCCCGAAAAACTGAACCCAACCACCAGCGCGCCGCTGCCCTTGAGAAAACGGCGGCGCGAAAAACCCTTTGCCGTGCCCATCCTGTCCTCCCTCGATAGCGCCAGGCGCCGGCTTCAGGCCGCTCCCGCCAGAGCCGCCTTGACGCGCGCCGGAGTCATCGGTGCCGAGCGCACGCGCACCCCAATCGCATCGTGGATCGCGTTGGCGATCGCGCCGGCGGTCGGCCGGGTAGCAGGTTCGCCCGCGCCACCGGGATCGATCTCGGGTTGATTGATCAGTACCACCTCGACCGACTTGGGCAATTGCGGCGATCGCACGATCGGATAGGTGCGCCAGTCCACGCTGGTCACGTTGGTGCGATCGTAGGTGGCTTCTTCGATCAATGCCCGGCTCATCGATTGGATCAGGTTGCCTTCTACCGTACCCTTGAGCGCGAGCGGATTGATGATCCGCCCGCAATCCTGGGCGCAGACCAGCCGAGTGACGGCAACCGCGCCGGTTTGGCGATCGACCTCGACCTCGGCCACCGTGGCCACGTAGGTAGTGGGAAAAAAGCCGGCCGCGCCGCGTGGAGAGAAGCTTATCCCGCGCCCTTTGGCGAGGCGGGCCTGCGAATCGTGTTTGGCGGGCGAGGGTCTGGAATCCCAGCCCGCGGCGTGCGCCGCCGCCTTGATCACGCCCTGCGAGCGGGGATCGCTCAGATGGCGCAGGCGAAACTCGACCGGGTCCGCGCCCGCGGCCGCCGCCAGTTCGTCGATAAAGGATTCCACCGCGAAGGTGGTCTGCGGCCCCTCGGGATCGCGCAAATGGCTGGTGCGCATCGGCGAGCCCAGGGGGTATAACGGAGGGGTGATATGAGCTACCGCGCGCTGGTTGTCCGAGACATAAGCGGCGCTGCCGCGGCCGTAGAGAGCGTAAAATTCGTTTTCGCCGCTGGTGTTGGGAAGGCCGTTTAACTGGGCCCCCAGAAAATTGCCGGCAGCGTCGTAGTGGGGCGAAATCTCGGCTCCCGAGAAGCCCCACGATTCGAAGTCCAGCGCCGCGATCCGACCCTGCGGGGTAAGGCCGCCGCGCAGCTTCATCACGATCGCCGGCGCCTTGGTACCCCAGCCCGTCATGTCATGGCGCATCCACTGCACTCTGACCGGCCGTCCCACTTCCTTGGACAGCAGGGCGGCGTCGGCGGCCACATCGGCGAAACCGGGCCGGCCGTACGAACCGGCATCCTCCACCCAGATTACCCGCACCTGCGAGGGCGGGACCTTGAGCAGGCTGGCGATCCCTTGGCGCAGGACCGGCGGTTTTTGCGCCCCCGACCAGATCGTTACCTCGCCATTTTTACGCACCCACGCCACCGCGCATCCCGGCCCCATCGTGGCGTGCGACTGAAAGGGCCAATCGTACTGGGCCGCCAGTCGCCGATGGGCCCCGGCCAGCGCACTTTCCACGTCGCCCTTGTTGAGCGGATTCTGACTGGCCTGGGGCGGGGTACTCAGGATGTGCGCGTACAGGTCGCGCATCGGGACGAAATCCGCCTGGGGCTCGCTCCAATCGATTTTGAGCCGCGAGGCGCCCTGGATGGCGGCCCATTCGCTGGTGGCGATTACGCCCACGAAGCCCTGGTGCGCGACCACCTTGACGATCCCCTCGATCCCGCGCAGCGAACCCTCGTCCACGCTCTTCACGGTCGCGCCGGCGCCGGGTGGCCGTACCACCCGCGCATGCAGCATCCCCGGCACCCGCACGTCGACCATGTAGGTGAACTCGCCCATCACCTTGGGCGCCACATCGACCCGCGGATAGGAGGTCCCCACCACGGTGTAGTCCTTGGGGTCCTTGGGTTTGGCCGCGCCGAAGACGTCGAGCGTGGCGGCTTTGCCCTTGACCTTGAGCGGCTCGTTGAAGCTGCGATCGCTGGCTAGCTTGCCGTAATCGATTTGGCGCGCGGGATGGTCCTTGACGCTGACCACGCCGTTTCGGGTAACCAGTTGATCGACCCCGACCTTGAGCTTGCTGGCGGCGCGATTAAGCAGGATGCGATGGGCCTCGGCGGCGGCGTTGCGCAGCGGCTTGGCTCCCAGCGAAATCGACGTGCTGGCCCCGGTGCCGCCCTGGTTGGGCGTGCGCGCGGTATCGCCCATGATTATCGTGACGCGCTCGGGTGCCAGGTAGAGTTCCTCGGCGGCTATCTGGATAAGTCCGGTCTTGACCCCCATCCCGACGTCAACCTTGCCCGAGAACACCGTGGCATTGCCGTCGGGGCCGATCGCCAGCCACGAATCGAGGTCGCCGCTGGCCGGCATCGCCATCGTGGCGCCCCGCGCCAGGGTCTGGATAAGCGGGCCGGAAAAACTGAAGCCAATAACCAGCGCGCCGGTACCTTTGAGGAACCGACGGCGTGAGACTGTTGCTGCCATCGTTCTAAGCCTCCCGGATTTCCTGCGCAGCGCGTCGCACCGCGCGGAACATCGCGGTCTGCGCGCCGCATCGGCAAATCAGGCCGGCAAAGGCCTGGCGGATTTCGCTATCGCTGGGATTGGGATTGCGATCCAGCAGCGCCTTGGCGCTCATTATCCAGCCGTTGATACAGTATCCGCATTGCATCGCTTCTTCGGCGATCCAGGCTTTCTGAATCGGATGGGGCCGCTTGGGCGTGCCGATTCCCTCCAGGGTTACGATTTCGTGGCCGCGCGCGGCCAAGGTGGGGAAAGAGCAGGAACGGATCGGCTGATTGTCGAGCAGCACGGTGCAAGCGCCGCATTGGGCCAGGCCGCAGCCGAAGCGCGGATTCTTGAGGGCGAGATTGTCGCGCAGGGCGTAGAGCAGCGGCATCTTCGGATCCGCCTCGATCGTGCGCGCCCGGCCGTTAACTTTGAGCGAAATTCGCGCCATTGATCCATCCTCCGCGCGCAAGCGGCCATCGCTCTGCCACGCATTGAGGAAACTAGCGCAGCCGTGCGCTCGGCGGCAAGCGCGCAGATGGCGGGGCAGGACCGCCCGCCCCAGTCCTGGCGGGCCATCCTCGGCAGCAATCCAGAAAGGTACCTCAGCCCTTGGGCAGGCCCAGGACTCGCTCGCCGATGATGTTGCGCTGAATCTCGCTGGAGCCGGCGGCAATAGTGTTGGCGCGCGCGCTCAGTATCCGTCCCAGCCAGCGGCCGTTTTGCAGGGCCCCGACGGCGCCCGGCGCCAGTTGCGCGTAGGGACCGAGCAGCTCGCTGGCAAAGAGCTGGATATGCAGGTTGAGTTCGGTCGCCGCCAACTTGCCAAAGGAACTTTCCGGTCCGGGCCCCTGCTCGCGCATCATCGCGGTCAGCGCGCGGTAGCGGGTCAGGCGCAGGCAGCGCACTTCGATTGCGAATTGCGCCAGGCGCTGGCGGACATAGGGATGGCGCGCCGCGATCATCCCCTCGAAGCTGACCTCGCGCGCCAAGGCGATCAAATCCTCCAGCATCCGTTCCACCGGATGACGCGCACCGCCCGAGATGCGCTCGTACATCAGGGTGGCCAGCGAGACCTGCCAGCCGCCGTTGAGCTCACCGACCAGGTTTTCGCGCGGCACCTCGAGGTTGTCGTAAAAGATCTCGTTGAAGCCGGCCTCGCCGGTCATCTGGACCAGCGGGCGCACGGTGATGCCCGGGCTGCGCATGTCCACGATCAGGTAGGAGATGCCCTTGTGTTTGGGGGCGTGGGGATCGGTGCGCACCAGCAGGACCTGCATATGGGCCCGGTTGGCAAGACTGGTCCACACCTTCTGGCCGTTGACGATAAACTTGTCGGGCCGCACTTCGGCGCGGGTTGCCAGGCTGGCCAAATCCGAACCGGCGTTGGGTTCCGAATAGCCCTGGCACCAGATCTCCTCGCCCGTGAGCATCGGCCCCAGATAGCGCTTGCGTTGTTGGTCGCTGCCCAGCGCGATGAGGGTGGGACCGACCCGATCGATCGCGATAATATTGGCGCCGTAAAGTGGCAGACCCGCGGCCAGGACTTCGTCCTGGTAGATGACCTGCTCGACCAGCCCCGCCCCCGCGCCACCCCATTGCCGGGGCCAATGCAGCGCGACGTAGCCGGCGTCGTGCAGGGCGCGATGGTAGCGCATCAGGCGCGCCCAGCGAGCGTCGTCGGCGGCATCTTCCAGGCCACCCACCGGCTCGTCGGTATCGCCCCAGATTTCGGCCTTGGTGGCGCGTAACCACTGGCGCAGACGGGCGCGAAAGGCATCCTGCTCGGGGCTGAAGGTGAAATCCATGCCGACTCCGGCGACCAAGGGCCAGTTGCTTCTTCGATCGCTGCATTTTTGTATGATGCAGGAACCGAGCGCGGTCAAGATTGGACGATCGGCGCGGCGATGGTATAAGCCAGCATTGAGTTGAGGAAAGACAGGTCGTCAAATGGCATATCAGACGTTTCAAGTTCCCAGCGAAGGGGAGAAGATCAGGCTGCGAGCCGACCACACTCTGGCCGTCCCCGACCATCCTATCCTGCCCTTTATCGAAGGCGACGGCACCGGGCGCGATATCTGGCGCGCCTCGCAGTACGTGTTCGACGAGGGATGCCGCAAGGTGTACGGCGGCAAGCGCAAAATCGCCTGGATGGAAGTACTGGCCGGGGAAAAATCCTTCACCCGCTTCAAGACCTGGCTGCCCGATGAAACGGTCGAGGCCTTCCGCGAATATCTAATCGGGATCAAGGGGCCGCTTACCACCCCGATCGGCGGCGGCTTCCGCTCGCTCAACGTCGCCCTGCGCCAGTTGCTCGACCTCTATGTGTGCCTGCGCCCGGTGCGCCATTTCAAGGGCGTGCCCAGCCCGCTGCTCCATCCCGAGAAGACCGACATGGTGATCTTTCGGGAAAATACCGAAGATATCTACGCGGGCATCGAATGGCCGGCGGAGTCGGCCGAAGCGCGGAAGATGATCAAGTTTCTGCAGGACGAAATGGGGGTCAAGGAGATCCGCTTTCCCGCCACCTCCGCGATCGGGATAAAGCCGGTTTCGCGCGAAGGCTCGGAGCGGCTGATCCGGGCAGCGCTGGACTATGCGATCGCGCACAAGCGCAAGAGCGTGACCCTGGTCCACAAGGGCAACATCATGAAGTACACCGAGGGCGCCTTTCGCGATTGGGGCTACGAGCTGACCCGACGCGAGTACCAGGGCCGCGCGGTGGGTTGGGACGACTGCAACGGCAAGCCGCCGGCCGGCCAGGTGCTGGTCAAGGACGTGATCGCCGACATCTGCCTGCAACAGATCCTGACTCGCCCCGACGAGTTCGACGTGATCGCGACCCTCAACCTCAACGGCGACTATCTCTCCGACGCGCTGGCGGCGCAGGTCGGCGGCATCGGGATCGCGCCGGGGGCCAATATCAACTACCTCACCGGCCACGGCGTGTTCGAGGCTACCCACGGTACCGCGCCCCGCTATGCCGATCAGGACAAGGTCAATCCCGGCTCGGTTATCCTGTCAGGCGTGATGATGTTCGAGCACATGGGTTGGCAGGAGCTGGCCGACGGGATCGTGCGCGGCCTGGAGCGCGCGATTGCCAACAAGACAGTCACCTACGACTTCGAGCGGCTGATGAGCGGGGCCAAGCTGCTCAAATGCTCGGAGTTCGGCCGCGCCATCGTCGAGAACATGTAAACCAACCGGCGCGCCGGCTATCCTGACCGGCGCGGGGCGGACTCATTCACCATTTTCTGGAACCCCGTCCCGCAGCTAGGTTTCAGCAGTGTAGTGTCTCGATCCGCCGGGAGCCTGAACAGCGTGGCCGGCACCAGCGTTATCCAGCGGGAGACTAGCGCTGACCGACCCAGTCCGGGCGCGCCCGCTCTTGCCAGCGCTCCCGGATAGCCTGGTAGGAATCCGCGGCGAGCGCTCCCGCAGCCAGCAGTTGCAGATTGCTTTGCCAGCGTTGCGGCTTGGTGGTGCCGACGATAGCGGTATCGACCCCGGGCGTGCTCAGGGTAAAGCGCAGCGCCGTGGCGACCGCCTCGGGCTGGCGCAAAAAGGGATAATCCAGCTCGCGCAGGCGCTCCCAGTACGGGCGAACGTAGTTGTTGGCGGGTTGGTCCGCCAGCCAGGCAGCATTGGCGATCGGCCGCTTGGCCACCACCCCCATTCCATGCGCGCGAGCCGCCGGCAGCAGATCGATCGCTTCCTGGTCGGCGATATTGAGTGAAATTTCCAATACCGCGAAGGCGCCCGATTCCACCGCGTAGCGCGCCGCGCCACCGTCTCCGCTATAGCCCAAAAAGCGAATCTTCCCCTGATCGCGCGCTTGTTCCAGGGCCGAGATCGCGTCGCCCTGGCGCAGCACGGCTTCCTCGCAGCTATGAAGGAAGAGCACGTCGATCACCTCGGTACGCATCCGCCGCAGGCTGCGCTCGATACTGGCGGCAAGCGAGGCTGGCTGCCAATTGCCCGGCCATACGCCGTCCATATGGCCGCATTTGCTCATCAGGTGAAACTCATCGCGGCGGCGGGCCAGCGCCTGTCCGATGAGCTCCTCGGCCGAGCCATAGCACTCGCCCGTGTCAATCAGGTTCAAGCCGCCGTCCAAGGCGCCGTTGAACAGGGCGCGCGCCTGGGCCAGGGGCAGATGGCCGTAGCCTAGCTCTGAAGTTCCCAGCCCCAACCGGCTCACGTTCATTCCGGTGCTGCCCAGCGGACGCGTCTCGACCTTGGCGCTCATCGATGGTTCCTTTCCTTGCTGGCGGGGAGGTTTACCCGCTGCCATCGCCACGACCGCATGTTAGCGGCCGGACAGGCCGGAACAAACCGCGAATGCGCCGTGCCGCCTGGAGACCCCCACCTCTTTTTCCCGGTCAGGTTGAGGCCTCGAGCGGCCCGAGCCGTGTCGAAACATCTCGCGCTCCCTCCACGCGATTACTCCGGGCGTCTTCCAAGTCATCCCAAAACCGCCTGACGGCGGATTCTTCACTTCGTTCAGCGATGACGTCGGTGCCAGTTCGCAGCAGCCGGCTGGCGGCTCCGGATTCGCCATCGGAATGGTGCATGGCGGTCCGTCCCACCGAAGAAATTGGGAAAGGCGGGCGGGTACCGCGTCGGCCGGGCTAGCCTTCGCGGCTGCCGTTCGCTTCCAGCAGATCGTGGATCGTATGCAGGCGAATCACACTGTAGGCGCGCTTGCCCTTGGGAGTTTGAACCTCGAAATCATCCCCCTCGCCCCGCCCGATCATGGCCTTGCCCAGCGGCGAGGCCAGCGAGATCCGCTTGAGCGCGGCATCGACCTCTTCCGGAACGACGATCTCGAATTCAGTGCGCGCACCCTCTTCGTCTTCGATTTCGACCTTGCTGCCCAAGCCCACGGTATCGCGCGGGACCGACTCCAGGTTGATGCGGGCCAACTCTGCTAAGCGCAGTTCATAGTTGGATAGCCGCGCCCGCAAAAACTCCTGGCGCTGCTTGGCCATCGCGTATTCCGCGTTCTCCGACAGATCTCCATGCGCCCTCGCGCGCTCCAGTTCCTTGGGCAAATCGACCGTGAGCTCACGCTTGAGATTTTCCATCTCCTTGCGCAACCGCTTGATAACAGGCAACTCGACCATGCTCACACCCTTTGAAAGGCACCAACGGCTAGTCTGCGATCAGTCCGCCACAATCGAAGTCAGGCTACGACTAACGCCATTGACGCTCTGAATCTGATGGACCACGAGCTCCCCCAACGCAGTCACGTCGGCGGCTTCGACCAAGGCGATTATATCGTGAGGGCCAGTCACGGTATGGGCGGTCGTAACCCCTTTGACAGCGCGCAGTCGGCTCACCACCTCGCGCGCCTTGCCGGGAGCGGTATCGATTAGTATGAACGCCTTGACCCCCATCGCCCAACCCAGGTCCTATCTCGTCTGTATCTTGCTCCCCCAGCAGCCGTGGTCAAGCCCCGGGTACAACGTCGAGTCTATTCGTCCGCGCCGGGAAAATCCCTCCTTTTGGGGTCCGGAATAACCGCGCGGAGGAACCGCGCGAGATGTTTCGACTCGGCTCGCACTGCTCGCCGGCTCAACCTGACAAGGCTCAGGGGGCCTTCGGCCGGGCGAACAAGCATGCACTTTACCGGTTGACGTCCAGCGGGTTCTTGATAATAATTCTCAATATCGACATGGTTACAACCGCAATCCCTTATTTTCTCTACGCCTTCGGTATCTTGCTGCGCGAGGGCCTCGAAGCGCTGGTCGTGGTCGTGGCCCTGGCGGCCGGGGTCAGGCAAATGGGCCGGGCCGGCAAAGTGCGGGAAATTTACCTCGGCGCGGGGTTGGGAATCGCGGTCAGCCTGCTGCTGGCCTGGGGTGTCAATGTCCTGATTACCGACAACGCCAGCGACGCGATGGAAGGCGTCTTCCAGATTGTGGCCGCCCTGACCTTGTTTTACGTCAGCTCCTGGCTGACCGCCAAAACCCAGGCCTCGCGCTGGCAGGACTTCCTGCAAAAGCAGCTTCCACGCAGCGGCCGGCGCGCCATCCCCCTGGCGTTCGGCCTGAGCGCGTTCCTGGCGGTCCTGCGCGAGGGCGCCGAAACTATCGTCTTTTTCCAGGCACTGCTCGGGGGAGCTTCAGCCGGATCGGAGCGGCAGGCGATCTGGGCCGGGATGGGGTTGGCGGCGGTCGCGCTGGCGCTGCTGTTCTTCGGCTTGCAAGGAGTCCTGGCGCGAATCCCGCTGCGCCACTTCTTCCGCGTCACCTCGCTTCTGCTCTACGGCCTAGCGGTGGTCTTTATCGGCCAAGCGGTGGGCAGCTTGCAGGAGGCCGAGGTGGTCGGCGCAACCTTCATCGCCCATATTCCAACCATCCCCGTGCTCGGCGTCTTTCCTACCGTGCAAAGCCTGGCCGCACAAGCCGCCCTGCTGATGCTGGCCGCGGCGGCTTGGTTCGTTCCCCGCCATCGGACCGATAGCGAGGCGCCCGATATCGCCAAGCCAAGACGCACGGCTTCGGCGCGGGCGCATTGACGGCGCACCAAGTTTGGCCAGGTCACCAGCTCGAGCGGCGAGTCTGGATTGATTGGTTGCACTCAAGGCTTTAAAACAGCCTGCGAGATGGAACCCCCTACCGACGCGGCTATGCCCCGAGCTCGCTCGCTGTTCGAACGATGCTGGGGGGTCATGGCCACGCTGATGGCGGTCATTTACACGATGATCGTGTCTCCGATAGCGGCGCTGGTGGCGCCGTTTGCCGGCGGACGCGGAGTCGACGTGCTGGGGCGTATTTGGAGCCGGGCGATCGTCCTAACTAGCGGGGTCAAAGTGGAGTTTGGCGGGTTGGACAATCTGCGCGGCCTGCAGGGCTGTATCGTGGTCGCCAACCACCAGAGCATGTTCGATATTTTCGCCCTGCTCGGCTATCTACCCCATCCGGTGCGCTTCGTGGCCAAAAAAGAGCTGCTCAAGATTCCGGCCTTCGGCTACGCGCTATGGCGCTCGGGCCATATCGTGGTGGGGCGCGAGGAAGGCGGGCGCGAAGTCCGCCGGGCCGTCAAAATAGCCCGCAGCGGCTTTGCGGTGGTCTTTTTCGCCGAAGGACATCGCTTCGCCGACGGCCGCATCCATCCCTTCAACGAGGGGGCGGCCTGGCTGGGACTTTTGACCCGACTGCCATGCGTACCGCTGGCGATCAGCGGCAGCGCCGCTATCCATCCGCGCGGCGCCTTGACCATTCGCCCCCATCGCACGATCAAGCTGACTTTCGGGGCGCCGATCCCCACCGCCAATCTGGGTTCCTCAGCCCGTGGGCAGTTGACCCAAACCCTCCAGCAAGAGGTCGAGAGGCTGTTCCAGGGCTGATTGCGCTCAGGCGCGGCGGTCGAAGATGAAGATCGCCCCTTGACCGCAGGTACGATCGACCTCCAGGACTCGCATCGCCCCCTGACGCCGAATTGGGCCACAGCTAAAGCCGGCCTGGGCCAGCGCCGCCCGGACCTGGGTAACGTCGTCGGCCAGCAGCCACAATCCGACCATCCCCTGCCCCGCTCCCGCCGCGGCGACAAGCCCGATCGCCGACTCGCCGATCGGCAACAACACGGGCTCTCCATCCCGGCCCTGGCCGCGAGGTTGCAAGCCGAAATTGCGCCGATAGGTGGCGAGCGCCGGCTCCAGCTCGGTCACCGCCACGTCAATTCGTTCCAACGCCTTGAGCAGCATCGGCCTATCTTAAGGCTTGGCCTTGGGCTGAAAGACGAAATGGGCAGTGATCGCCTGGCCGGCGCCGACCGTTATCTGCTGGCTCTGGGTACCCAGCTTTTCCTGCCAGACGGTAAGGGTGTAGTGGCCCGGAGGCACGGCTTTGATGGTGAACCGTCCATCGCTTCCGGTGCGGGCGAAATAGGGGTTACCGAAGGCGTACCACCAACCCTCCATCCAGTCGTGCGCGTCGCAGGTCACCTTGACGAGTTCGGGATGGTCGACCTTGATCTGCAACTCTTTCTTGAAGCCGGGCTGGGCATAGTTAACCGGCGAATTGAGGGTGGAATAGGTATGGATATTGTGCAGGATACCGTCGGAATTGAGCACATCCACGGTGCTTCCGGCGGGGAAAGCGAGCACGCGAGGAATGTACTGGCAGCCCTTTTGGTCCATCGTGACCGTAGTCGGCGCGGCGGGCGCGCCCTGGGAGATATTGGCGATAAAGACCACCGCATTGGCGATCCCGCCGCCGGGACCGATCTCCAGGCTATTATCGAAATGGGGCTGGGCCGCGCAGACGTCCTTGTCCTTGGTCACCGCGATAGGCTTGGGCTTGGGTGCGACGCCGGCATAACTGACTTGGCCGGTAATCGTCCCGCCATCGGTGACCTTAACCACCCGGTACGCGGCCCAATCGGTGCGCGCGGAAAGCAGGCACAGGGCAAGCGTCAAAGCAAAGACGAGGGTTTTTCTCATACCAGCCTCGAATCAAGCTTAAGGCGGGAGAGGACCGAATAAGGGCCGCGGATTCCCCGACCAATTGCGCAAACGGGAGTTCAGTCGCGCCCGCAGAGCCGCTTCAGGCCGGTTTACGCGCGACCATCGTCGTATGCAGCCAACTTGCCTTCTCGCGCCGCTCCACCGTCATGGGGACACCGTCGATCAAATCCCCGAAGCGCAGCTTGGTGGTCCATCCCAAATGCTTGGTAACTGGATTGGCAATCGCCACCAGAAAGCCTAGCACCGGTTTTTCGCTGCGAAAATGGTTGACTACCACGATTCGACCGCCGGGCTTGCAAACCCGATACATCTCGCGCATCGCCTGGCGCGGATCGGGGACCACGGTCACCACGTGGAAGGCACATACCACGTCGAAGCTGTCCGAGGGCATCGGCAGATGGCTGGCGTCACCGGGCATCAGCTCGACGTGGGCCCAGCCGTTTTCGCGGGCCTTATTACGGGCATGTTCGAGCATGTCCGGGGAGGGATCGATTCCCACCACATGGACGTAGGGCGGGTAGGCGTCGAGGGAGATTCCGGTGCCCACCCCAACCTCCAGGACACGCTGGCCGGGGCGCAGGTTGAGAGACTCGATGACCTGATGCTCGGCATCGACAAAGGCGCGGCCGAAGAAGCGGTCGTAAAGGAAGGCAAAATCTGAGTAGACTCGGCTTTCGTGCGGTTCGCCCATAACGCGTGGTTTCCCGGTTGAGCATGCAGCCGCAGGAAGCCTAGGCTGCGACGTTAAGTCCCTTGAGTTGGCGCTTGAAGGAAAGGATATCGCGCTTGCGAAAGCGCCATTGCCGCCCTTTTTTAAACGCCGGCAAGGCCTGGCGACGGGCCAACTCGTTGACCGTGTCGGGGCTCAAGTCCAGCAGGAAGGCCACTTCTCTGGAATTGAGCAGCAGGTCTTCTTTATCAGCTATCATCGTCGGACTCATGAATGCCGAGACGCAAACCGCGCAGATAGAATCCGAGCCACCACAAACGGGCTTTTTTTAGTACGTCAGACCCAAGCGAGTCAAGCTCAAAATCGCGCCGCGCGCAAAGTTTCCCTTCCAGGCTGCTTCAGACGCTAATCCGGACCAGGCGGCGCGTCGAGATTAGGTAATCATACCAAATTCGGGTCACGACCACGCAGGAAAATAACCCGGTCAGCACTCCCACGCATAGCGTAATGGCGAAGCCTTTGACCGGGCCGGTGCCAAATTGGAACAGGATCAGGCCGGCCACGAAGGTCGAAATGTTGGAGTCATGGATGGCCGACCAGGCCCGCTCGTAGCCGATTCGGACCGCGTCGCGCGGGGTCTTGCCGTTGCGCAACTCCTCGCGCATGCGCTCGTTTATCAGCACGTTGGCGTCCACCGACATGCCCAGGGTCAGGACCACTCCGGCGATTCCGGGCAGGGTCAGGGTAGCCTGCATCGCTGCCATCACGCAGACCAGCAGCATGATATTGAGCATCAGGCCAAAATCGGCCAGCAGGCCCGCCTTGTCGTAGTACAGCGCCATGAAGATCAGAACCGCCAATGCGCCGACCACGAACGATAGTTCGCCTTGCCGGATCGAATCGCGACCCAGGGAAGGGCCGACCGTGCGCTCTTCGACAATCTCGACCGGGGCGGGAAGCGCGCCCGAGCGCAGCACGATCGCCAGGTCGTGGGCCTCGTCGAGCGAGAATTGCCCCGTAATCTGCACGTGACCGCCGGCTATCCGCTCCTTGATAACCGGCGCGGAATAGACCGTGTTGTCCAGGATAATCGCCAGGCGACGGCCGACGTTGTCCGCAGTCAAGGAGTCGAAAATGCGCGCCCCGCGCCCATCGAGGTCAACCGCTACGTAAGGTCCCTCCAGCCTGGTTCCAGGCCGAACCCGGGCGTCGGTCACCACGTCGCCGGTCATCTCGGTCTGCGACTGGACCAGATAGGGCTGGCGACCACCCTGATCCGCCGGCCCATAGAGAATCTGATCGCCCGGCGGCGGGCCGTTCTTAAGCGCATCCTCGACGCTGTGGCTGTCATCGACCAGCTTGAACTCCAGCACCGCGGTCTTGCCGATGAGTTCCTTGGCCCGCTCGGGGTCCTGAATCCCGGGCAATTGGACCAGGATTTCGTTGCTGCCCTCACGCGCAACCGTGGTTTCGCGCACGCCCAACTGGTCGATCCGGTTGCGGATGGTCTCCAAGGCCTGGTCCATCGCGCTGGAGCGGATGTTTTGCTCTTCTTCGGGTCTGAACTTCATGCTGAAGGCCGGACCGCTGCGATCGCTGGCCGGCTGTACCAGCATGTCGCCATAGCTCTTGCCAACCAGATCTTCGAACGAACTCCGATCCTGAACCGAAGTCAGCTTCACCAACAGGCTGCCGTCCGGCTGCACGGTGACATCGGAGTAAGCGATCTTGTTTTCCTTGAGCTCACGCTTTAAGTCTTCCGCACGTCTGCTCAAAGAGGTCTTGACCGCGTCGTCCAGCTTTACCTCCAGGAGCAGGTGAGTACCGCCTTGAAGATCCAGGCCAAGCTGAATCTTGGGCGTGGGCAGCCAGGCTTTCCACCAGTCGGGCAGGTTGGGATTGATACTGGGGACCAGAATCAACAGGCCCACGACTACCAGAACCACGGTCAGATAAATCTGAGTGAGGGGACGACCGCCAGTCAGAAACAGATAGAGGATGGCCGCACCCAGCGCCAAGAGAAGCAGAATTGGCGCGAAATTTTGGTTTTCCAAGCTTTAGACCCTCTTTAAAATACGCGATCAGGCAACCCGTATCCGCTCTCCGCTAGCTTTGCCAATTGCAGCGCGGCGCGGGAGGCCCAGGTAAGAGGTTTCGACACGACCCGCACTGCTCGCCGGCTCAAGGTGACAGGAAAAAAATCCACGGTTCATAAGGATGACAAACCGATGGTCGCCTTGAAAGAGATTTGGCCAGGCTCCTGGTCACATAAAGAACTTCACCGCGGGGTGTCATCCCGAGCGAAGCGAGCGCAGGCGAGCGAAGTCGAAGGAATCTCAAACGGCTTGGAAGCCTTGGCATAGCGAAGCATGCTAGGCCGAGTCCCGCCAATGCCGGTGTTCGCCGTTCGCGGAGCCCTCCTCTTCAATTTGTCATAGCTCACGCCCACTAGCCAACCGCCTTGGTACTCTTGCCGTACGCCGACAAACCGGCGATTTGCGAGCGCTCCACTCGGACCTGGACCCCCTTAGCGATCTCCAAAGTGGCAACCTTGTCCGACAATTCGACAATCCGACCAAGCAAGCCGCCGGTCGTAACCACTTCGTCGTTGCGCTTGAGACCAGCCAGCAATTTTTGATGTTCGGCGGCCTTCTTGGTTTGCGGCCGGATCAGCAGAAAATAAAAAATGGCGAACAGGAAGACCAGAGGAATGATGGTGGTGTAGAGCACCTGCTGGGTTCCACCGGTCTGGCCTGCACTGTTCTGGGCGTATGCGATTCCCTCAAAAAACATCAGCTCGCTTGTTCCAATTCTTCCCGCCCCGCGCCGAAGGCGGCGCGCAGGCGGCGATAGGTTCCCGATGCGATAGCAGCTTGAGCCTGTGACATCAAGTTGGCGTAAAAATACAGGTTGTGTTCGGTCAGAGCCCGCGCCGCAAGAATCTCGCCCGCTTGGTAAAGATGGCGCAAATAGGCTCGCGAATAGCTGCGACAGGTCCGGCATCCGCAAGCTTCGTCCAGCGGCCGGCTGTCGCGCGCGTGACGCGCCTGCTTGATTGACAGCCTACCGGCGGAGGTAAACGCACTACCGTTGCGAGCGTTGCGGGTGGGCATCACGCAATCGAACAAATCATATCCCATCGCGATCGCTGCCAACAGATCCTCCGGCGTACCCACGCCCATCAGATAACGGGGTCGCGCGGCAGGCAAGTGCTCCGCCGTCAGCGCCGCCATCTCCAGCATCAGCGCCTTGGGCTCGCCCACCGATAAGCCGCCGGTCGCGTAGCCGTCGAAAGGCAGCGCGGTTATCTGCTCGGCGCTGAGCCGGCGCAGCTCGGGGTAAAATCCGCCCTGCACGATACCAAACAGCGCCGGCCCAGGCTGCGCGCGCGCCGCCAGCGCGCGTCCGGCCCAGCGGCTGGTCAATTCGAGCGAGGCGAGAGTCTCGGCGCGCTGGGCCGGATAGCGCAGACATTCGTCGAGCGCCATCATGATATCCACACCCAGCCGCTGCTGGATTTCCACCGCGCTTTCGGGCGTGAGCATCATCGCGCGGCCGTCCAGATGGGAGCGAAAACGCACGCCCTGCTCCTCGATTCGCCGAATCGGCGCCAGGCTCATGGCCTGAAAGCCGCCGGAATCGGTCAGCACCGCCCCCTGCCAGCTCATGAAGCGATGGACCCCGCCCATCTGCCCGATCAGGTCGGCGCCCGGGCGCACGGCCAGATGGTAGGCATTGGATAGGATAAGCCGATAGCCCATCTCCCATAGCTCCCGCGGCGCCATCGCCTTGACCGCGCCGTAGGTACCAACCGGCATGAAGGCGGGAGTGTCGATGGAGCCGTGGGCGGTGGTGATCCGGCCCCGGCGGGCGGCGCCGTCGTAGCACAGCGGCTGGAATTGCAAAGGGTCGGCCATCACACGATCAGCATCGCATCGCCATAGCTGAGCAGGCGGTAGCGACGGCGGATTGCCTCGCGATAGGCCTCGAGCAGCGGTTCACGGCCGGCAAACGCCATCACCATCGCGAGCACGGTGCTGCGCGGCATGTGAAAGTTGGTGATCATCCCCTCGACCAGCTTAAACCGGAAGCCGGGATAGATGAATAGTCCGGTGTGGCCCTCCAAATCGCCGGTGATAGCGTAGGATTCCAGCGCCCGCACCGAACTGGTACCGACCGCAATCACGCGCCCACCGATACGCCGAGCATGGGCCAGGCTTTCCGCGGCCTGGGGCGAAATCGAGTAGAATTCCGCCTCCATGCCATGTTGCTCAACCTCCTGCGTGCGTAAGGGCACGAAGGTCCCCGGCCCGATGTGCAAGGTCAGGCAGGCTACCGCGCATCCTTGAGTGCGCAGGCTATCCAGCAGCTCAGGGGTGAAATGCAGGCCGGCGGTAGGCGCCGCGACCGCCCCCTGATGGGCGGCATAGACGGTTTGATATTCGGCGCTGTCGCGCCCCGAGACCTCGCGCTTGATGTAATGAGGCAAGGCCAGGCGGCCAGCCTCAGCGATGAGCTGTTCGATCGCCTGGCCGGAATCGGCGGTCACGATGACCCGGCCGGGGCGCGGGCAGTCGACCACGATCAGTCGCCCCCCAGCTTCGAGCATCAGGCTGCTGCCGGCTCCGGCCGGGCGATGGCCTCGAATCAAGGCCAGCCATCCGCCGGGCGGGTCGGCAACCGGCCGCACCAGCAACAACTCCACGCGCCCACCGCTTTGCTTGCGCGCGGCCAGGCGTGCGGGAAAGACGCGAGTGTCGTTGAGCACCAGCAGATCGCCCTCGCGCAGATAACGGCCCAACTTATAAAATCGCGAATGCTCCAGTGCGCCCGCGCGGCGCTGCAGGACCAGCATCCGGGCCTGATCGCGCCCGGGCAGCGGTTCCTGGGCAATCAGCTCAGGCGGAAGCTCGTAATCCAGATCGCTAAGTCGCATCCCCCACTCTACCGATCGGCGGGTGCGGCCGGCGCCCGGGACGAGGCGGTCCCGGGTGCCGCCTCAAGCAATGGTCAGAATAACCTTGCCGAAATGGTCCCCCTCCAAGCGCCGATGGGCCTGGGCGACCTCGCTCAGCGGCAACACGCTTTCGATGGGTGGGCGCAGCGCCCCACGCTCCAAAGCGGGGCCGAATTGGTTGAGGAATTCGCGCACTATTCGTGCCTTGTCGGCAAGCGGGCGCGCCCGCAAAGTGGAACCGATGATGGACAGCCGCTTCATCTGCACCATCCGCAGGTCGATTTCGGCCTGGGCCCCGGCCTGGGTCGCGACCAACAGCAGGCGTCCGTCGGTGGCCAGCACTTCCAGATTCTGGGCCAAGTAGGGCGCGCCCACGATATCCATCACCACGTCGACCCCGCGGCCGTTGGTGGCAGCCTTGACCTTGGGCACGAATGGGCCGTCTTTGTAGTTGATCGCCAAGTCGGCGCCCAGGCGCAGGCAGCGCTCGCATTTTTCGGCACTGCCGGCGGTCACGATCGAGCGGGCGCCGACCTCGCGCAGCAACTGGATAGCGGCGGTGCCCACCCCGCTGCCGCCGCCATGAATCAGCGCGGTCTGAGCGGCGGCGATGCGGCCCAGCAGAAACAGCTCCAAGTAAGCGGTCAGAAAGACCTCGGGGAAACCGGCCGCTTCGGCGTCGCTGAGCGCGGCGGGAACGTGGATCGCGGAGCCATGATGGACGGCCGCCAACTCGGCATAGCCGCCGCCCGCCAGTAGTGCCATCGCGCGATCGCCCACCTGCCAGCCACTGACTTCCGCACCGACCGCAATCACCTCGCCGGCGCATTCCAGCCCCAGCACGGGCGAGCTTCCCGGTGGTGGATCGTAGCGGCCCATGCGTTGACCGATATCGGCCCGGTTGAGTCCGGCCGCGGCAACCTTGATCAGCAGATCCTGCGGGCCGGGCCGCGGCTCGGGCTGTTGGCTGACGCGCAGGATTGATGCATCACCGGGAACAGGTACTACCACAGCTTTCATCGCAGGCCCCCTTTTACATCAACAGGCTGGGCGGATTTTCCAAAAACCGTTTGATTTCCAACAAAAAGCGGCCCGCCACCACCCCGTCGATAATCCGATGGTCGCACGACAGCGTCATCATCATGGTGGTGCCGACCACCACCTGGCCGTTGCGCAGCACCGGCCGCTCCTTGATCGCGGCCACGGCCAGGATAGCGGCCTGGGGCGGATTGATGACGGCCACGAAATGCTCGATTCCCAGCATCCCCATGTTGGAGATGGTGAAGGTGCCGCCGGAGAGATCCTCAGTGGTAAAACCGCCCTGTTGCGCCTTGGCCGCCAGATCGTGGGCGATATGAGCGATCTCGGGCAGGCTCAGCCGCTGGCAGTCCTTGATGACCGGCACGATCAGCCCTTCTTCCACCGCCACCGCGACCCCGATATTCACGGTCGGATGAATCCTGATCGAACCCTCGCTGAAGCTGCTGTTGATATGCGGATGGCGTCCCAGGGCCAGGGCGCAGGCTTTGATCACAATGTCGTTGTAGGTGATCGACTGATCGAACAGCTTGGTCGACTCCAATGACTTCTTGAGCCGGACCGCTTCTTCCATATCCACTTCCACGGTCACGTAGTAGTGGGGAATCTCCTGCTTGGAGGCGGTCAGTCGCTGCGCGATCGTGCGCCGCATCCGGCTGTTGGCCTGATAAGTTCCCGGCACTCGCTCAAAAGTGGGAATCCCGGGCGCCACGTTGCGCGCCGCCTCGCTCATCACGACCGCCTGGTCGGGGCCGGCCGCCAGCGCCGGCAGGTCAGCGTCCGCCGGAGTCCGATTCTCAGCCGGGCTCTTGGCGCGCGAGGCGGCCGCCCGCGCCCGCACCACGCCATCTACGTCGCGCTTGGTGATCCGACCTTCCACTCCACTACCGCGGATCGAGCCGAGGTCGATTCCGGCCTCTTCCGCGGCCCGTCGCGCCAGCGGGGTTACTCGAATCCGGGGCGGATTGTCAGCCCAGATGGCACGCGGCTCGCGCGTCGGGGGCGGGGGAATCGCCTCCACTGCCGGCACGGGAGTTTCCGCCGTGATCGGCGCATCGGAGCGCTGCTCGTCGGTAGCGCTCAAGAAGGATTCTGGGTCGGTTGGCTCGGTCTCCGGCGTCTCGACCGACCCCGCTCCGATCCGACGCGCGCCAGGAGCAACCGAATGGGCCAAGCTCAAGCGTGGGCCGCTTCCGACCGCCTGCGGTTTATCGCCGGTAGCAACGGCCGGAGTGTGGGATGGTGCCTCTTCGACCACTTCGGGCGTTTTGGGCGCGGCCTGGACCTGCGGGGGCGCGCTGGGCGTAGCAGCGGCGGATTCGCCGGGCGCGCCGAGCAGGGCTATCACCGCCCCCACCGGCGCGCTCTGCCCCTC
>Ga0080006_1273055_pt1 | contig 42456 bp, 44 predicted proteins | sample RS3BMetagenome_FD_69209 | JGI IMG/M metagenome (GOLD analysis project Ga0080006, IMG submission 69209) | Ferric oxide microbial mat and aquatic microbial communities from Rainbow Spring, Yellowstone National Park, USA - RS3B (SPADES... ...
CCCGGAGACACACCTCCTCCTCGGCGCCCACATCCTCGACCCCCAAGCCTCGACCCTAGTCCAGCCGCTCATCCAAGCGATGTGCCTCAGCAACACCGCCGACGAGGTGGCGACCGCCGTGCTCTACATCCACCCGGCACTTGGCGAGGCCGTCGAGCAGGCGCTCCTCGCCCTTTGACCTCACGAGGTGGCAAGACGCCGGTGTCTCCCCAAGAGGCACCCCAAGGGAATGGTGGCGGCGTGGAGCGGGTTTCCGATTCTATGGACACTCCCGACTCGGACCTTGTCACCGTCTACTGGCGGCCCGGTTGCCCGTACTGCGCGGCGCTTCGCCGGGGGCTCCGCCGTGCGGGTCTGGTGACGACAGAGATGAACATCTGGACCGATCCCGAAGCGGCCGCCATCGTGCGGTCTATCACCGGGGGAAACGAGACCGTGCCGACGGTCGTCGTCGCCGGCACCGGGCTCGTCAACCCCAAGGTCGGCACCGTGCTCGACGCGGTGCACGCTGTCGCCCCAGACCTCGTCGCGAACATGAGGCCCGCCAAGGGCGCCCGAGGTGCGGACGTCCTCGCAGTGCTGCAATGGATCGTCGTCATCGCCCTCGTGGTGGCCAGCTTCGCCCTCGAAGCCGCCGGGCATGCCGGCGCCAGTTGGGCGATCGACGGCGTCAACCTCGCGATCTTCGGGGGCTTTCGCCTTCTCCGGCGACATCTCAAGGGGAACCGGGCCCCGGACGCATCAACAAGGTGAGGCGCATCGTGAGCACGGTCGAGCCCAGTCCTGCGGTCGAGAGCACGCCTAGGCAAGGCCCCAGGCCGGTTTGCACCACGCTGCGCGCCTGCAACGAGGAAGGGGTGCGGACGGTCGTGACGACCCGTGACGGGCGGTCGCTCGTCACCGACGAGTCGGTCAGCCGCGACGGCACGGGCAGCGCCTCGAGACCGTCGTCGGCGCCCTGTGCGGCTGTAGCGCGGTGACCTTCGACCGCGCGGCACGAGAGCTCGGGCTCGACTATAAGGGGATCGACTTTGACGCCGCGTATCGTCTGGACCAGCGCGGCCTGCTCGGGGAGGCCGCGGTTCGCCCCTACTTCGACACCGTCGACGTCGACGCCCGGGTCCACACTGCCGCGCCGACGGCGCTGCTCGACCAGGCCGTCGAGGTCACCGAGCACCGTTGCCCTGTGCGTAACCTTCTCGTCGACGCGGGGGTGGCGCTCACGATCAACTGGAGCGCTGTAGTCCCCTGAGCCGCTCCGCGTGTCGAGCGCGAGGACCGGCGCCGACGTGGCGTTCGCCCAGTCGATGAGCTCGGCGAACCGGGCGCCGGGGTCGCCGGACAGGCCGTAGCCGACGAGGACGGCGATGATCACGTCGGCGGGCCGCGGCTCGTCTCGCACCTCGACACCGAGGCGCTCGACGATGTCGAGCTGGAGGGCGGTCACCGGAGCGACATGGCGTGAGGCAAGCGTGACGGTGACGGCGATCCGACGGTTGTGGAGGTGCCGGGCGGCGACGAGACCGCCGCCGTCGTTCTCACCGGGCCCGGCGAGCACCGTGGCCGATCGGGGCGAGAACAAGCCTCGGGCGAGGTCGGCGAGGTTGCGCCCGGCGTGCTCCATCATCTGGGCGAGCTCGATGTGGAAGTCCGCCACCCTTGCAGCATCGACGGCGCGCATCTGGGCGACATCGATCCCCGGGACGCACTCGCCGCCGGGAAGAACGAATCGCATCGTCGTCATTGCGCCGTTCGTTGTGGCGTCGCTGCGAGGTTGAAGGTCGAGTTCACGAGCCCGACGTGGGAGAACACCTGGGGGAAGTTGCCGCCGAGGGCGTCGTCAGGGGCGAGCACGGTGCGAAGCCCGTGGCGCACCCCGGCCCGGGCAGCCCCTAGGCCGCCCGCACCGCCGCCGATGACGGCGAGATCGTAGGACCTCACGGCCCGGGCGCGCGCGGTGCCTGAGGGACCCGTCTTGTCCCGGGTGCTGCTGCCTCCTCCAGGTCCCGTGGTGGCGGTCGCTCTCGCCGGCGGCGCGGCGTCAGGCGCCATGGTCGCCGCGAGCGGACGCGTCGCCTCGGGCGAGCTGCTCACCGAAGTGTCGCAGCCGCTCGATCGCCCGAGGGTCGACCGTTCGGTCCTGTTCGCCCAGCGCCGTCTTGATCTCTTGGTAGACCTCGGCTTCGAGACCGCAGCGGCGGCAGTCCTCGAGATGCTCGGCGACCCGCCGTGCCGCCACCTCGTCGAGTGTACCGTCGAGGTAGGTCTGCAGCACCCGCATCGTCGCTATGCAGCACATCCGGCTCGCCGCGGCGTTCCACACCCTCATTGCATGCTCCTCTTCGGTGCGAGGCCAGCAGCAGTGAGCCGCTGGCGGATCCGGGTCCGGGCACGATGCAGCCGGCTCATGACCGTGCCGACCGGCACGCCGATCGCTTCTGCCGCCTCGGCGTAGGAGAGCCCGTCGATGTCGACGAGCTCGACCACCTGGCGGTGCCGCTCGGGAAGTGACGCCAGGCACTGAGCCACCACGGCGTCGAACTCCGCGCCGACGACCACTCCCTCGGGAGACGCGACACCGCCGCGCGGATCGGCGGCCTCCATGCGCCCGGCCTGGTCCGGGTCGCGCAGCAGTTGCGGCCGGCGCCGCCGGTGCCGCTTGGCCTCGGCGTTGCGCATGATGGTGAACAGCCAGGCCCGGGGGTGGGCGCCGTCGAAGCGGTCGATCGCCCGGTAGGCGCACAGCAGGGTCTCTTGGACGAGATCCTCGGCGTCTGCGGTGTTCCGGGTGATCGAGAACGCTACCCTGGCGAGAACCTCCAGCTCGGGCAGCACGTAGCTGACGAAGGGGTCCTCACCCTGCTGCTGCTCATCGGTCTCGCACACGTAGGTGGAACCCCCTTCCCGGACTCGGCATTCCAGGGAATGTACGCTGACGGAAGCGGGTTCCTGGACCGTGGTCAGCGCGAGAGAGCACCGAGCCCTGCAGCGAGGGGTAGAAACCTATCTCGACGGCGAAGCCGACCCGAGTCTCGCCGTCTCAGTCCGGCGGCATCTCGCAGCGTGCTGGGAATGCAGCGAGGACGCTGAGTGGCTCGTGTTGATCAAGGTGGCACTTGGCCGAATCGGCGAGCGCCGTCCCCGAGACCTCGCCGTCGCCCGGCTGGCACGATATGCCTCGACTCTCTCGGAGAGGCGGTGACCAGCCCGTCACAGGATCCGGGCAACACCCCGGGCGATGTTCCGGAGCGCGTCAGGATCTCCACCCCGGCCGAAGTGCCGGTCGTCGCGATGAGAGGGCCGCCGACGATGCTCGACCCCCGCATGGCAGAGACCGCCATGGACCACGACATCGCACCCGGGAACTCGAGGCGACGCCCGTCGCCGTGGTCCTCTCCGCGCGAGGCGTGTGTGTTGGTCGCCCGCGGCTACACCTTGCGCACTGGCGTTGTCGTGGCGAGCGTGGTCGGCACGGTCCTGTCCAGCGTGAACGAGGGCACCGTCATCGCATCCGGCCACCTCGAGGCATCGACCTGCCTGCGTGTGGCCACCAACTACATAGTGCCTTTCGTCGTCGCCAGCGTTGGCTACCTTGCCCCGTTTCGCCGCCGGCGCGGCACGAACCGATGACGTCCCCGGCCTCCAGTGCGGCCAACCCGTGGACGTCCTATCTCGACCGGTTTCAGGAGGACCACCCCGGCATCACCGAGGACGTCTTGTCGGAAGTCTGCGACGTCGATGGCGCGAACCCGTATGCCTGGCTGCTCGCCGTCGCGCCCCGCAACTCCGGCGTCGTGGCACTCGACCTCGCCTGTGGAACTGGCCCCCCGCTCCAGACCACAGCTCCCCACCTTTGCTGGGTGGGCGTGGACCGATCTCCGGGCGAGTTGGCGCGAGCAGCGAAGGTGCTCCCGAGGGTGCTGCTACGGGGCGACGGACAGAGACAGCCTTTTCGAGACGCCACCTTCGACCTCGTGGCGTGCTCAATGGCGCTCATGCGCTTCGATCCCGTCGACGCGATGCTCGCCGAGATCCATCGCGTGCTCCGTTACGACGGCACACTGGTTCTCCTCCTGCCAGGGTCGCTCCCGTTGAGCACTCGAGACAGGGTCCGCTACGCGCGCTTGCTCGCGTCCCTTCGCGAGGTGCGTCCCGCGTATCCGAACAGCGTGCACCTCGGGCGTCTCCATGCTCGCCTGGAGCGAGTCGGCCTCGCAGTCGTCAGCGATGAACACCGATGCTTCCGCTATCCGATTCGGGACGAGCATCACGCCGAGCGCTTCGAGAAATCTCTCTACGTTCCGGCACTTTCGCCGGAATGCATCGAGGGCGCCGTCCGGGCCGCCAGGAGCTGGGTCGGGTCGACGATCGGCATCCCGCTGCGGCGCGTCGTATGCGACAAGACCGTGGAGTCAGCCCTCCGAGGGTCTTGCGGGTGACGCCACACGTCGATTACCGCGAGATTTCCGCCGTGCGGGGTCTCCTTGCCGGCCGGTGGGTGCTTTCGGCCCTAGCACACGTCGCTTCGGAACCGATGCGGCACCGGGAGTTGCTCGATACCATCGACGGCATCTCAGAGAAGGTGCTGACGGGCACGTTGCGGCGAATGGAACGCGGCGGCTTGATAGTTAGGGAAGTCGGTTCAGGAGTACCCAGCCACGTCGTCCACTGCGCCACGACCCTCGCTCAAACGCTCGATGAGCCGCTTCGAGCGATGCTCGCCTGGAAGAGAACTCACTGGGATGCAGTGGAAACGTCTCGCCTCCGGTGGGACAACGGGTGAGATCATACCTTCCCGAACCATCACCCCACTCGAAGGTTTGTGAGCGAACGTTGAAGTGTGTCCGCCTCTGGGTGTAGTCGTAGACCTACGTCGATACGGGCAAAAGGCCCCGAGTCGGCACCCCAGCCGGCGGGAGGTCACGCTAATGCCAGCTGGAGAAGCTGATCGCCATTCAGCACGGTCATCGGCCCGGTTGAAGGTCGATGCTGCGCCCCATGCCCGCGGCACCTCCGATGCATCGAAGGTCTTGCGACCGACGCGACGTTAGGCCGATGGAGACTCATCCTTGGGTGTGGTCTCGCGGGAATGGTCCTCGCCGCATGTGGGGGTGGGGGTAGCCCATCGGCCCAGCTGACGACCCCCACCCGTTCGGCGGATTCGACGACCACGAAAGCGGACCCGGCTACTGCCGTGGTCCTGAAGGCCTACCGCGCCGGCTGGACGGCCTTCGAGCACGCGCTGGCCGACGCCAACCCCGAGGACCCCGAGCTGACGGCGACGATGGTCGCCCCGTAGTTGACCGGGGTTCGGGCGAACCTGGCGGCCGATCAGCAGGGCATGGTGGGCAGAGACACCTTCACTCTCCACCCGAAGATCACGTCACTAGCCGCGACGACGGCGACGGTGGTGGACTGCGCCTACAGCACCTCGGTCCTCGTGTACGCGAAGACCGGCAAGCCGGTGCCACCGATCACCCCGCCGGAGAACGACGGGGTGCAGGCGACACTCATGCTGATAGGCGGCACGTGGAAGGTGTCCAAGCAGGCGGTGACGGACGGGAAATGCGCGCCCGGGTCGTGATCCCCGCCACCGTGCTGGCGATGCTGGTGCCGGTGCTGGTTGGCCCGGGCCGCGCATGGGCAGTTGACACGGGAGGCGTGAACACCTTCGCGAACGCCCATGCGTCGGGCGGACAGCTCACGGTCCAGGCCGGTGAGACGCATTGGACCCCACCAGCTGGCTCGTCGTGGGCCAAAGCGGGGGGGCAGCGACCCGCCGTCGGGCAAGGTGAACCCGAACCAGCCCTACGGCTGCACCTATACCGGATCTTCGGAAATAAGCGGCAATCTGGCATCAAGATCGACCAGGAATCGGTAAGCCGCTGATGTCGGGCGGCAGCGAAGGCCTGAGTGACGGGCCGCGGCCGCCGAGGGCCGCCGTGAGCTCGTTCGGTGGACACCTCGCATGGCCTTGACAGTCGGCGGTGATCGAGGTCTTCACCGAGACCCCAAGTCCAGACCGCACAAGGAGGTCCACCCGTGAAGATCGCCACCTACACCGGGATCTCGACCGACGAGGCCCACCAGCCGTACTCCCTCGAGCCCAAGCCACCCGACTGCGCTCCTACGTCGACAGCTAGGAGGACTGGGAGCTGGTCCGAACCTTCGGCGACCAGGCGTCGGGCGCCACCACCGAACGCCCCGACCTCGAACGAGCCCTCGCCGAGGCCCGCGCCCATCGCTTCGACCTCCTGCTCGTCTACCGTGTCTACCGCTTCGCCCGGTCGGTGCGGGGCCTGGCCACGCTGCTCGAACAACTCGACGCCGCCGGAGTGGCGTTCCGTTCGACCACCGAGCCGTTCGACACCGCCACCCCGGCCGGGCGGATGATGGTCCAGATGCACGGCGTGTTCGTCGAGTTCGAGCGGGCCACCATCATCGACCGGGTGATTGCCGGCATGGAACGCAAAGCCGCCCGCGGTGAGTGGTGCAGCGGCGCCCGCCCCTACGGCCATTTCGTCGACCCAGACAGCGGGCACCTCGCCGTGAACCCCGACGAAGCGCCTCTCGTGGCCGTCATCTTCGACCGCTACGGCCGCAAGCGACACGGCGCCAAGACCATCGCCACCTGGCTCAACAAGGGCGGCCACCGCACCAAGGCCGGGAAGCCATGGAACCACATGGCCGTCCGCACCGTGCTGCGCAACCGGGTCTACCGCGGCGAGGTCTACCTTCGCGACACCTACCACCCCACCCCGCACCCGCCGCTCATCGATCCTGAGACCTTCGACCTCGCCGGCCAGATCCTCCGGCTGCGAGGCGAGGAGTACGCACAGCGCGCCTCCATCGCCAGCGACTACCTGCACGCTGGGCTCATCACGTGCAACCACTACATCGGCACCGCCGCGCACGGCAACAAGTACCGCTACCGCTACACACCTGCATCTCTCGGCACCGCTACGGCACTGCCACCTGCCCATCCGACCAGCTCGAAAGCGAAGTCCGCGGCTCGTTGCTGCGCACCATCTCCCGCCACGACCTCCTCGACGCCGCGCTCGCCGCCGGCCTCGTTCGTTCCGGGGCCAAACGCCGCCAGGACCAAGACGAGCGGGGCGTCGTCGAGGCTGAGCTGGCCAAGGCCGAAGAAGCCATCGAGCGGTACTTCCTCGCCTTCGAAGCGGGCACCCTGCCCGAGATCGCCTGCGAGCAACGCGTCCAGACCCTCGGAGGAAAGATCGACACCATCGAACACGGTGACCCCGAAGCCCAGAAGGGACTCCTGCAAGCATTGGTCGCCCGAATCGAAGTCGAAAGCCGTACGTCGGTGCGCCCGTACTTCCGGGTCCCGCTCGATGGAGGTGGCCTGACGGAGCCGAACCCTTCCGACATCGGAAAGGTTCGACCACCGTCAGGGTCGGCGCCCCCGGTAGGATTCGAACCTACGCACCCGGCTCCGGAGGCCGGTGCTCTATCCCCTGAGCTACGGGGGCTCACGGGAGTGAAAGGGAGTCTAGTGCTCCTGACGAGAAGAAGGTGTCCAGTGCGAGGCGGGCGCCGATGGCGCTGATATGCTTTCTGGCAAGCTCTTCGTCCTTCGGGATCCCTATTCTGATAATTGGACAAAAACTGAACCAAAGGAGTGTACAGTGGCGATCGCAGACCGGCTTTTAGCGTTGGTGACCTCCACTGCAACAGAACTGTTCGAGGAGTTGCGCCTCGACCCATCCTTGGTGGAGGCCGTAGGCATCGATGAGCCTTCGGTGGCCGAGCATGGCGATTATGCCTCAAATGCGGCGTTGGTTTTGGCCAAGGCGCTGGGTCAACGCCCTCGTAACGTCGCTGAGCAGCTCTCTTTGCATTTGCACAAGCATGCGATGATCGACCGTGTCGAGGTTGCCGGTCCGGGTTTCTTGAACATCTGGATAGCACCTAGCGCCTTGGCTGGTGAAGTCCTTGCGCTGCTCGATGATCCAGACCAGTACTTGCGATCAGACCTTGGCCATGGATCGACGCTGCAGGTCGAGTTTGTCTCGGCCAACCCGACTGGACCACTTCATGTCGGCAATGGCTGGTTGGCAACGTACGGGGACGCGTTGAGTCGGATTTTAGCGTTCGTGAACTATCGCGTCACGAGGGAGTACTACGTCAACGACACTGGTGGCCAAATACGCCAGCTAGGTGCTTCGATACTTGCCGTGCGAGCGGGTACCGAGGTGCCCGAAGGTGGTTATCAGGGAGCCTACATATCGGAGCTTGCGGCGCAATACCAAGGTGTTGATGATGTCGTCGAGGCTGGCAACTGGGCGGTGCCTATCATTTTGGCGTTGATTCGCACCACGCTTGGAGAGCTCGGGATTGAGATGGATAGCTGGTTCTCGCAGGCCTCCATCGAGGAGTCAGGCGCCGTCGCCGAAGTGGTTGAGCGGCTCCAGTCGAACGGTGCCATCTACGAAAGTGACGGTGCGCTTTGGTTTGCGTCTGAGCGTTATGGTGATAACCGCGACCGGGTCATGCGCAAATCAAATGGCGACTTCACCTACTTGGCTGGCGACATTGCCTATCACTACAACAAGCTTGTGGTTCGGGGGTTTTCCCAGGTTATCGATGTCCTAGGTGCTGATCATCACGGTCAGGTGGCGTCGATGATGGCGGCTATTCGTGCATTGGGGATCGATGAGGGCCTCCTTGAGATCAAGCTTGGACAGATGGTGTCCCTCCTTGAGCAAGGCCAGGCGGTCAAGTTCTCAAAGAGGGCTGGAACGGCCGTTCCACTCGACTGGCTCATTGGCGAACTGGGGCGAGACGCCACGCGCCTTTTGATCCTCTCGAGTTCCATCGACCGTGCGTCCCAGATCGATCTCGCGCAGGCAAAGGCGCAATCAATGGAAAATCCGGTGTTTTATATCCAGTATGCGCACGCGCGAATCTCTGCATTGCTGCGCAACGCTGTTCAGCAGGGCGTTCCTCTGGAATCAGCACCGGTCGAGTCGCTTGCGACGTGCATACACCCGCGAGAGATCGCGCTGATGAAGAATCTTCTACGGCTGGGTCCCGTGATTACGCGCGCCGCTTCTGAGCGTGCACCACACAAGGTGGTCGGTTGGCTGATGAGCGCGGCATCTGACTTTCATGGTTTCTATCACGATTGCCCTGTCTTGAACGCTCCGGCGGTCGAACGGACGGCCAGGCTGACGCTGGCACGTGCAACTCAGGTGGCGCTCGCTACAGCGTTGCACCTCGTTGGAGTCACGCCTCTCGAGGAGATGTGAGTGGCCGACTTAGGGGTGTTGCCGTTGCATCTGGCACCGTGTACGTCCCGAGTCGATCCAGCGGGTGAGCTCATCATCGGTGGTGTCAAGATCTCGGAGCTCGTTGAGCGCTTTGGTAGTCCAGTTTTCGTCTACGATGAAGTCCATCTTCGGGCTCGAATGCAAGAGGCGGTGCAGGGTTTTGGACGAGGACAGGTGATCTATGCATCCAAAGCTTTCCCTGCGGTCGCGATGGCCAGGCTCGTCGCGGAAGAAGGTTTGCTCTGGGATGCCGCATCCCTCGGCGAACTGCAAGCGGGTCTACGCGGGGGAGTCACGCCGGCGAAGATCGTTTTGCATGGCAACAATAAATCAATCGAAGAGTTGCGCGTTGCACTTGAGGTGCGGGTGGGGAGGATTGTTGTCGACTCATTCGACGAGATCGACCGACTCGACCGCCTCGGCGGCGGGGAAGATACTCGGATCTGGCTCCGAGTGACGCCTGGTGTCGAGGCTCACACCCATGCTTACGTCCGTACCGGGCAACAGGATTCCAAGTTCGGCTTCAACCTTGCCAACGGTGATGCCAATCGGGCGATTGCCAGGATCGCCGCGAGCTCGCGCCTCTCGCTTGTTGGGCTTCACTGTCACATTGGTTCACAAGTTTTCGCCCTCGAGTCGTTTCGTGAAGCAGTAGCCATCATGGCTAAGCTGACCCGTGAGGCCGGCCTTGATGAGCTTTGCGTCGGTGGAGGCTTCGGGGTTGGATATCTGCGTGACGAACATGTCCCGTCCATCGGGACATGGACAGCATGGCTGCGCGAGGCCCTCAGTGCGCATGGAATGCGTGAAGACCATATCTTCGTCGAGCCGGGTCGTGCCATCGTTGCTACCGGTGCAGTGACCGTCTACACCGTTGGCGTCATCAAGGAGATCCCTGGGGTTCGGACCTATGTTGCCGTAGATGGCGGGATGAGCGATAACCCGAGACCGGTCCTCTATGGCAGTGGGTATGAGGCGTTTGCTCCGACGCGCCTCTTTGCGCCCCATGCGACCACCGTCGCCCTCGTTGGCAAGCATTGTGAATCCGGCGATGTCCTCGTGCGGGAGACACGGTTGCCGGCAGATCTGCAGGTGGGTGAGTTGGTGATGACACCGGTCACCGGTGCCTACGGTTATGCCATGGGATCGAACTACAACCGGTTGCTGCGCCCAGCTGTGGTTCTCGTTCGTGATGGCAATGCCCGCGTTATCGTACGTCGTGAGACGCTTGATGACCTCTTCCGTCTCGAGGAGGACGCATGAAGATCGGCCTGCTGGGATGTGGAACGGTGGGGAGTGCGCTTGTCCAGCTGCTCGACGATGATGGTGAGCGTCTCGCCCAGCTGTTAGGAGAGCCACTCGAGATCGGTCGCATTCTCATTCGCGATCCCGATAAGCTACGATCAGTTGACGTTCCAAGTCATCTGTTCACGACGCAGCTCGCTGAAGTGATCGACGACCCGGAGATCGAACTGGTTGTAGAGCTCCTTGGGCCGGGGGAGTTTGCCTTCGGAGCTATGAAGGCGGCGCTGGCTGGTCATAAGTCAGTGGTGACTGCTAACAAAGAGATTCTCAGCATGCACTTTCCCGAGCTCGAGTCGGCGGCTGCTGCCGTGAATCGGGATATTTTCTTCGAGGCAGCGGTGGCTGGGGGCATTCCGCTCATTCGCGCGCTGCGGGTTTCGCTTTTTGGCGAACGCCTCTCACGCATCGTGGGCATCGTCAATGGTACGACGAACTACATCCTTACACAGATGCAGGAAGAGCATATCTCGCTCGAGACAGCCCTCGCGGATGCGCAACGGTTGGGGTATGCAGAGGCTGACCCGAACGGCGATCTCTCGGGTCGTGATGCTGCCTCAAAACTTGCAATCATCGCAAGTATCGCCTTTGGTAGCTACGTCAGCGCGGCAGATGTTCGGGTTGATGGCATCTGGGGGGTGACGCCAGCGGATTTTGACTTTGCACGACGGAGCGGAGGCGTGATTAAGCTCCTGGCCCAGGCAGAGCGGAGCCTTGATCGCCCGGACGCTCCGGTGCGGGTCGAGGTGTTCCCGGCCATTGTGATGTCCACCCATCCGCTTGCAAGTGTGCGCGGCTCCTTCAATGCGGTTTTCGTGGAGGGTTCAGCCGTTGGCCAGTTGATGTTTTCTGGCCCAGGTGCTGGTGGGCGGCCGACCGCCTCGGCGGTGCTGGCAGATGTGATCGACGCTGTCAAGAATCTGCGGAATGCGACCCGTGCTCCGATGCGAATCGTAGAAGGCACGCGTTTCGTCGAGGACGTCGCCATCGACGGGGTGTTTGTACTCTCGGTCGACGTGATCGATGCACCTGGAGTGTTATCGCAGGTGAGCGAGGTTTTTGGGCACAATTATGTCTCGATAGCGCGCATGGAGCAAGACGAACTCGACGGCGAGCTCGCTCATTTGGTTTTCCTGACGCATCGGACCCGTCTTTCGTCGATTCGTGCAACCATGGAGCAACTCACCGACCTTGCAGTCATCAAGCGGTTGCACAGCGTCTTGCGAGTCCTAGAGTAACGAGGAGACAATTGATGAAGAAGGATCCATGGCCAGGGGTGATTGATCGCTATCGATCATGGCTCGAGGTTGACGAGTCGGTTCACGTTGTGAGCCTCGGTGAAGGGGGTACGCCGCTTAGATTTGCCCCCAGGCTGTCAGAGCGAGTAGGAGCCAACGTCTATCTCAAACTTGAGGGCTTCAACCCCACGGGATCGTTTAAGGATCGTGGCATGACGATGGCGGTCTCCAAAGCCCTCGACGAGGGGAGCACGACCATCATCTGTGCATCGACGGGGAATACTTCGGCAAGTGCGGCAGCGTATGCGGCGGCGGCCGGGATCAAGGCAGTCGTGCTGATTCCTTCAGGCCACATCGCGCTCGGAAAACTTGCGCAGGCGCTGGTGTATGGGGCTCAGGTGATTCAGATCAACGGCAACTTCGACGAAGGACTTCGTCTGGTTCGCGAGTTGGCCCAGTCTCACCCATTGACGGTCGTGAACTCGATCAACCCCTATCGACTGCAAGGGCAAAAAACCGGCGCCTTTGAGATTGTTGATGAGCTCGGATATGCACCGGATGCCCAGTTCATCCCCGTTGGTAATGCCGGAAATATCAGCGCGTACTGGATGGGCTATCAGCAATATCACGAGGCTCACGTGATCGAGCGATTGCCTAAGATGTTCGGCGTTCAAGCCGCGGGGGCGGCTCCGATTGTCAACGATGCGATCGTTGTTGAGCCGGAGACGGTAGCGACGGCAATCCGGATTGGCAACCCAGCGAGCTGGAAACTCGCGTTGCGCGCGCGCGATGAGTCAGGTGGGGCAATTATGGCGGTAACCGACGAAGAGATCTTGCGGGCCTATATACTTTTAGCCAGAGACGAGGCAGTATTCTGTGAACCAGCCTCAGCAGCCTCGGTGGCTGGACTTCTCAAAACCCCGGTTGTTCCTGGATCATCGGTCGTGTGTGTGTTGACCGGGAACGGTCTGAAGGATCCAGATACTGCGGTGTCCCAGGTGCAGGTTCCTAAGGTAGTGGACACGTCAATGAAAGAAGTGGCAGAGGCTATTGGTCTGTAACGATCGAGATCAACCCCCAACGAATCTCTGTTGCTGAATCCGCCAAGGTTCTTGGCAAAGAAGGGAAAAACTGATGGATGCATCGTCTGGTACGCTCGAAGCGCTGGATAAAGAGACACTGATGGGACTGGCGCGTCAGCTTGATCTCAAGGTGTCGGCCCGGTTGCGCAAGGCCGACTTGGTGGCGATGATCGAGGCCAAGGGTGCGGCGCCACACGGTGATCACACGCGAGACAGTGGCCCACAAAGCAGCAGCCCACGCACGAGCGGCGAGCCGAGCAATGACACACCGAGTCACAACACAGGGGGTGTGGGCTCCGCTGAACAGACGACCCTGCGACAAGGGGAGGAGCGCTCCGCGACAGCCCAACTATCATTCGCGCGATCGAATGGAACCTTGGTTGATGACCATCAGCGCGTAAATGGAAGGTCGTCTGAGGCGGGCGTTGGAGAGCGTTCGATGAACGAGAATGGCGCTCAGACGCATTCGCGTCGCTCCACAGGTTCATCGGATCCCACGACTGGGCCCAAGTCCAGCGAGGGTCATGCAAAGGCGGGGTCGTCGGACACGCGCCGAAATGACGGTCGTGGCGGTCTCGCGACGTTAATCCCGCCGATTACGGTTAACCCGGGGGAGCGTTCCAATGGATCCCAAGCTGAAGAATCGCAGTCCGCGGTGCTTGCCAGGGGTGAAGATAATGGGTCTCGGCGATCCAGACGGAATCGACGAGGTAAAGACAGGGTTGATCGACCAGAAGGATCCGACAATCAGCAATCGGTTGAACTCACGACCGTCGAGGGTGTTCTCGATCTGCGTGATGACGGATATGGTTTTCTTCGCACGAAGGGATACCTCTCTTCGAAAGAAGATGTCTATGTTCCGGCGGCGATTGCCAGACGGATGAGTCTGCGGCGCGGCGACATCGTGGTCGGTGCCGCCCGGCCAGCCAGCTCGACCGAGAAGTATCCAGCGCTTGCCCGCGTCGATACCGTGTCTGGGCTTGATCCAGAGGCGGCCAAGGGGCGACGGAGGTTCGAAGATCTGACCCCGCTTTTCCCGAATGAACGTCTCACCCTAGAAACCAGTGCTGATCCGACCAACATTACGCCACGTATTATCGATTTGATCGCTCCTATTGGGAAGGGACAACGCGGACTGATCGTCTCCCCGCCGAAGGCTGGAAAGACGACGATCATGAAAGAGATTGCCAATGCCATTGAGCGGAATAATCCAGACGTCGCGCTGATCGTGCTCTTAGTGGATGAGCGACCTGAAGAGGTCACGGATTTTCGCCGATCGGTCAAAGGGGAGGTCATTGCATCGACGTTTGATCGGCCGGCTGAGGAGCATACGCAGGTGGCGGAGCTTACGATCGAGCGCGCAAAGAGGATGGTTGAACTCGGCCTTGATGTCGTCGTCATCCTTGATGGCATCACGCGCCTTGCTCGAGCCTATAACCTTGCACAACCAGCGAGCGGAAGGATCATGTCCGGCGGTATCGACTCCGGGGCACTCTACCCTCCCAAGAAGTTCTTTGGGGCCGCTCGCAACATCGAAGAGGGAGGATCCCTTACGATCTTGGCGACTGCCTTGGTCGAGAATGGATCCAAGATGGACGAGGTAATCTTTGAAGAGGTCAAAGGCACCGGCAATATGGAGCTCAAGCTCGATCGTCGCTTGTCGGAGCGCCGCCTCTACCCCGCTGTCGATGTGAATGGCTCCTCGACACGACATGAAGAGTTGCTCTTCTCCCGCGACCATCTCAATCAGATTTGGAAGCTTCGAAGGGTGCTCAACGCTATTACGCAAGACGGTACCGCTGCTGCTGGGCTTGAACTACTGCTCGACAAAGTACGTTCCACGCGCTCAAATGGAGAGTTTTTGGCAGAAATCGCGCGAAGTTCTGGGATGTAGGTCGCCTCGCCTCGGCCCGATTCGTCACAACGCCGAGACGGCGACGCCTGGGTCGGCCTACAAGAGATTGACCCCGTCCCCCAGAGAGTGGCCTACATCATGCGTGCTGTGGTCGCACCACTTGAAGATGCGCGGCCGTAGGCTCGGGACATTGAGTCACCGATGTGCTGTGCGTGCAGCTATACTTGATGCACGTGGGTTGAGCCGTAGGTGCTGTTGATCTGGTGTCGGCGTGTGTGGCGCGGATTGTGGTGCAAGCCCTTGGTGAAGATCTTGCGTCAACCGATTCCTTGGTGGCCGTGAGGTTGGCTCTTTCGGAGACCGGTTAGTGCAAAGACATAGCGGGTCGTTAGAGGGTGACGTGGCGGATTCGCCCTTCGATGAGGTATGGGTCACGGCCCTTGATGGCAGCCACCCGGGCTGTTGTGGACAGTTGAGCTGAGTCGTCAGGTTCAGTGTGTTGTAAGAGAAGGAAAAAGGACAATATGAAGAGCGACATTCATCCAGATTATGTAATGGCTACCGTGCACTGCTCGTGCGGGAACACCTTTGTGACCCGTTCTACGAAATCGGATCTCCACATCGAGTTGTGTAACGAGTGCCATCCGTTTTACACCGGTCGACAGAAGCTTGTCGATACTGGTGGCCGTGTTGAGCGCTTCCAGCGTCGGTACGGCGATCGTTCGAAGAGCCGAGCACAGGAACAATAGCAGGCCCTGCTGAGTTCGCCCTCACGATCCCTCTGAGCATTGTCGGTGGATGATTCATCGATAGCAGGTGTTCTCGAACGCGAGGTTGGCCCGCTTGAGATCCTGGCCTCCCCTCGTGATACCTGGAGGGTTGCTCGTGGGGCTCGCGGGTTGATCACCTGGCCGAACCCGGTCATCGGGGACCAACACGGCCCCATGACCGAGATTCTCGGCCAGGTTATCGCGCTGCGTCGAATCGATGACGCCAATCCGTTGACGGTTGTGTGGCCGATGCGTTTGGGCCTGGGGCAGGCGAATGTTCTCGTCCAAGTTCCCGAGCTCAACGTGGTCTTTGCTCACGCTAGCCCAACAGTCGAGATCTGGCAGCTTCAGCCTCAGGGTCTAAGCCTATTTGCCGCATCGAGCCGGACTGAGGCTGTGGAACCTGGTCCGGTTCCATCCGAGCTCCAGGCGGTGGTGGCTGAGGTCTTTGACGGGATCTGTGTGCCTGACTATGCGTTCTATCGTGGTTCGGTCTTTAGCGAATATCTCGGCATCCCAGTGGTGGGTATGGTCGGCGATACGTTGACGGCAGGGATCGACCGGCGTGATCAGGCGATGGCCCGTGAGTCGGAGATGACGCGACGCGAACTCCACCTATTCGCACGCCAAGTTCTCCAAACACTCGTGGCTTCGCGTACACGCCGCAGCGGACGATATGATTTTTCGAGGGTCGCGGTAGGTAGACTTTTGCGGTCGCTTCTTCAAGGTGAAGGACGAGCGTTGGGGTCGCTGGAGTTTGGCGAGGTTGGTGAGGGTCGTGCTCGAGCCTACGCATCTGACGAGGATCGCTTGATCGGCTTTGGCAGCGCTCTTGATCTTTGGTTGATTGTCGAGATGGCGGCCTTCGCTCCACTCGTTGGGGAGTCAAGTGGGGTTGTCTATCTCCTCGACCAGGAGCCAATGACGGTCTTTCATGAGCTGGCTAGGCTGGTTGGTATGCCGTATTCGATCGAGGTCAAGGAGCTAACCGGTGGCTGATGAGCGTTTGGCAAAATTTGAACTAGAGTACCAGCGAAGTGTTGAGGAGATGTCGGATCCGAAGTTGTTCCAGGATCAACATCGCGCTCGTGAGGTGGCTCGCCGACACAAGGTGTTGGAGGAGATTGTCGCGACGTTGCGCGAGATTGAGGAGCTTCGCGGAGACCTTGCGGTGGCGACGGAGCTTTTTCAGGCTTCGTCGCCTGAGGAGCGAACCGCATGGGCGAATGAGATTGCCAGCTTCGAAGCGTCGTTGGCCACAAAATCTGAGGAGCTAGAGGTGCTCCTCCTGCCGCAGGATCCCAATGATGGTCGTAATGTCATCCTCGAGATTCGTGGTGCAGAGGGTGGTGAAGAGGCCAATCTTTTTGCTAAAGATTTAACCGAGATGTATCAGCGTTTTGGTGACCGGATGGGCTGGCGCGTCGAGATGCTGGCCGCCGATCCTTCTGATCTTGGTGGCTATAATTTCGCATCGCTGCTCGTCAAAGGGGACGATGCCTGGCGGCGTCTCAAGCATGAAGCCGGGCCTCATCGGGTCCAACGTGTCCCCGTAACCGAGACTCAGGGGCGCGTCCATACCTCGTCTGCGACCGTCACCGTCCTGCCCGAGGCTGACGAGGTTGAGGTCCAGATCGACCCAAACGATCTTCGTATCGATGTCTATCGATCGACGGGTCCTGGTGGGCAGTCGGTCAATACCACCGATTCGGCGGTAAGAATTACCCACATCCCAACAGGGATCGTTGTCGCCATGCAAGATGAAAAGAGCCAGATCCAGAACCGGGCGAAGGCGCTGCAAGTGTTACGGGCGCGCCTTTTAAAGGCTGAGCAGGACCGAGTGAATGAGGAGCTCTCGCGAACACGCAAGTCCCAAGTCGGTGGCGGTGGTCGATCCGAGAAGATCCGCACCTATAACTTCAAGGATAATCGAGTCACTGACCACAGAATCAAGCTGACGCTCTATCGACTCGACCAGATTCTGATGGGGGATCTCGTCGAGATATCCGATGCGCTGATCCAAGATGAGCGCGCCAGACAGCTCCTCGATCAAGATGATCGCTGAGACGGAAGGACTCGCTCCAGAGGCTGGATCGGTGAATCCGAGGATCCTCGATCGATGGCTTCAACAAGCGCTCGACCAACAAGGTATCGACGATGCAGAGCGAAGGAGCGCGATGCTCGCCGACTATCGCCGTAGGCTCGCCCAGGGCGAGCCGTTGCAATACGTCTTGGGCACGTGGCAGTTTCGGTGGTTGGAGCTGCGGGTAGACCCGAGGGGGCTCATTCCGCGACCCGAGACTGAGTTGCTTGTTGACTTGGTCGCGATCGAGTTGGGGCATCTGTCTGGGTCGCGAGTCCTAGAGCTTGGCACCGGCACCGGTGCCATCGCCGCTGCGGTCGCGACGGAGTGTAAGCCAGGCGCCCTCGTTGCGACGGATTGCTCCGAGGCTGCGCTCGAACTCGCGCGCGAGAATTTGGTAAGGCTCGGTCTTGAACAGGTCGTCGAGTTACGGCGAGGCTCATGGTGGGAGGCGCTCGCCGATGATGAACGCTTCGATGTCATTTGCTCAAATCCTCCCTACGTTACCGAGGCTGAGTGGGTTCACCTCCCATCGGTGGTGCGAGCATTCGAACCCCGCCAAGCCCTGGTAGCGGGTCCAACAGGTCTTGAGTGCTACGAGGCCATCTTCGCTGATGTCGGTCATCATCTCTCACCCAGCGGAGGCGTCCTCGCCCTCGAGATCGGGGCCTCACAGGCGAATGATGTTTCCCGACTTGCCAGAGACGCCGGCTTCTGTGAGGTCGATGTTCACCAGGACCTGGCGGGTCGAGATCGCTTTGTCATTGCACGTTGGCGTCACGAACGGGGGTATTCATGAGAGTTTTCGATCTGCGGACCGGTCGGAGTTGTGAGCGTGATGACGCCCAAGCGATCGAGTTGGCACGCGCCGAGCTCAAGGACGGTCATGGCGTCATCAGCCCAACGGATACCGTTTTCGGCCTGCTTGCCGATGCGCGGAATCGAGCGTCAGTGGCCCAGATCGCCACGATCAAGCAGCGGGCAAGTTCGACGCCTCCGCCGGTACTGATTGACAGCGTCGAAATGGCGACTTCTTTGGTAAACGAGGATCGGCGGCCGCTATTTGCAAGGATTGCTGAGCTATGGCCAGGCCCATTGTCGGTGGTTATCGATGTCGATTGCTCCCTTGGCGAGAGCGTCAACCCTGGGATCGGCACTGTAGCCCTGCGTATTCCAGCGCCTGCATGGCTGCGGGCCCTGTGCTCCGATCTTCCACTCGCCGCGTCCTCGGCAAATCTCCATGGACAGCCAACACCCAGCGAGGTAACCGAAGTGATTGCCGGTTTGCGCGGAGCCGATAACGACCTGCATCCATGGCTGACCCTGGCTCTTGATCGTGCTGCGTCGGGGGCTGTCGCCTCCACGGTGATCGACCTGAGTGTCGACCCTCCACGGGTCCTTCGCCACGGGGCGCTACCTTGCGCCGAGGTTCGTCACTACCTGCCCCAACTGGAGTGCAGCCATGCTCAGCCATGAGGGTTGGCCACGACGCGTTTCGTTGGACTTGGCATGAGAGATCCTGGGTCGCGGGGCGAGCTCGCAAGCTTTCAATGAGGATGCCCCTACACTCGGTTGTATCGACCTCGCGATGGGTGGGGTTCACGGTTCGAAAGGGGGCACCCCGTTGAGTTCTTTTAAGTGGCTCGGGCACCAGGATCCTGACGTGGCACGGCTCATCGATGAGGAGGAGGAGCGTCAACGTACCACCCTTCAGTTGATCGCGTCTGAGAACTTTACCTCCCGTGCCGTGATGGAGGCGACAGCCTCGGTGTTGACCAACAAGTATGCGGAGGGCTATCCAAGCCGGCGTTACTACGGAGGCAACCAGATCGTCGACCAGGTAGAGACCCTCGCGATTGACCGATGCAAACAGCTCTTTGGTGCCCCCTATGCCAACGTCCAGCCCCATGCGGGGGCCAATGCCAATGCGGCAGCCTATCTTGCACTCCTTGAGCCTCGGGGCCGGGTGCTCGCGATGCGATTGGACCAAGGTGGACACCTCACCCATGGGTCGCCAGTCAACTTCTCAGGCCAGATCTATGATTTTGTCTCCTACGGGGTTCGGGAGTCGGACCCGAACCGAGAGTGGCTTGACCTTGACCAGATGCGCCAATTGGCCAGGGAACAGCGACCCTCCTTGATCGTCGTTGGGGCTACCGCCTACTCGAGAATCATCGAGATCGACCCCGTTAGAGAGATCGCTGACGAGATCGGTGCTCTCGTCCTCTTCGATGCAGCCCATGTTGCTGGGTTGATTGCGGCCGGCGTCTACCCCAACCCGTTATTCACCGCTTCTGGTGCCCGTGGTGCGGATGTCGTGACCTTTACAACCCACAAGACGCTGCGGGGACCCCGCGGAGCTGCAATCGTAGCCCATGAGGATCTTGGGAAGCGTCTCGACAAAGCCGTCTTCCCCGGGCTTCAGGGGGGGCCACTCGAGCACGCGATCGCCGCTAAGGCGGTAGCCTTTGGCGAAGCACTCGATCCAGCCTTTGCCGACTATGGACGACGGGTGGTAGAGAATGCACAGACACTCACGGATGCCCTCGCTGGCGAGGGATTTCGCATCGTCTCCGGGGGCACGGATGTGCATCTTCTACTGCTTGATCTCCGCGACTTCGATCCCGAACTCGACGGCCGTAGCGCGCAAGACCGGCTCGATCGCAGCGGCATTACCTGTAATCGCAATCAGATACCGTTTGATCCTCGTTCTCCGTTTGTCACCAGTGGGCTACGCCTTGGCACTGCGGCGATGACGACGACCGGAATGGCACCGGTTCAGATGAAGACGGTTGCGTCGCTAATTTCAAGAGTCTTGCGCACGAAAGATGACGCCACCTGTGAGGAGGTGCGTCGAGAGGTAGCCGATCTTTGCCGATCGTTCCCTCCACCCTCAGAGCGGTAGCGTGCAATACATCGTCGTAACCGCCGTCGCTGCGATTGTGACGTTCTTGGTTGTCCCGATTGTTCGCAAGGTTGCCTTTCGAACCAACCAGGTTGTCCAACCCGGGGGCCGAATGGCCCATCTCAAGCCAACTCCGACACTCGGCGGGATTGGTATGCTGGTCGGGTTCGGAGCAGCGATGGGCGCTGGTCGTTTGTTGCATGCGTTTCGGCCAGTGTTTACCGACTCATCAGAGCCGACGGGTGTGCTACTTGCGGCGATAGCGATCACTGCCATCGGAGTGATCGACGACGTCTGGAACCTCTCGGCGCCTGCCAAAGTTGCCGGACAGGTGCTTTCGGCTTCACTGCTGTGGATCTTTGGTGTCACGATGTTTTGGTTCAAAGTGCCGTTCGCGGGCATCGTTGTTCTCTCCAATTCGTTAACCCCACTGCTGACAGCCATCTGGGTGATTGCCATGGAGAATGCCATCAACCTCATCGACGGATTGGATGGCTTGGCCTCGGGTATCGTCGCGATCGCCTCCTTGGCTTTTGGTCTGTACTCACTGCGGCTCGAGGCGCTAGGGCAGCTCCCGAGCTCTTCGATTGGCCCACTCATCGCCTTCGGGATCCTTGGGGTCTGTGTCGGCTTCTTGCCACACAACTGGAATCCCGCCAAGATCTTTATGGGTGACACCGGAGCCATGCTGTTGGGGCTGTTGTTGGCGGCGAGCACCTCGGTGGTGGGGGGGCGAACCGCCAACGTCTCTGATCAGACCTTTTTCTTCTTCGCACCACTGGTGATCCCATTCGTGATTCTTGGTGTTCCGATGGCTGATTTGGTGTTCTCAGTCTTGCGGCGAACGGCGCACCGTGTAAGCTTCGCGACGCCAGATAAAAAGCATCTGCATCATCGGCTCATGGAGATGGGGCACGGGCCAAGAAGGGCGGTGGCGATTCTCTGGGCCTGGACTGCGATCCTCTCGGCGTTTGCGCTGTTGCCAACCTATGTCGGTGGTCTCGGGTTCGAACTTCCGATCGCTGTTGCCGCCGTTGGCGTGCTCTTATATACCTTGTTTCATCCAGATCTCAAGGGGACGCATTCACGGAGCGGGCGAGCGATGCAGGTTATTCGTAGTAGAAGAGCGAGGTCGCCGCAATAGGCTGCCAGATGGGTTCTGCCGGTTCGCGCTCGGGCGGCGTTGTGGTGGCGGGTAGCTGGTAAAGTGATTGGGGTTTGTGGCGGAAGAGGGTCATCGTGAAGAGCCGGTCAGTTGCTCAGGGCATGGTAGCGAGTTTTAGTGAGGCGATCGCCAAAATGGTCGAATCGTTCGGGACGATGGTCTTGTCGCTCGTTATCGCGGTTGTAGTTGGTCAATGGACGCACTCCTGGGCGTGGGGTGTTGGAATCGCCGTTTTTGGGGTTGTGGGCTCTATCCTATCGATGTACTACCGATCCAAGGCTGAGATCGACAGCTCGCCGATCCCGGTGAAAACTCGTAATCCTGAGCGCGGAGGGGTTTCACGCCTTTTGGAGTCAGATCTCGAACTTCCAGATGATGTTCGCGAGGCGGATGCCTGGCTGAGGAGGAAGAAGTAGGTTGTCAAGCGCAGCTATCCAGCCTGAGGTGAGTATCGCCAAGGGCTTTCTCGTTCGGTTGCTCATCGTCGCCCCGGTCGCCGTGGCGATCTCGTGGGCGCTCGCCGGAGATCGGGGACTTTGGTCCTCGCTCTATGGATTGGCGCTGGTGGCGGTCAACTTTGCGATCATGGCGTTGTTCTTCCGAGAGGGAGCCAAGTTCGGCATGACCGGACTCATGGCGGCTGCCTTCATTTCGCTGATGGTTGGACTCGGTGTCCTTACGGCTGCGGTGATACCGGTTGCTCATGCCCATTGGATGGACCTTGTGGTCTTTGGACTCGTGGTGATCCTCGGCCATCTGGCAGCAGTGATTATCGAGGCACGCCGGGTGTCGGGTCGCCTTGGTGATGATGGTCTTGCCCCATGGAGGCTGGTTCGATGATCTTCGCCGGAATCAACTTCCCGCCAATCGCGGAGCTGCTGGACTGGAAGCCGATCGCCTTCGGTTCGACGGCCTTCATGTTCAACAAGATCGCTGTTTTGACCCTGCTGTCGGCTGCGATCACACTGATTCTTTTCTTCGTCGCTGGTCGTCGTCAGCAGCTCGTTCCTCGCGGTATTCAAAACATCATGGAGTCGTCAGTCGATTTCATCACGAACTCGGTGGTGATCGATGTCATGGGTCAGGAGGGCTTGGCGTGGGTCCCCTGGTTGACGGGTCTTTTCTTCTTTATCCTGTTCAACAACCTTTTTGAGGTAATCCCGTTTATCCAAATGCCGGCCACGGCGCGCACCAGTGTGACGATTCCCTTAGCGCTGATCGTCTATGTCACCTTTATCGTCGTCGGTATCAAGAAGCAGGGTTTCGGGCGCTACTTTAAGTCAGCACTGGTCCCGAGTGGGGTACCGGTGGCGCTGCTGATCTTGCTTGTCCCGATCGAACTGCTCTCGACCTTCATCGTTCGTCCCTTTGCGTTAGCGGTTCGACTTTTTGGCAATATGTTGGCTGGCCACCTTCTCTTGGTCACCTTCGCGGTCATCTCGGAGGCACTCTTTGTTCGTGGCATTGGTTTGATCGTTTTGCCGTTGCCCGCGGCTACCCTGGTGGTGTTGACCGGTTACGAGATCTTCGTAGGGTTTTTGCAGGCTTTTATCTTCACCATCTTGACCGCCGTCTACTTAGGCGAATCTTTGGGAGGTGGGCACTAAGGAGTCTGTCTGGGTTTATCATGGGCGATTGTACCCATACGTGTTGGTAACAGTTCTATGAATGGAGAGGAAAGCAGATTAAATGCATAGCATGATGGCGACAATTATCGCAGTTGCGGCAAATGTCAACCTACGAAAGGGTCTCGCGGAGCTTGGGTCGGGTCTGGCCTACGGTCTTGCGGCGCTTGGACCTGGTATTGGTATTGGGATTATCTTCGGTCAGGCGATCTCGGCGATCGCGCGGCAGCCAGAGACGGCTGGACCGGTTCGATCGCTCGCCTTCTTGGGCTTCGCCCTTGCTGAGGCGCTGGCCTTGATCGGATTCGTCGTCTTCGTCCTCTTGAAGTACACCGGTTAAGGTATCGGCCCGTGCTTTTCGGAGTAGTAACGCAATCCCCGAACCCGATCCTTCCATCCACTGGCGAGATTATTTGGTCGGTCATTTCCTTTGCCATCTTGTTGGTGCTGTTGGTGAAGTTCGCCTTCCCACCGGTTGCCTCCATGATGGCCAAGCGCAGTGACAAGATCCGAGACGATCTTGAGGCTGCTGAAACGGCGCGTCGTGACGCGGAACGGCTCCTCGCCGAGCGTCGCGAGGAGCTTGGTCGAGCCCGGGAAGAGGGGCAACGCATCATCGAGGACGCGCGCGCTACTGGCGAAGCTCTGCGCCAAGAAGCAGTTGCAGAGGCTCAGCGCGAAGCTCAAATCGTGCGAGACCAGGCGCAACTGCAGGTGGCAGCCGAGCGATCTCGACTCATCCTGGAGCTGCGAAGTGATCTTGCGGGCATGGCGATCGAGCTTTCGACTCGCATCTTGGCACACGAGCTTGCAGCCAGCGAGGTAGACCCACTAGTGGAGTCGTTCCTCGCGGAGGCGGATTCGGAGTAGTCATGAGAGAGCGAACCCGAGGATTCGCCATCGCGACGCGGGATCTCTTGACCAGTCGGGGGGCGTTGGCGCAGGGCAGGGACGAGTTAGTGGCGGTTATCGCACTGATCGAGGGCTCCGTTGAGCTGACAGACTTGGTAATCGACCGTGGACTTCGTGCTGATGTTCGGCGCTCAGTGCTGGATGAACTCCTCATAGACCGAGTCGATTTGCGAATGATGGCGCTGGTCGGCTACGTCGTCGAGACCGAAAGCGCTGGTGAGGTTCCCGAGGTGTTAGCCCAGCTCGATGAGGTACTCACCAGCACCTACGTCCTCGGCGATGGTATCGCGACAGCTACCGGAGCTCGGGCTCGTGGCTACGCGCAGGCGGTTATGCGCGATCTTGACCGTGAGCATCAGGCAGGCTTGCTGGATGAACTCGTTGGGGTCAATCAACTCCTAGGTGAAGAGACAGCCCTTGCACGCGCGCTCTCAGGGTTGGCCACCAGCCCAGAACAAAGGGTTGGCATCGTGGATGATCTACTCGGATCACGCCTGTCGCCGGCGGCACTGCTCGTGGTACGGGCGTTGGTCGCAACTACCAATCCGCGTTCGCTCGTGGACTCACTGGAACGAGTGATGGGCGACTGTTCTGCCCTGTTGGAGAGTCAGGTGGCGCGTGTCACCCTGGCACGAGAGGTGAACGAGGTCTATCGGTCTCGTATAGCCTCCTCGCTTGAACAGCGGTCAGGTCGTGAGCTGGTGGTTGAGTGGCGAGTTGACGAATCGCTCATCGGTGGCATGGTTGCAGTCGTTGGTGATCGTGTCTATGACGTGAGTGTCGCTCGAGAACTACAGAGGGCCCAGCAGCTACTTGCAGGGCGATAACAAGGAGAGACATGGCGGTTGAGCTAAAGATTGATAAGTCAGAGATTGCTGGAGTCATTCAGCGACGCCTACAGGAGTACGCGACGACCACCTCAGGTGAGGAGGTCGGTAGGGTGCTGGAGTTTGGCGATGGCATCGCCTCGGTATCAGGACTCCCATCGGTGGCGGTTAACGAAGTGCTACGTTTTGCTAATGGAACGGTAGGACTCGCTTTGAACCTCGAAGAGGACACCATCGGTGTCGTCGTTTTGGGTGACGAGGAGGGCATCTCTGAGGGCCAGCTGGTGAAGTCGACCGGAGAAATCCTGTCAGTTCCGGTGGGAGATGGCCTGCTAGGTCGGGTTGTCGATCCGCTGGGGCGTCCCATTGATGGCTTGGGTCCTGTCGAGTCCTCAATGCAACGACGTCTTGAGGTGCAGGCACCGGGCATTGTGCAGCGCAAGCCAGTTGGCGAGCCGCTCCAAACCGGGATCAAGGCCATCGACGCGATGACCCCGATCGGTCGTGGGCAGCGCGAACTCATTATTGGCGACCGCAAGACCGGCAAGACGACCGTAGCGCTCGATACCATCATCAACCAGCGCGGACAAGGTGTGAAGTGCATCTATGTCGCTATCGGGCAGAAAGGGACCTCCATCGCCGCGGTGGTCGATACCCTTCGTGAACATGGAGCTCTCGAGTACACCGTGATCGTGGCTGCTGCTGCATCAGAGGCGGCGCCGTTTAAATATCTCGCGCCCTATGCCGGTTGTGCGATGGGCCAGCATTGGATGGAGAACGGCGAGCATGCACTGATCGTCTACGACGATCTGTCCAAGCAGGCTGATGCCTATCGGCAGCTCTCGCTCTTGTTGCGACGACCGCCGGGTCGCGAGGCTTATCCTGGGGACATCTTTTACCTGCACTCCCGATTGCTAGAGCGTGCAGCTAAGCTCAGCGATGAGCTCGGTGGTGGTTCGCTCACGGCGTTGCCGATCATCGAGACGAAGGCTGGAGACATCTCTGCCTACATCCCCACCAACGTCATCTCGATCACCGACGGCCAGGTGTTCCTCGACTCTGATCTGTTTAACTCGGGCAATCGCCCAGCCATCAACGTGGGAACGTCGGTTTCGCGCGTCGGCGGTGCCGCACAGGTCAAGGCGATGAAGGAGGTTTCTGGAAGCCTGCGGCTCGACCTGGCGCAGTTCCGCGAGCTCGAGGCGTTCGCGACGTTCGGCTCCGAGCTTGACAAGTATGCGCAGGCACAACTCGACCGAGGGTATCGGTTGACGGAGCTTTTGAAGCAGAATCAGGGTGCCCCGCTTTCGGTTGCTGAGCAAGTGGTGAGCATCTTTGCTGGGACCACTGGGCTCCTCGATGATCTCGCTGTCGGTGATGTCACGAAGTTCCTGCCAGAGATGATTGGCTTTTTGAAGGCTCGACACCCGGAGTTGATGGACGAGATCACCAACACTGGCAAGATGCCTGATAAGCAGGCACTGACTGACGCGATCACAACCTTCTCGGGTGGATTCGCCACCGCGACCAAGGCGTAAGTTCTCGTGCCAGGCGGAAAGGAACGGGCACTTCGAGGGCGCATTCGGAGTGTGAACTCGACGAAGAAGATCACAAAGGCGATGGAGTTGATCGCGGCCTCGCGCATCGTCAAAGCGGTTGGGCGTATCGGGGGTGCACGAACCTACTTCCGAGAGGTCTCTGAATTGACGCGAGAGCTGTTGGTCACGTTGCCAAGCTATCGGCCACCGTTGACCAAGACCAGCACCGGTACGACCGTGCTGATTCTGGTCACCTCTGACCGGGGGTTGTGTGGTGGTTATAATAGCTCGGTGATTCGTGCCTACGAAGAGCAGACACGCACGACCGAAGGACCCATTGAACTGGTGTCAATCGGCCGACGGATCGAGAGCTACTTGCATTTTCGGGGCATCGAGAGCAAGGTCCATATCAATGGTGTTACCCATCTGCCGACCCTTGACCAGGCATACGCGATCATGGGTCCAATTATGAAACGGGTCGACGCTGGGGAGGTGGCCCGGGTTGTGGTGATCTCAAATCGCTTCTACTCGCTTGGCGTGCAGCGCCTCGAAGAGACGACCCTTGTGCCAGTGGACACCAGCTCGGTTGTTGAGACCGGTGATGATGCTGTTGAGCACTTTGACTTTGAAGCGGAGCCATCGCTTGAAGCCGTCGTTGATTCCGCGTTGCACCAGCTGATCGTCGCTGAGTTCTTTGGGCTCTTGCTCGAGGCTTCGGCTGCAGAACACGCCGCGCGTCAGCGGGCGATGAAGAACGCGACCGATAACGCAACCGAGCTGGTCAAGGGCCTGACAAGGGCGATGAACCGGGTTCGACAAGATGCTATTACTACCGAGATTACAGAAATCGTTGGTGGCGCTGAGGCACTCGCACAGGGTGACCACGCCATGAGTGGAGATGAGAGGTAACGATGGAGACAGATACCCAGGCCCAAGATACCCGGCCCGAGGATACCGAACCCAAGAGGGCGGGATCGACAGCGTCGGCGGCGGCCGGCCGGGTAGTGTCGATCGCTGGTCCAGTGGTCGACGTCGAGTTCCCTCCTGATGCGATCCCCGAGGTAAACCGAGCGCTCTCTATGGAGGCTGAGATCGACGGGGAAACCGTGATCATCATGGCCGAGGTGGCGAGCCAGCTTGGTGATGGTCGGGTGCGTTGTATCTGCCTTCGCCCCACCGATGGCCTGCGTCGTGGAGCGGTCGTTACCGACCTTGGACACGGCATCACCGTACCAGTGGGTACGGGGGTACTTGGACACGTCTTCAATGTGATCGGGGAGCCGCTTAATGGGGGCGAGTTGACGGGTATCGAGGACACCTGGGAGATCCATCGGGACCCACCGCCCTTCGATGATCTTGAGCCGAAGGCGCAGATGTTCGAGACCGGGATTAAGGTCATCGATCTGTTGGAGCCCTATGTGCAGGGAGGCAAGGTTGGTCTTTTTGGTGGTGCTGGTGTAGGCAAAACCGTTTTGATCATGGAGATGATCAACCGGGTTGCACAGCAACACGGTGGAGTCTCCGTGTTCGCCGGTGTCGGTGAGCGTACGCGCGAAGGAACCGACCTCCTGCTCGAGATGGAGGAATCCGGTGTCATTGAAAAGGCGGCGCTCGTCTACGGTCAGATGGATGAGCCACCAGGTGTTCGACTGAGGGTTGCCTTGTCTGCGTTGACGATGGCGGAGTATTTCCGCGATGTCAAGGATCAGGACGTACTGCTATTCATCGACAACATCTTCCGTTTTGTCCAGGCTGGTTCTGAGGTGTCAGCGCTGCTCGGACGCCTTCCGTCGGCCGTGGGATATCAGCCAACGCTTGCCGATGAGATGGGTGCGCTCCAGGAACGGATCACCTCGACCAAGCGACGTTCGATCACCTCGCTGCAGGCCGTCTACGTGCCGGCTGATGACTACACCGACCCAGCTCCGTTCACCACGTTCACGTTCCTTGACGCCACGACTGAGCTTTCGCGCCAGATTGCGTCGCTCGGCATCTACCCGGCGGTCGACCCCCTGGCCTCGACCTCGAATATCCTTGCGCCCCACATCGTTGGCGAACGCCACTACCAGGTGGCGAGGAGCGTTCAGCAGATTCTGCAGCGTTACAAGGAGCTTCAGGACATCATCGCTATCCTTGGTTTGGACGAGCTGTCTGAGGAGGATAAGGTGACGGTATCGAGGGCTCGTAGGATTCAGCGCTTCCTCTCCCAGCCGTTTTTCGTTGCCGAGGTCTTCACCGGTGCAAAGGGTAAGTATGTGCCCATCAACGAGACGATTGAGTCCTTCGAGGCGATCGTGCGAGGCGACCTGGATGGGGTGCCGGAGCAGGCATTCTTGAACTCAGGCGGCATTGAGGACGTTCTTGCCCGAGCAAAGGAGATGGACGCATAGTGGCTGAGGATACCTTCAACTTGATCGTGGCGAATCCGGAGCTCGTTGTCTTGGATGAAGAGGTGAAAAGCCTCATGCTCCGATCAGCGCTTGGAGATGCGGCCTTCCTGGCGCATCATGCCCCCTTCGTGGGAGAGGTAGAGATCTGTCTGGCTACTGTCGTACGAGCTGACGGGGAGTCCTTCCAGATCGTTATCGATGGAGGTCTCGTCCGGGCTGGAGGAAATCGTGTCGTGGTGCTCGCCAATGACGCACAGTTGGCCAGCGACGTCGAACAGGAGTCTCTTCGGCGACGCAGGCAACGCTACGAGGAGCGATTAGAGGAGCTCGATGACGCGTTGGCCGAGGGGGAGTTGCGCTCGCTTGAGCTTCGAGGAAGCCTGATCGACTAAGTGACGGCTCGGGTTCGCTGCTGCATCGCTGTCACGTTCGATGAGGTGGTGGAGTTCGAACTCAACGTCGCCCGGAGCCTGCTCGGCTCTACCGCGGTCGATAGGATTCTTCCCCATATCACGTTGGTCCCACCGATCGACCTACCGGTCGACGAGGCTTGGGGTCTTGTCGAGCGCATTGGCTCGTTGGCAACAAAGGTGAGACCGATTGAACTCGAATTAGCGGGTTTTGCAACGTTTGCCAACCGTAGGATCTCGGGTCACGTCCCGGTGATCCGGGGTACGGATGAACTGGCTGAGTTGCATAATCTTCTCGGACCGCTCGACCATTCGCGCCCCTATGTGCCTCATGTCACCATTATCGATGCCGTCTCGAGAGAGGCTGCCCAGGTCTTGAGTGCCCAGTTGGCGAACTATCGGTTGGTCACACAGGCCAAGGAGGTAACCCTGTTGGTTGCCGACATCCGTGGTGGGCGCCGCCGTTGGCGACCGCTGGTGCGCGCGCTCCTCGGATACGGAGGTCCACGCCGACGGTCTCACCGGACGGCCATCGCGATGCTCTCGCGCACTGGAGTGCTTACCAACCTCGTCAGGTCTCCAGGGCTGAGCTGCTGGCTGATCGAGAACAGTGGTGAGGTGCTCGGTTGGGTCGAAGCAGTTCCGGGGCCGTCTGGTGTTTGGGTTCTCGCGAAGCCAGTCGTTCGAGATCCAGAAAGTACTGGTTTCGGACTCGAGGAGTTGATGGTCGACGAGCTCGTTAGTTATTTGCGTCCGGCCTCTATCGCAACGCTCGATCAACACCACCCGTTGGATGACTTTGGCGCGCGTCGGTTATCGCGAGAGGAGGCCGCTCTCCTTGGCCTTGATCGTGTTGATCCGAGAGATTTCGGCCTATTGGCCGAGTCGCCACGAGGTGTCTCGGTGAGGTCGGCGGACGGATCTCAGGGCATGAGATGGAAGTTCTTGAGCTTCTCTACGCGGTGAACTGCCTCGATGCGGCGAACCGTTTTACTTCGAGAACGCATCACCATTGAATGGGTGATGGCCTCGCCATGATGCGTGCGCACGCCGCGGAGGAGCTCGGAATCGGTTACACCGGTGGCAGCAAAGAAGCAATCCTCAGAGTTGACGAGGTCCTTGGTGTGCAGAATTTTGTCAAGGTCATAGCCTGCGGTGATGGCCTGTTGGCGTTCATGATCGTCACGAGGCCACAGGCGCACTTGAATCGCTCCGTCGAGACACTGTAGACCTGCTGCCGCGATGACCGCCTCAGGACTGCCCCCGATGCCAAGGAGGATGTCGATGTCTGACGTTGGTAGCGAGGTGAGAATGGCAGCGGCAACGTCACCATCTCCGATGAGGAAGATACGTGCACCAGCCCCACGGACCTGGTCGATGAGTTCGGCATGCCGTGGACGATCAAGGATGGCCACGGTGATCTCTGAGGTCTTGCAGCGCCTGGCTTTTGCCAGCTCGTTGATGTTTTCACGTGGTGTGAGATCAAGCGAGACTACTGCTGCCCCCTCAGGTCCGGTCGCAAGCTTGTCCATGTAGACGATTGGGCCAGGAAAGAACATGGAGCTATCGCCAGCAACCGCGATGACGCTCATCGCGCCACCACGCCCCATTGCGGTCGGGGTAGTGCCTTCGATCGGATCGACGGCGATGTCAACCTTCGGGCCTGTGCCATCACCGACATGTTCCCCGTTAAAGAGCATTGGCGCGTTGTCCTTCTCGCCTTCGCCAATGATGACCGTGCCGTCCATGGCGACGACATCGAGGACACTACGCATGGCGTTGACGGCGGCTCCGTCGGCAGATTCCTTTTGCCCGCGTCCGACCCAGGGTGTCGAAGCGAGCGCCGCGGCCTCGGTCACGCGAACCATCTCGAGGGCCAAATTACGATCTGGGGGAGTGCTGTTGGACATGCCTTGTATGGTAGTAGTACTCGATTGGCTTCGGCGCAGGCGGATGTGCCACGTTCGTGGTGGCTGTGGCGAGTTCCTTGAGTACTTGCACGTTTGAGGCTAGACTAGCTCCATATGACACGATTTGATGAATGGGTTCATGGCTACAACCAGGCGCCCAAGCGGCTGAGCCACTTTGAGACCATGTCGGGGATCGAACTCGCACCCGTCTACACGAGCCAAGGTCCGCTAACCCCGGATGTCGCCACCGAGCTGTCAAGCGACGAGGAGCTTCCAGGCAGTTACCCGTACACGCGAGGGATCTACGCTAGTGGCTATCGAACCAAACTCTGGACGATGCGCATGTTCGCTGGATTCTCCTCAGCTGCGGAGACCAACGAACGCTTCCGCGAGCTGCTGGAGGCGGGTGGCACCGGGCTTTCGGTGGCCTTTGACCTGCCAACTCTGATGGGGCGCGACTCAGATGACCCCAAGTCTCTTGGTGAGGTCGGTAAATGCGGAGTTGCGATCGACACCTACGACGACATGGAGACGCTCTTTAGAGATATTCGATTGGGCGATATCACAACGTCGATGACCATCAACTCGCCAGCAGCATTCATTCTGGCCTCGTTCGTCGCCGTCGCCGAGGCGAGTGGTGTGCCCAGGAAGCAGCTGGGTGGCACGCTCCAAAATGATATCCTCAAGGAGTATCAGGCGCAAAAGGAGTATTACTTCCCACCGCGTCCATCGATGCGTCTTGTTCGCGATACCATGACGTTCGCAGCGGCCGAGATGCCGAAGTGGCATCCGCTGTCAGTCTCTGGGTATCATATCCGAGAGGCGGGAGCCACCGCCGCTGAAGAACTCGCGTTCACGATCGCCAACGGTTTTGCCTATGTTGAGACCGGTGTTGCTGCCGGCCTAGCCGTTGATGATTTCGCGCCACAGTTATCGTTTTTCTTCAATGCCCATATCGACTTCTTCGAGGAGATCGCAAAGTATCGTGCGGCGCGCCGCATTTGGGCTCGTTGGATGCGTGAGCATTACGGTGCTCAAGATCCTCGTTCTTGGCTCCTGCGTTTTCATACCCAGACCGCTGGGGTTTCGCTGACGGCCCAACAGCCAGAGCTCAATATCGTGCGAACGGCGATCGAAGCGCTAGCGGGAACGCTGGGCGGCACACAGAGCCTGCACACCAACTCGATGGACGAGGTTCTCTCGCTCCCGACGCAGCGCGCTGCGAGGATCGCCCTGCGGACCCAACAGATCATTGCCTATGAGACGGGCGTGACCAATGTCGTCGATCCGTTGGGGGGCTCGTATTTCATTGAAGAGTTGACACTTGAGATGGAGCACAGGGCTGAGGAGATCTTTGCGGAGATCGCCGAACTTGGTCACGGCTCCATGCTCGAAGGGGCGCTGGTGGGGGTGGACAACTTCTATCACGTGAACCGCATTGCCGACTCAGCGTACGAGTTGGAGAAAAAGATCTCTGCCGGTGACCGGATTGTGGTTGGTGTCAACCGCTTCATCCTTGACCAAGAGGAGCCAATCGATACCTTGGTGATCGGGCCAGAGGTGGAGAAGTTGCAGGTTCAGCGCCTCGAGGAGGTGCGCCGTCGTCGAGATTCCGACCAGGTAGCAGCTGCACTGACGGAGCTGCAAGCGCAAGCCAAGGACCCGGAGGTTAACCTCATGGAGGCCCTGATCCAAGCCTCAAAGGCGCGGGTATCGGTTGGTGAGGTCATGGAGGCACTCGCCGAGGTGTTTGGCTACTATGAGGAGCCTGGCATCTAGCAGCCCCGAACATTCCTTGGCGGGAACTTTCCTCATCTCTGGCCCACCCCCAAGGGTTATCCACGAGGGTCCATCGGGCTTTGGTGTTGCTGGTCTTGAGATTCAGCAAATCACGGGTTACAATGACCGACGAACGTCGACAATGGGCTGGAGCTTATAGCGCCAATGGTGGCCGCTCGCAACCACGGGAAACCTCAGCCCCATACCAAGCGAGAGGTCACATCATGTGGCGCAAAGGGTTGTCGGGATGCGAACCGCAACTATCGATCGATAGCTGCGACTGCTTGGGAGCTGGCGGGTTCCCTTTAGGGCTTGGGGATAATCAAGTCGACCATGGCGAGCGCACGTCGCGCCGTCGCCTTGGCGTCAATGACCTTGTCAGCGACGTTTTGGGTCGAGCTGAGCATGGTGAACAGGAGCACAGCGGTGCCCTCTGGATCCGTCATCTTGAGTGCCTTCATAGGTTCAACAAGAGGGCGGGCCAACGCGAGGTAGTATTCCTTCACCTTTGCCGCGATATCGGGAGTGCGGTCTCGGTTCTCAAGGTTGCGGAGCACTTCGTGGAACAGGCGAGCATCGGTCGACACGACCACCTTGGCATAGCCAGTGATCTGTTCTCTGGGCTCGCGATGCCGCTTCATCGCCGCAATCAACTGCTCCTGATAGCCAGGGAGTACATCCTCGGCGAGCTCAAGGGCCAGATGATTCTCGGACGGGAAGTAGAGGTAGACGCTATTGCGTCGTAGGCCGGCTCGTGGCCCAACGGCCTCGAAGTTTATCGACCTAATCGTTGGATTAAGCAACGACTCCTTGGCGGCATCAAGTAGTGCCTGGCGTCGTTGAGCGTGATGTTCCTTAACTGTGGGGGCCATGATCTTGGGCATTGATGAAAGTATATCGCCTTTTTGCTTCCGGCTAACCGAATATCAAATTTCTCTGTCAGACCCTCGAACTATAGTTCGAATATGATGATGTTATCGAATGATACTTTGAGTCCAAGGGCTAGCAACGCAGCAAAAAGAGCACGTCGAGCCCTAGAACGGTTGCTGGGTTTGGCAATTGTTGTGCTTGGAATTCTTGTGATCATCTCACGAGTTGTGTGTCCGATCGTGGATGGTCAACACGCGTCGGCCAAAATCTACGTGGTTGCCCGTGGCGATACGTTGCTGTCGATTGCACATCAGGTTGATCCGAACGCGAATCCTTATCCGCTCGTAGCGCAATTGGAGAAGCAGACACACGGTACGTTGATCTGGCCTGGAGAGCGAATCGTCGTCCCGACGAGCGGCTCCTGATGCTTGCTCGCGCTTAGCTCGATGCAGATCGCCAGAGGGCAAGACGCTACGGCCCCTAACAGCGTGACGTATGATCGCGATGTCGTTTTGTTGATTCCACTCTAAGGGTGGATGGGCGCGGTGTCGTCGCTTCTGATGATTGATCGCTCTATGACCGAGTTGTCAAGAGGATTTTACCGAACTTCCCTGGCCGTCGGAATCGCTCGTAGGCGGCTGGCCCATCGTTGAGGTCGAACTGTTCTTCAACGACGATTCGGTAGGCGCCGGTGGCGAGCTGCCCGGTGAGATGGTGCTCGACCTGCTTGGCCAGTGCAGACTTCTGCTCCCAGCTGCGCGCGCGCAACGTGGAGGCACGGAGGGTTCCGCGCTTTCCCATCAGCTTACGTAGGTCGATCTGAGTCTGGGGCGCGTTGTTGACCCCGATAACGACGATGGTGCCCTCCATGGCGAGGACGTCGAGGTTGGTTCCAAGATTGTCACCTGAGACCAGTTCGAGGATGACGTCGTAGGGACCGGAGCTGGGGATCTCAGCTGGTGTGACCGTGGAGCGACAACCAAGCGAGAGGGCTTTTGCGTCTTGATCGTGATTGCGTAGCACGGCGGTCACCTCGGCCCCCGATAACGCGCCGATTTGGACAGCCGCTGTTCCGACCCCACCAAGAGCTCCATGGACGAGTAGACGGTCTCCGATCGAGAGCTGTGCTTGAGAAATCAACGCATCGAAGGCCGTAAACGCAGCTTCTGGAAAGCCTCCAGCGATGAATGGGTCGATGTCGGAAGGCACCCGGACGCATGCGCTTGCCGGTATCGTGATGAATTCTGCGTGGGCACCGCCTCCGGTGACACCCATGACGTAGTGACCCGGCGCATAACCGACGACGTCCGATCCGACCTCGACCACCTCCCCGGCGAATTCCAACCCCAGTCGCTCTGGGTCGAACCCTGCCGGTGGGGGATAACTGCCACGTGCCTGGAGCAAGTCAGCAGCGTTGATTCCTGCGCTTGTCATTCTGACCAAGAGCTCATGAGGCGATGGTGAAGGTGTCGGAACGTCAGCGACCTGGACCGACGAGTCTCGAACGACGAGTGCGCGCATGATAATCCCCTTGAGCAGACAGCCACGGTTACCCCGTCACCCTAGTGTCCCGAGTGGTCAATTTGTTGTAGGTCCCGAATTTTCAGTAGCTGACGGCCGGTCTGGCAAGGGTGATGCCGTCAGTCTCGCAGCTCCACCGACGCTCACAAGTGCAGCGCTAGCAGCTACGACAGCCCTCCCGGGCGTCGGGGTCAACGACGGCATCTTCTAGCTTCGCCGAGGCCGCAAACCGCCGTTTCAGTTCGGTGTTCGCCTCGTCGTTCTCAGGATCACAGCGTAATGTGCCATCGCCATCACTTCATCATCGCCCCTAGGCAGTCCATGAGCGCCTGTCTCAGTGACGGCCGAGCCTAAGCGCATCGCGTAGCACGGCATATCGGGGGTCACCGTTGGCTGGCCGACCGGGTGTGAGATCGCCTGGATGCGCGAGCCCCACCCTCGTCACGTTCAGGTGGTCAGTCACGGTGTTCCCCGCTCGCAGTATCTAGGGCAGTGCTTCACTCCGAGAGATGTCAGGGCAGTCTGAGGAGCGCAGCAGCGGGTGGAATCTGAAAGCGTCCCTCCATATCGGCATCAACTGCTGTTTCCCTGCGTGGATTGAGTCGGAAGGCTCCAGTTGGTGGTTCGATCTGCCGATATGTTGGAAGTGGCAATCTCTCCAGCGGACCAGGGTGGGCTCCAATGCGGGACACGCCATAGCAAGATAGAGTCCTTCACCGTCCGCCAGCCAAGGCTGTACCTCGGTCTCAACCAATAGGCCGGAAAGCGGTCATCAACAGGGAGGTCTCATGGCTAGTCGGTTCACCAGGAACAAGGGAGCTTCGGCGATGACCGCCCCTGTAGGTTGCTCCACTAATGCAACTCGAACCATGTCGGAATGGTCGATCGACTCGGTCATCGACAATGGAGCGGTGCACACCGTCTTTCAGCCGATCGTACATCTCGCCAGCCGGGCTGTCGTTGGTTTTGAGGCTTTGTCGCGTGGCCCGGTAGGCTCCGCGTTGGAGTCACCCCTCGCTTTGATCCGAGCGGCGAAGGAGGCTGGTCGACTCGGCGAGTTGGATTGGTTGTGTCGTACTCAGGCGATGCGCGCTGCACTCGAGGCTCGTCTGCCCGACACGGTATCGTGGCTGATCAATGTCGAACCCGCTGCACTCGGCATGGAATGTCCACCGTCGCTGCTCGTTGAGCACGAGCGGGCACGAAGTAAACTGCGTGTCATTTTGGAGATAGTCGAACGCGACGTGGACGGTAGGGTGTTGGACCTCATACGAGCCACCGACGAGGCCCGTCTCGGTTGTTGGGGTGTTGCCTTGGACGACGTGGGTGCCAACGAAGAATCTCTGGGGCTGCTGTCCCTCGTTCGTCCGGACGTCGTCAAGCTCGATATGTCGGTAATCCAAGGTCCAATGTGCGAAGCTTCCGCAAGCATCACTGCTGCCGTTCGAGCCTACGCCGAAGGCCGGGGGGCGGTTATCATCGCCGAGGGTATTGAGACCCATGCCCACGAGCAGATGGCTAAGGTGCTCGGTGCGACCTATGGGCAAGGTTACTTCTACGCCAAGCCAGGACCGCTTCCGGTGTCGGTGGCGGCCCCCGTCGACCCGATACCGATACGGCAGTGGGTAGAACCTTTGGACGGGCGCACACCGTTTGAGGTTCTTTCTGCCACAATCACCCCAGAACGCTGCGAGAAATCATTTCTGGTGCACATCAGCTCACATCTTGAGAAGCAGTGTATCGATGCCACCAAGAGTGCGGTTTTGTTAGCGGGATTTCAAAAGGGGACCTTCTTCGGTCGAACACAACAGGCTCGTTACCGCCAGCTTGCCACATCGAACGCGCTCACCGTCGCTCTGGCTGACGGGTTGACCTGCCGCGACGAACCTAGATATCACGTCGGTCCGCTACCGTCGGGCAGCAGGCTCGGCGCCGAGTGGATCGTTATCGTCATCACCCCTCACTTCGCTACGGCGCTCGTGGCCCGCGACTGCGGTGAAGTCGGGCCTGATGGCCAGCGCCAGTTTGACTTCATCTACACCCACGATGCCGACGCAGTCGCTATTGCTGCGCGTAGTTTCGTGCAAGAACTTGCCGGCGTCTCGAGGCACCACGGCGCCACCCCTTTAATGCCACAAATCCGTAAACAGGCTAGCGAACATCCTTGTCGGCTCGTTGGACCAGCGCAGAGCGATGCGGATACGTGCGGTGTTGGATCGCTGGCGCTCATCAGACAGAGTGAGACCGGCGGGATAGACCTCGTGGCCCGGGCGGTAGCTTCTGAGGGCCACGGCTTTGGGGCTACAGCTCAAGTCGTGCTCAACTACCTGAACGCGAACATGCCGATGACGTTTTGGTCGATCACCCGAGTCGAAAACGACCGGCAAACCTATCTGTATCTAGACGACAATGACTACGGACTTGCCGCCGGCGGCAGTCATTCCTGGCAGGCGTCCTACTGCGTGCATATGGTCGCTGGCAACGCGCCCCGACTTGCGCCTGACGCAGCTGCAGTTCCGCTCTACGCTCGTGCGCCAATCAATCAGGCGGTCAAGATTGGCGCTTACGCCGGTGCTCCGATCGCGGAAGCAGACGGAACCCTCTTCGGGGTGATCTGCGGCTTGGACCGAGTTCCCCGGTACGACCTCGCCCAGTTCGGACCGATACTCGACCTAGCTGCCGAATTGCTGACCATTGCACTTCGTACCGACCGGGCCCTTCAAGCAGCACGGACAGAGTCAGCCCTAGCGCTCACTTTTGCCACCACGGACTCCCTTACTGGCATACTTAATAGACATGCATGGGACGCTGCGATCAACCAGCTCGACTTGGACTACCGCACCTACGCCGATCCGACGGTAATCCTCATCGTCGATCTCGATAACCTGAAGCAAGTCAACGACGGCCCCGGTGGTCACAGGGCCGGGGATCGAGTCCTGCGCGATGCCGCCCAAATTATGCGCCGCAGTATCCGCACCCACGACATCCTTGCGAGGATCGGAGGCGATGAGTTCGGCATTATTCACACGAACACCAGTGCGGATGCTGGATATCGCGTGAGTGCCCGCCTCACCCGCGCGCTCGATGAGGCAGGAATATCCGCCTCCGTCGGCTGGGCGCCGTTGCGACCAAACTCCACGGTCGCAGTCGCAGTCAGCGATGCTGACAAGGCGATGTATCGGGCCAAGAGGGAACGCAAATCGACCTTTGTTTCGAGTGGATAAGCGAACCTAAATCCTTAGTGGGCGGGGGCATGCCCAATACCTTCAACTGAAGTGCTAACGCTGGCGGATCGAGGGAGCATGATGTGGGTGAGGGAGCGCCGTGATCTTGGACGTTTGGCGCGATCGGTTGCCGTTGCCGGGCAACGATGGCTTCGCTTTGCACATTGATGGTTAGATCGGCCGCGGCGATTCGGATTGCTGGCTGAGGCGATACTGCTGAGGAAGGTGGCAAGGATGCCATCGATCCGAAGGCGAAGAAGCGCCCGGATCTCCGAGCGCGTCGAGCGAGTGGCGTATGAGATCGCTTGCTGAGCGCAGCCCCAACTCACGGATAGCGTGCGAGATGCACGGTGGTGCCCAATACTTCTGCTCTGCCCTCGTCTAGGGCCCCGACGCTGTTGGCCCTTGGGGTCGAATCTGAACGCAGCGAAGGCTGTCTCGACTTGTGATCGTGCGACAGAGCCGATTTGCGCGTGTGGGCGGAATGACCCTGATCAAACTCCACGTCAGGTGGACTTCTGCTCGGCGGGACGATAGCGTAAAGAGACGGAAGCAACAGGACTTACGAGGAGGTAGTGATGACGGAAGGGATGCGGATCGAGCACGATTCCATGGGTGAGATCGAGGTGCCAGCAAGTGCACTGTGGGGCGCACAGACACAACGAGCAGTGCAAAATTTTCCGATCTCTGGCCAGCGGTTGCCGATGTCGCTGATCAGGGGGTTGGTCTGGGTGAAGTGGGCCGCGGCCAAAACGAACGCGCAGTTAGGGATCCTCGAGCCATCCATCAGCGAAGCGATCGTCGGCGCCTGTGAGGACGTGCTGGAGGGAGCGTACGACGACCAGTTCCCGATCGACATCTACCAGACAGGGTCCGGCACTTCATCGAATATGAACGTCAATGAGGTCATCGCTCATCTGGCGAGCGAACGTCTCGGTAGTGAGGTCCGCCCGAACGACCATGTGAATGCGTCGCAGTCGTCCAACGACGTGTTTCCGACCGCGCTGCACCTTGGCGTCCTGCTTGAACTCGACAACGCACTACTACCGGCGCTTGGCCAATTAGCTGATGGTCTTGACGCCAAGGCGGTGGAGTTCGCCGAGGTTGTGAAGTCGGGGCGAACGCATCTCATGGATGCGACGCCGATCACCCTCGGTCAAGAGTTCTCTGGCTATGCGAGTGCGACTCGAAAGGCGATCGCTCGCATTGAGATCGCCAAGGACGATGTGGGAGAAGTTCCGCTCGGAGGAACGGCGGTCGGGACGGGGTTGAATGCGCCGCCGGGATTCGCTGATGGCGTCTTGCGATTGCTGCGGGAGCGGCTTGAGGTGCCGATTCGAGAGGCAGCCAACCACTTCGAGGCGCACGGTGCGCGAGACGGTATCGTGGAGCTGTCAGGTTCGCTCAAGACGCTTGCCATGGGGTACTACAAGCTGGCGAACGATCTACGTTGGATGTCGTCTGGACCCCGTTGTGGACTGGGTGAAATTCATCTGCCCGATCTTCAGCCAGGGTCCTCCATCATGCCAGGCAAGGTGAACCCCGTGGTGCCTGAGGCGATGTGTCAGGTCGTTGCCCGTGTGATCGGCAACGATGCCACGATTGCCTTCGGCGGTGCCGCCGGCAACTTTGAACTCAATGTGATGCAGCCGATCATTGGCGTTGCGGTGCTCGACTCCATCGCGATCATGGGATCGATTGCGGATGCGATGGTGGATAAGTGCGTTAGCGGAATCGTCCCCAATGTTGAGCGCTGTCGGACGTATGCACTTTCGTCGCCATCGATTGGGACGTCATTGAATCCCTACATCGGTTATGAGCAGGCAGCTAAAGTCATCAAAGAGTCGCTTGCGACAGACAAGGACCTTCGGACGGTGGTCCTTGAGAAGGGGTTGCTCACAGAGGCGGAGGTCGACAAGGCGCTGGACGTGATGGCGATGACCAGAGGTGGCATCATTCGCTAGGTGCCTGCGTTGACTCGATAGTCGTTTGCACAAAAAAGCGGGCACCCAATGGCAAACCTGCCATTGGGTGCCCGCGGTAGTTCGAGGTGTTGAACTAGGCGATGCGTTTGAGATCGGTGTGCTCAAGCCGAGCGGCTTGATCTTCAACCTTACGCTCAAGGCCAGCAACGAAGCCAACAACGGCATCGAAGAAGAAGGCGATGCCTCCGAGCGCGAGGCCAGTGATGGTTACGCCGATCCAGTCCGTACGCAAATGACTAATCGAGAAACCGGTCCAGAGATTGATGTTTGCGATCCACGCGAGTGCCACGCCCAACACAAGCTGGACGAGTGGTTTAAGTTCTCGGGTTCTGGAGTAGGCTCGCTGGCCCAGCAGGCTCAGCGCGTAGATGCCCAACCCGAACAGTAAGACAAGTCCAAAGAAGTGCATGTTCTCCTCCTTCCAACTTCCCTTGGATTCATGTTGGTGCAACGTCCATGGGACGTCGCTATGCCCGGTCGCTGTTACGGTTCAGTTCATGCTCTGGGTACTAGAATGGATCTTTGAGCCCTTATCGCACTTCGTTGCATGAGCCTGATTGCGCAGATGTGGGGCCTTGAGCCCAACCGTGAACTTGGCTAAGGATTGGTGATGTTCATGCGCCTGACCTTGATGGGTATGGCTCTTCGATGGGCGCAGCTCTACGTCGTGGTAGACAGGCTGGATCGCGGGGTGCACATGCCTTGCCGAGGTCGTGGTGGCTTGACCTCTGTCGCGAGGGTCGCACCGGTAGCTGTTCTGGGTTGGCACTCAGGAGGCGTCATGACTCATAGGCTGGTGTTTTATGGCGCTATTAGAGCACTTTCGCTACCTCGCTCGTTATGCAGGTCTTGACGATGCCGAGGTGGTCTTGGAGTTTGGCTATCTTCTTGAGGCTGCGGCAACCGAGCCGATTGATCTTGCGCCAGCGCTCGTTCAGCTACTGCGTGGATGGCCTGCGTCGGTTGAGTTGTGGTGTGTCGCTAACGTGGTCCTCGGTGCGAGTGAGCCGTCGATGGCTGCCGGAGAGTACGGTGCCTTGTTGATCGACCATCTTCAGCAATGCGATTTGCATCAGCCATCGTCGATGCCACTCGCGTTGAGTTGTACCGCCGGACTCAGGTTGGGAGCCTTGGAAGAGTGTTGGACGTGCAGGTTACGAATTCTGCCAGATGGTCTCCTGCGTAGTTATGCTGGTCACTTTGGCTACGTTGTTGAAGATCTAGGCCCACGTCGGGTCTATGTCGATGGAAGTCGTATCCTGAAGGCCCAGTTTGGCTGGCCACGCATGGCGCCGATGCTCCAAGGATGGTTGACCTAGCCTGAAGCTGTTGTTGGACTATGTGCTGCGTCGGTGCTTCTTTCGTCACGTTGCGCAACCTGTTGACCTCGTCATGTGACAATTGTGATTGTGGGTAAACGTGAGCATCAGAGTCCATCTGAACAAGTGGTATATCGCTCGTATTTGTTGGGAAATCATTCACGTCGATAGGTCTTTCGGGATCGATCGCTGTTTGTTGCACCGCGCATAACAAGATCGGACCCTCCCAACGTTGGAATGGCGTGGCTGAGTTGGTGCGGCGCGATGGCGAGATTGTCGGCAATTGTGTGAAGTATTGCGGTAATCAATCTTGGTTAGTTCAGCGCATACGGCCTAGTGTCCCTAGTCTAAAGTTTGCTCTAATTCAGGAATTTTCAATATTCTGTCCGTGTTTACCCCATTGTACACCTACTCTCTTGGAGGAAGAGGCAATGACAATGGCCAAGCACATAT
>Ga0080006_1197735_pt1 | contig 42404 bp, 25 predicted proteins | sample RS3BMetagenome_FD_69209 | JGI IMG/M metagenome (GOLD analysis project Ga0080006, IMG submission 69209) | Ferric oxide microbial mat and aquatic microbial communities from Rainbow Spring, Yellowstone National Park, USA - RS3B (SPADES... ...
ATTGCTGTCGCTTTCGGCAGGCTCGGCACCCGATAGGACTCATGAAACGACCAGAATATCCGAGACGAAGTATAGGTAATGTAACATGGAGGTAGGGGGTTGATGGATATCCCACCTCACACTGACAAAAAACACAAAAAAATTAAGAAACGAAAAATGCGCATAATCGGAGAACGCTGGCTTAGGTAAACATTTCGTCAGTGATTAAAGAAAAATCGAAGTGGCCCGGCAAGATACCCCACAGAATGTAGACGAAATGCCCAGTATATGTTCTTTACTGAGCAATACACGGAATACTGCATTCCTTCTGCAGGTCAGTCATACCACAGTTTCAGATGGTTCAGGAACACTGGAAGGAGAGAAGCATGTACACTACAGGCAAAAAACCAATATTCTCGGAGATTGCCTGCTGTCGGTGGTAGAAAACGTCCCGTTAATCGCCTTACGGAAAGCAAAAAGGACGATGAAAGTCTCCACGGGCGTCTCGGTTACTCAGCAGTTTGTTCGTGTAGTCTTGAAAACACTGGGATACGCTTACAAGAAAGTCAAAGTTCAATGAACGTCAGCTTCCACCGAAATCGCAACGACAGAATTCTCGGAACGCTGCGATCGATATGAAGCACAGAGACATTGGTATGTTTTTCAAATCGATGAAACCTTCTTCGGAAAAACGATCGGGGCATGGATGGGTATTCGCTGACTGGGGGCCCGATGCATGCATGAAGGTACTCGAAGAGAACGATGATATCTTCATCAGTTCAAGCTGGAATGGATTCATTTGATGGCCTCAGTTTCGCAAGTGAAGAAGGCTCATACAACAGCGCCACCAAGTTTGTGGAATCATTGAAGACTTTACTCCTGACGTCTGGCGACGTCCTTCCATTGATCAACATGGTATTTAACAATACAACTTGGTTTCGAGCATTTGCGGATCCTGCCTGGGTACAGTAGCTTTTCATCCCTCCGTAATTGCCGTGATTCAACGTCTTCGAATGACCGTTTTGGATCGTGAAACGTAATGATCCCTCCGCTGGCCGAATCGCTGAAGCTTTCAGCACACGACGACACACTGGGGCACATTTCGTCTCTCCTACGCAAGAGCTTCACGCTTGAGGAATTTTCTCACCTGAGTTCATAAAGAATTGTGCTCATTTGAAAATATGTAAAACCCAGGAGACGAGCTGGGGGTGTACAGTTTTGAGGTGGAAATGGAAAAAGAGCCAGCGGAGCGTTTTGGCGATAGCGAAGCATGGGGAGCTGATGGAGCACCGAATGTCACGTAGGGCACGAGTTCGAGGACTACTTTCTCTGGTGATTTCCTCCAGCGGCAATTTACGCACTGAGTTCGTGAGCCGAAACTTCAACGTCGCTATCAATATCAGGAGATATGCGGTGCTGAAGACGAGCCCCCAAGACCTGACGAAATCTACCTTGGTATTGTAGCCTCTCAGGCTCGAAGTCTACATGGAAAAAGTGACACCATTATCAGGAAGCCGATCACGTTAAGGCGGAGAGGTGTTTGTGCATAGGCATTAATTTAACGTAAACGGCGGGAATTTTTTTGTTCCATTGAACGTGTATGCGTGTGCGTTTTTTCAGGATCTGGCTGTGTTTCTTTAACCAGCTCAGCATTCAGCGTCTCGGTTAGTATTGGGTGCCTTGTCTTGTTAGCGGTAGCGCACAGGGCTTAAAGTGGACAGAAACAGCCACAAGGCGGACTAAGGAATAGAACAACCAGAGAGCGTTCTTGCACAGCTTGTGCTAGGGAGGACTCGATGCGAAACGGAGCGAGTTGTAAAAGAAAAAAACGTGAAGAGGATTTGCAGGGTGGTCTCATGCCTAGGCGAACGCAACTGAAGCGTCGTACCGTGCGAAAGACGGGCGCAAGCTCTCGACCAAGTCTCCCTACAGAGGCCGAACAACGGCGTTTCAACTGCGGAGACTATGTGCTTCTGAGGGCTCCGAAAAAGGAATCACAAGATACTGCAGCGGGGGGTAGTCTGTCGCGGACAATAGCCGCCACAACTCCGAGGGGCCGCAGACGGAGCCAAGGACCTGAGGATGTCGCAGAGATCGATCTGACGACGTGTTGGATCGCTCAGATTCTCAAGATATCGAGAGAGAGTACAGGGAACGACGAGCGTATCCTGGTAAAATGGTTTTATCGTATGAAAGACCTCTATCACTGGCATACCACGGTAGGCCACGAGGAGGTCTTTGAGAGCGAGCATCTCGACGAAAATGAGTCCGATTGCGTCGTCGGTCGGTGCCACATCGTTTGCGAAATGGAATGGCGAATGCTTCTAGAAAAGCGCACCCGAAGCAGTTCTGTGTCAAAGCAAGAGGAGCTTCGGGTCTTCTTATGCCGGGAACGTTATGACTTTATCACGGGGAGCTTTGCACCGTCCACAATGACGATCCAGTGGATTCAGGAGCACCAACCAGACTCTAATTTCGTTGCCTCGAGCATTCAGAGAGACAGTTTTAGTCATCGATCATTGCTCGCTCTGCTTCGTTACATGGTTGAAAACAGCTTTCCCGTCGATAATGATGGCGACTGCGCCGAGCAGGTCGATCTTCATGATACCGGCGATGAAGACGCCTGGGATCCTGCAGAAGAGCGAGCCCTTCAGCTGCGTCTCCGCTCGAGGCAACGTGCAGCGGCCGGCAGATCGCGCGGCAACAACTGTAGCCAGGAGTCAGATATGACGCCGCGTCCAAGAGCTGGAGGTCAGCTATTACTCTGGCCGTCCGATGTGGGTGCCCACGAGCACCGCCAATCGAGGATTTCAAAGAACGCCGTTGAGTTCGCGGAGGTATCTGAGCCAACGGGGTCCGTCCCCCGTCTACTCCAAGTTTCCCGCTTCGGGGCCCCCCGCGTCCAGTTAGTGTGCCGTGACGTCGAGACTGAGCGTGTCTTGAAGTTCCTAACCGACTGTTTGCGCGGCTCTTCAGAGCGTTGTCTTTATATTTCCGGAGTACCTGGCACCGGCAAGACGGCTGTAGTCCGTTGTGCTGTACAACAACTCGAGCAGCGACGTCAGCAGGGTCAGGTACCGCACTTTCAGTACATCGAGATCAACGGCATGACTATCCCTGATCCAACAAGAGCATATAACATTCTCTTACAACGACTGGGGCACCGCAGCACAGGTGCCGCCGGTGGACGACGGCCACCGGCGCCTGCAGAGGCGGCACGTCTGCTCGATCAGCGTTTCCGTCAGCGCAGAGGCGTCCATAACAGAAAGCATCATTCATCTATCCTAGTGCTTTTAGATGAAATGGATGCACTCGTTCTGAACCATTCCGCAGCGGCGCAGAGGGTGCTGTATGACTTCCTTGACTGGGCCAGCCGGCCTGCATCAGAACTAGTCATCATTGGTATTGCGAACACCCTCGATCTACCGGAGCGTCTGTTACCTCGGCTTGCGTCCAGGCTCGGAATGAACCGTCAGGTGTTCAAACCCTATTCTGTGACCCAGTTGCAGCAGATTCTTCGCCACAAATTGGGGCCCCAGCTTTTGCAACATTTCGATGAAGACGCATTAGAGCTCTGCACGCGCAGAGTTGCGGCAGTATCTGGAGATATTCGACGAGCACTGGCCATCTGTTTGCATGCGTATGCTCGCTCGCATAGCGAGGATTGTTCTTTGAGGGCTTCAGAAAACGAGCATGATCGCCTGGTATCTGCTGTGGATATCGATGAGGCAATTAGAGAGCTGACTCCGAGCTCTGTCCAGAGTGCTGTGAAACAGCTAAGCCAGATCGAGCAGCAGGTCCTCATGAGTGCAGCACTTTGTGGTAGACAGGCAGTGCAGCAGGGCTCCGAAACTTTCCGTTTCCAACAGATATGGCATAGATTTCGGCAGTTTCACGCCTCCACAGAAGGTCATCCTGCATACCCGTTGCCCTTGCAGGACCAGATCGAAGAGGTCTGGCATATCCTCATGGGTCTTTGTGCCTGCAACCTGCTTAGTTGTTCAGTGCCGTCTTCTTCTTGTGCTTACGCTGGATTTGCGAGTACTCGACTCCCAAATCTGCACGAAAGCCAATTCGTGTTGAACCCGCTTTTTGACGATATTGCATTTGCATTTCGCGAGAACCGTTCATTTGCGCAAGCTGCTGGGGAACTTGTATGAAATTTTGAATAGTTTGTTCCATACGGCGAAATTTGAATGCTCGCGAGGAATGAGTCGATAGACTCGTGTTGCTGATTTCATTGCTATCCTGAATAGACAAAGCATGCTAATCGGAGCACCATCCCCTGGTCCTCCATCGCCTAGAGCTCAGTCTGTCGATGATGCAACGAAAAATGCATCGTCATTTCCATGTGTCAATGTGCTTATCAGGCTTATTAGAAATAGATGCCCACGAACGAGGACATATGCTATTGAAGCTTAGTAGGAGCAGTTCCCATCGCCCGTGGCAGTGTCCTTGTTAGCCTTGATAAGAGCATATGCTCAAGGCCGGTGCTAGCAGTTCAACGCTGACTCGTTCTTCAGCGCAGGAATTTCGAAGCGAGAGCACCTGCCATGAGCAAGCCGAGCAATGGCTGCACAACTGGTTGCCAAAGTATGTACCAAACATCCAACAACGCGCTGTATCCGCTGGTCAACTGAAGAATAACTCCAACAACAAGCCACGCCATGAAAAAGAACACTAAAAAAGCGTCTGCAATCAACAGGTTTGTGAGCCAGCTACGAAGCCTACCAGCGACAGGTTTTGACTCTCCAACCTGTATTTTTTCCGCGTTGCCAGGACTCTGGCGTCGGAAACGTTCGATATCCGACAGGAGGTCCTTATTGGGGCCGAGCTTTCGATCTCCGGGTCGCCTAGAGGTCCCCGGCCCGTTGCCGTTAAGGGCGAAAACTTCACGAGTTGCTGTTCGAGGCCCTCGACCTGCTCTGTGGGCCGCGCTTCTAAAAAACGCCAACGCGGCGTTCCTTTCGACGTTGTGTATTTCTGACGTAAGAAAATCTTGCCAGTCAAAGCCGCATCGCCGAGTGGTCTGCCCCTTCAGGGCCGACACTGCGATGAACATGGCCTCCGAGAGAGCGAACCGATGCGCTTGTCCAGTTCCTGAACGAAACGCAAGACTTGTGAGACCCGTGACACCATCTACCAAAATACATTTATAAGGGATTATAACTGTCAATTTACGAACTTATTTGTACACTCAGTTTTCGCATAAGCACGCACGCTGGGCAACACAGAATTCAGAATGAAATGGAAAGGGTCGACTTTATTAACTCGGTCGTCTACGCCAAAGTTTAGGCTTTAGCCCTCTCGTATGAGCGCCAGCCTTCACAGGATACGTCTCTGACTGTGTCGTCTTCGTCCCTTTTTTCCGGCTTTAAACACCCCGATCGCTCCTCTCCCTCCGTTCCGGGTGTCAGCAGTCCGAGAATATTGATGACAACCCGTAAGTCTCAATTTCACAGCTCCCGGATGTTTTTGCCGCGTGCCAGGCGATGTGTTTATCGCAACGCGGGCCTATGCGTGAAAATCATAGACTACAACCGGAAGTGGTGTAATTGAGACTTAACTGTTTTCATTAATATTCTCGGACTGCTGACACCCGGAACGGAGGGAAAAGAATGTACAGCACGTCAAAAGCCGGCGAAAAAGAGTCGATCAGCAAGCAATCACGGAAATATCCCGCAATGGCTAGTGCTCATAACAGAGTGCTAATACCCAAATTTTAGAGTAGCCGCTTTCACTCGCGAACTCTGTCGACATTGATGAAATATGTCCATAATCCAAACAAAAAGGATATTTTAATGCGAGAAGCTTTCGTAACTCTTTCGCTCTAGCCGTGACTCCAGCGTAGAGATCTTCCACCATAACTACTGAGGTTGGAAACGAAGGTGCACTCGGGGTTAGGCGACGGGATCGTTCCGGCTTTCGAGTTCGAGTACACTTGTAGGCCGGGCTCTCAGAAGTTACTTCGCAAAGGCGATCGGCAATAACATCTGGGCAGCTTTCGAGTCCAGCTGCTTCCTTCAAGTTCTTTTGGGACGGAGAATCTTTTACGTTAACTAAGGGTGTCCGATCGCGCTATTGATATCATTTTGTGCAGTGCTTCTCTCCAAAGTACGCCCGCCAGAAACAGAGGCGCATCAGTACGATCCAGCAACCCGCTTTCGGGGTATTTGGTAAGAGACGGCTTCTCCTGAATGACGCACGCTCAACAAACCACTGGTACCGTTCTATCCGAGTCGGAAACCCGACACCTGACAGAAACGCTTCTTCAGATTCTGGAGCCGCATCTTCAATCCTTCAACAGTGCAATAACGCAGGGCCTGCAGCAGGTGCTCCACGATATCGAGCCACTTATCCTTGAAGGAACCGTTCAGCAAGCAGCTGACCACGTGTCCAAGGAACGACTTGAGGTCTGGTTTGAAGACCTCCGCCTTCAAAAGCCGCGTCTGCCCAGGGCTCGCGCGTTGCAGTCTACAGGCAACCTCAGAGCGCGCGGCTTTGCAGATATACTCGAACTGGGTCTAGATCCTTCAGCGATACTCCCGCACCAGTGTCGCGCCCTGCAGTCGTCGTATACAGGCTCGCTAAGCGTCGTTCTCTGCTGGCGAGCGACGCGCATCTCGCACGGCTGTTACCGGAAAGACAGCACGCTATGTAATACAGCGCTCTGGACAAACGGCTCCTACACGGAAGATGTTTATCGCAGCGAACGGCATCTGGGCGAGGTTCCCATACTAGTGGGATCCAAGTTGTGCCACTTAGACGGACTGAGTCCAAACGAGCGCGTTGCACTTCACGAAGAGGAGTACGATTACGGTGGCTACTTCATCGTGAATGGTGTCGAAAAGCTGCTGCGAATGGTGATTATGCCGCGAGCCAACCATGTGATGGTCATAGCGCGTGATGCAAACGTCCGACGTGGAGAGCACTTCACTCGCTTCAGTGCAATGATTCGCTGTCGACGCGCTGACCGAGTTCGAGTTGTTACCAATCATCTCCACTACCTTCAAACTGGTCTTCTTAGGCTTCGATTTTCCGTCAAACGCCAAGAATACTTGCTACCGTTAGGGCTTGTGCTGAAAGCCCTTTACGATCTGGCTGATCGGGAGCTATTTTTGCTGCTCACAATGCCAAGTGGATGCTGCGGAACTAACGCAGATGAAAACCTCCGCTATATCCGCGAGCGAGCGCTCATGACGGTTCGTGAGCTGCATGTACTAACTGGTGGTGAGGGTACCCAGCACGCAGCGCTGTCTTACTTGGGTGCTCGTTTCCGTTGCCTGTTTCCAGAGTACCTGTCTTCTGACGATTCCGATGAGCGCTGTGGCGCGTTTATTTTGCGTCGATATGTGCTCATTCACCTCGACGATCCACTTCAAAAACTAGAGCTCCTCGCCTATATGTCGCGGAAGCTTTTGCATTATATGACTGGCTGTCTCGCAGAGGACGATCCAGATTCGCTAGCGAACCAGGAGCTCCTCTTGCCCGGACAGCTTTGGCTGCTTTTCCTCCAGGAGAAGCTCCAAGACGCCCTGTTCGCGCTACGGGATGAAATTTCCCGGCAGTTGACTCAGCGAGCCAATCAGGGAAGCTTACTAGACCCAGATTTTGTCCGCAAATGTGTAAGCAAACCTCGCAGTGGTATCAGAGTAGGCGAAAGGATGTTGCACCTGCTATCCACGGGAACAGCGTCCCTGCGGGATGGTGCAGAGTTGCTACAGACGTCGGGTTACAGCATCATAGCGGATCGGATCAACTTCCAACGCTTCCTTTCCCACTTCTACAGCGTCCATCGAGGGCAGTACTTTTTGAATCTGCGCACGTCGGAGTCTCGCAAACTCAAGCCGGAGACTTGGGGCTTCATCTGTCCGGTGCACACACCCGATGGAGCACCCTGTGGAATTCTCAATCATCTCACGCGAATGTGCCGCGTCGTCGCGGATCAACAACAGGTACTGCAGGAGCAGAAGCGAATCGAATGGATCTTGGAGACGCTGCCACTGGAGCATCCTCTCGCTCACAACGATGCACTGCTTATGCCACCGGCGAATGCAAGACCAGTACTGGTGGATGGTCGGATTCGAGGCTATGTGCATGGAGATGTACCGCTGGGGAAGCTTTTGCGTCAGCAAAAACTCGAGCATTTCCCCCAAACAGAAATTGTGGATGTGGAGATCCCGCGTCTCTTCCCGAGCGTCATGGTGTTCTCGACACCGTCACGGCTCATGCGCTCAGTGTGGAATATGCCGCAAGCTGGCATAGAATGGATAGGCACCATGGAGCAACTTTTCATGCCCGTTGACCTGTGCAAGTCGCAGTCGATGTCTCGTGCTGGAAACGCAGCCATTCATCGTGAGCTGAGCGCAACGAACATTTTCAGTCTACTGGCCTCGTTTATTCCCTTCAGCAACATGAATCAATCACCGCGAAATATCTACCAGTGCCAGATGGGCAAACAAGCCATGGGCGTTCCCTTTCACGATTGGGATCGGAGGTTCGACACCAAGTCCTACCGATTACTGACGCCCCAGCAACCTTTGGTGCAGAATCGCTCTGAGGCCCAAGCCGGTTGGTCCAAGGTCTTCGGATCGAGCTTCAATGCAGTAGTCGCTGTGATCTCATACACTGGTTACGATATGGAGGACGGTATGGTGATCAACCGAGCGAGTCTGGATAGGGGTCTCGCCCACGGAGCGATCTACGGCTGCGAATTCGTGGATCTGGATCAGCTCAATGTCGCAAAGGATGCCCGGTTCAGCCGACTGCCAGCTGTAGGCGAGCGCATGACACCCGGCTCGGTGCTCTATAGTATTCAGGGCCGGAGACCTCATCTTTATCGAAATAGTGAGACGAGTTATGTCGACGCTGTGCTCCTCGCCGAGAATCAACGGCGCGTTGCTATCCGGACCCGGACGCCTCGGCGACCCGTCATCGGGGACAAGTTTGCCTCTCGACATGGCCAGAAAGGGGTGCTGTCTGCAATCTGGCCCGCTGAGGATATGCCGTACACGAGCGACGGGATCGTTCCGGATATTCTCTTCAATCCGAATGGCTTTCCGTCGCGGATGACCATCGGTATGATTGTGGAGTCTATCGCAGGGAAAGCTGCAGCCGTTCACGGCGCTGTGCCAATTGACGCGAGTGCTTTTGAACGAGAAACGGAGGACGCAAGTGATCGCAGTAACGAGCCACCGCACGACTTCTTTGGAAGATTGTTGCTTAATACCGGATACACGTACCACGGAACAGAAACGATGTACAACGGTTACACGGGCGAGCCGTTTGTTGTCCAAATATTCATCGGCGTGATTGCCTGGCAGCGACTTCGTCACCATATTGCAGACAAGTTTCAGGTGCGAACTGAGGGTATTGTTCACCAGACACTCCGACAACCGCTGCGAGGCCGAAAGCGAGGTGGCGCTATTCGGCTCGGTGAGATGGAGCGTGATGCGTTGCTTGCCAGTGGGGCTGCCTACACCCTCCAGGATCGGTTACAGAGCTGTTCAGACTTGCACACTGTATACGTTAGCGCTCTCGACGGATCGCTACTCGCACCCATCGCAGCTCCGAACGAACGTCTGGGGGCTACCTCGCGGATCTCGGTCAAGTCCCGGACGAACACCCGCTCCCCAGTCGTTCGCGTGCACATGCCGTACGCTTTCAAGTATCTTGTTTACGAACTAGCAGCGATGAATATTAGGGTATCGCTTCCCGTTAAGTGAGTGTGCTCGTGGAAACGATTACGTCCATGCAGAACAGACTAAAGAGGTGTCGTTTCCGAGTAAATTTGATGGCCTGTATTGACTGGAGGGGTTACGGATGAAGCGGCAATAAGGGTAGCGAACTGCTCATAGCAGGTAGGTTCAGCTCGAGTCTCACAGGAAGCCCACGGAAAGTTTTGTTGGCCTGGAGGAAACGCTTTCGCCGAATTTCGTACCGAACGAGAACGGCAGCTCGCACTTTGGTTTTTATATACACGGCAGATAGGCTGTTTTCAGCGTTGTGTGGCTTTCAAAAGTGCTGGAGAGCTACCAGTGCACGCGACAGCTTCCAGACACTGTTAGAGTATACTGCAGAAGGGTGCTTGCTCTAAAGCAGCGCGATAAGTTCGCATGCTCTTGCTCGATACGCTTCTGGCGGGCGCTTCCTTTGCATTTTTTGGGCCACGAGTTCAAATGCGGCAGATTCGCTCATGGAGCCTAGATACTGTCGAGCGAGAAGAAGAAGCTCGCGATCCTCCTGCGGCGAAAATGGTTCCCACATCAGCTCCTGACAGCGCTCGGTCTGAGCGTGTCGGGCTTCTGTACCGTCCGTCCGTGGGCGTTCCGTTACGTGACGGCTGTCGTGAACAACAACTGGAGCTGGCGTTCGCTGCAACCCCTCGCCCGACGCCTGACGTAAAGATGCCTCTTGACGTCGGCGCCTTCGACGAAGTTCCTTGCGAGCCCTGATGGAAACGCGTCTCCAAACGCGCTCGAGTAGAACCTTATCACGACCCGGAAGGAGGAAGGCTTGGATTGCATCCCAACACTCACCATAGGTCATCACGCCGTGACGCAGCAATTCTATTTCCTGTACCGACAGCGGCTGCTGTGCCTTCAACTTCAAGGTTTTGATAGGATTTGCGGGGGCATCCCGGCGAGTCAATAGTCGATAGCGACCGACGCATTCTTCGAGGTTCCTGTGCGGTAGATAATCGTCGATGTGCTCCTGCCACATAACGCCGTGCCTGCTCAAACACCGCTCCAAGAGCGTATCCTCGGCCTCAGTCCAGAATAGTTCTGCATCGGCGCTGCTAGCCAGAGCTCGTAAAATATTCGGATCCGACTCGATATCGACGCCGTATGCTAAACGGTATTCTGGTAAAATCATGCTTGGATGGCTCTCGAGGACGGCATAGGCACGTTTTGCCTCTACTGCTGTTACGAGGCCATCCGGATTCGATAATGCCGGTTTGACAAGCAGCTGCTCGATTTGTTCCAGCAAATCAAGGGGCATCGCGTCGAAAAACGTTCGCTCGATACCACCCAGCGCTCTGCGGTACTCGCGGGCGACGTCCCGCTTTCGCCGCAAGTCATCAAGCATCATCCAAGCTGCTTCCCGAGCACGTTGGCGATGAACAACATGTTCAGGCGATAGGTCAATATTCGCGCGACGTTGCGAAGAAATCAACAGAATGTGAAGAAGAAGCTGCACGTGAATGTGGAGTTGCTTCGAGAGCTCTCTTTCTTGCTCCGGTTTGAAGAGCTTGAACTTGAGCATCTGGAAAAGCCGTTCGCGTTCACATGAAGCGTTTCCGACCGACGGCGATTCCCGGTGCACTCGTGGCCGTCTTGGCGTTGCTTCAGTAAAAGCGCGGTGCGGCGTTGTCGTCGACCGAAAACTTTCTGCGCTCTCTTTCATTTCATTTCCTGGAAGCGTTCGCTGGCAGTCCTCTGCAACCAATTGGTAGAGTTCTTCAGAGCTGATGCGTGCGCCTGTGTCTGCGCGGTATTCTTCGTTGGGTTCAGAGTTCTCAAAGTCGACCTGTCTGAGTTCGAAGTCCCCATCATCCTCGAAAAGCAGCTCATCTAGTGCAGCCGTAGCAGAAGGAGCCAGCAGTGACGCACAAAACTTTTGGAAAAGTGCCTCGTCGTTATCAGCGGTCTCCGCGGAGACAGCACCAGCGCTGCGTTCGCTTTGGACACCTCCCGCCAGAGAAAATGACGTTCCAGAGCGCTCCATAGATGTCATTCGCCTAGTTCCCTGCGAGGCATCGAATCTTTGATACCGTTCCTGCTTCTGATCTCGCCGCGCTCGCTCAATCGAGTCTGGAACACCTCCCAAAGAGCGTGGTGCATTTTGCGCTGCGGAAGGCAGTTTTTCGTCCCGCTCCGAACAAGTTGCGCTCGTCGATTCTACTTCATCGCTACTATCTGTCAGCACGTCGTGTTCAAAAACGACGCCAACTTGATAAATCCTATCCCTGGACATTTAGCACGAAAGATTCCAGCCTTGTCCACTGGAGCGCGGGCCAGCTTAGAGAACTCGCCTCGTGCCTCAGCTAAGCAAGTTCCGCAAAGTTTCGTGCCTATTCTCCGCGAGCACTCCTCGAACAAACCAGTTCCGCCCCAGAAAACTTTCGAACAGAAGTCAGCAGAGCAATTGGGCTTCAGAAACAGCGCGAACGCCCTAGTCCTCACTCACGAGGTATCCCAGCTCAGCACGGACACAGGTAAACGTCCGTATCCGGTACAGGAATGCGCGGTAGCGATCCACCGGTGCGCATCGCGCCAACGCGCACTGCGTCCGCGTTCCCGCTGTGCGTGCAGTGCAGGCACTGCAGGAGCTATTCGCCCGGTTCATCAGGGCGAATGCGCTGGGTGGCCGCCCGCTGCGGGTGCCCGTGTCAAAGATCATTTGTATAGTTTTATACCGTTTCATAAGCACTGTAGAGCGAGCCTCTGCCTTCACTCTTCGATGGTGCCCGAAAGCGAAAACGACAACATCCGGCTCATGTAGACGGTACACGCGAATGTTTCACTTGCAATCGACTTCAGCTTGCGCTCTCTGATACTGTTCGGCAAGGAATGAATCTGTTCGGTGTACGACCGAGTGTCGGGAAACCACCCGGGGCCCTCTCGCGCTGGTGATGCTCCTCTGCAAGGACTTCACTAAAGCAAGGATCCGCTCAGACATGTCCATGAATGGATTCATTTGTCCGGTTCAAAGTGGAAACGGATTCGGTTGATAGGGTCTCGTAATTCAGGCGCATTACGCATAGAGTCACAGGTTGGGCTTAGATTTCCGACACGGATCTATCTATACTCGCCGAGAGATGCAAATGATGCCAAATCAGAGAGCATTCTTCTAAAATACACGTATAACAGCTTCGGCAAGCAGCCAGCAAGACGAGACTAGAGATGTTGCCAATCAGAGATGTTTAACTGTATTCTCGTTCTTATGCGCAACCGTCGAAAAGTGTCATATTCAGGGCCGATTTCAACTCCACAGACTCCAGTGGGCAGCACAGTGTGGACTAGGTGGCTTGCGGAAAGGCCAGCGAGCGCGTCCCAAACCGATATCGTTACGTGCTTGGGAGCGCCTCGCAGAAGCCTTACTCCCGCAAACGAACTCGGCCAGGCCCAAGCTCTGGAGCAATTGATCAACACTAGCGTGCATACCCAACCCCATATGCATTAAAAGGCTTGCTGTGTAAGCGTGGATCTCCGACTAGACCCTGTTTACTCGAAACACCGCGCAGCCCGTCGCTCGCCTCCCTCGTCGGCGACGCAGCAGCCGCTGCCCTGGAACGGCGTCTCGGACGGATTGCCTTCCCACCCCCAATACGGCGCCTTACAAGACACGATCTAACCCAGAAGGATATTATTGATGGGAATATGGATTAAACGAATGAAGTACCCAATCAAACCCAGAAGCAGAATACCTAGCAAAACCGCCTGAGCGACACGTGCATACTCCTTCTGATCTGGTTTCGTACATCGTTTCCAAAGACGCACAGACTTTTCTGCAAAATCAACAATTGGTTTCGATAGTAGAGAAAGCGCCTCCATCCGTGTAACTGCCGCAGGGTCAACACCAAGAAGCGTTATGAATGTTCATCGTGCACTCGTGTTCGGCAGGTATGATGGCGACGATGTGCGGCCCGCGAAACCGCTCCAGGGCATCGCTCCTCAACTTCATAAACGTTTTCTTTGAGCGACGCAGCTTCTTGACTGGCCTTGGATACCCGATTGCACAAGCAATATCGACACCTGGGAGAACTGCAGAGGTGTTGTCGCAAGTATACTCAACATACCATTGGTGCTGAGTTGAAACGAACCCCAGGAATAGCGTCGGCAACCCTCTCGTGCCGTTCAAGACTCACGTGTACGCTTGCCAACTTGGTGTCTGCTGGTTTTTCTAGCACGCATTGCAAGCGCACTGCTGGAGTCACTGCAGTAATTTTGAGGCTATAATGCCCAATACACTGGAAGTTTTGCACGCGGCTTCGAAAGTAGAACGTTCTCACAAAGATAGATCGCGGTGATGCCTCGCCCAGAGCGGGAACTTGCCCGAAAGAGGCGTTTTCTTCCCTGGGTAGGGTTTGTTGTGCTGCTGTTGCTGGCACAAGTATGGTTGCAGGCTCGCCAGCCTCTTCCATACATGGACGAACTCTACCACATACCCGCAGCGAACGCGGTGTGTTGCAGAGTCGTTAGCGTAGCTTGCGAGCAAAATAAGCTATCTGTCGAATGGGGACGTATCACGACACCACCGGGCGCCTACTACTTTGGCTGTCCTCTATGCTTGCTGTGGCGGGTTTGGCGGTATGCAACATGTCCACCATGGCTCTGGCGCCTCGCAGTCGGCACGATACCTCTCGCTCTTGCCACAAGGGAATTGATGCTCTTCCCTGGGATGAGTGCCGAGGAAGCAATCACCCTGGCAACGTTTCTGCCTCTCTTTTTTTCGAGTCTGCTGTGCTACACCGATACTTTGGCTTTCATGCTCTATGTGCGAGCTTGGCGTCAGCAACGCGGGCAACACCCGACTTCGCCGCTTCAAAGCGCCGTGTTTGGGATGCTCGCTTCATTAACGCGCCAGTCCTACATCGTCTGGCATACTTTTCTGGGGCTCACCGCCCTAGGAGCTGCCGCAAGCACCACCGCGCAACTGGAGATCATCTTCGCCCACGGAACTGCGGGTCTCGCATATGTGGCCTTTTTCGTATGGCACGTTCTCATCAAAGGAGGGAGCATCTATCTGGGGGATGCTGAGCGACACGGACTTTCTACACACTGGTCAAACTGTCTCTACTTTGTCACGACCTGGTTTATACTGGCTGGTGGCTGGCGCGCCTTGTTTCTCCAATCCGCAGGCAACTCATCAGTAAGGAAATACTTGGCTGTAAGAGCGGAAGCCATTCGACAATCCTGGAGAAGATTCATTTGTCTCACAACCGTAGCTGCTATAGCTGTACGTCGAGGCACGTGTATTCACCCATTCGTCCTCGCAGATAATCGACACTACGTATTCTATTTCTTTCGGTATTTTATCATCCCGGGTAATCTAAGGAGATACACACTGGTCCCGCTGTATGCCGTCAGCATGGCATGCTGGCTGAGTCACTTGCGATCTACAGGCCGCATGGAGCGTCTCTTGCTATTTTCGGCGACTGCATTGACGCTAGTGCCCAGCAGACTGGTCGAACCAAGATATTTTATTCCACCGGTTGTCGCAACCGAGCTTCTAGCAGCGCAGCGGCAGCGTAGAACGTTGAGCACTATCCGTATGATTTTGAACCTGCTATTGGCATTCGTCTGTTTATGGTTCTTTCTCGAGAGACCCTTCGAAAGAACGCCTGATCTGCATATTTCTGATCCAAGTCCAGGTCGTTTTATGCCATAAAGCCGTCTATGGACGCCAGAATCTCGGAGGTGTTTCAGGGATCCATTCTGGAAGAAGAGCCTGAAGCACTGGATACCGCTATGCACTTCAACGCCGAGCGCCTTTGGGCATCGAATCCGTGTATTATGACTTGCAGTTTGGTGGGCGGCTTGGTATATCGCGAACATTTCTCCCGTTTATATCGTAAGCCTGTGACGTATCATAACCTCCGTCGCCATCTCCAGGAGCATTCTGGCTCGCTTTACCGCTGGAACATGTGGATTGCTGCCCCAGACACGCTTAATATGCTCTTCCAGATTCAAATTCGGGTTTCTTATGGGTTTGGGACCAATTATTCACGCTGCCCCCGATGTCCGCACGGCGCCTATACTCAAGTTCTGAGACTACGAAGCTGTTTGTACAGTAATCAGGACAGACAAAGAAGAAATGGCATTTTTCACGTACCTGCGTCGCATGTAGTTGGTAATGAGCATTTTGCTCTATCGGAGCTGACCCGAATATGCCTTGTAGTAGATATTCGTTGGACAAGCCGCTTACTCTCCTGGAAGTAAAAAACGTTCCCGTGATACTCCTTGCAGCCCCCTGGAGTGGCGTTGTAGAGTCCTCGTGAGATGTCCTATCTTGACTCAGTGTGATGGTCAACTTCTGCCAGCTATAGCCTCGAAGTTCTTTCGAACGCGTTGCAGAGGACTTCACAAAAGTTACGCCAGGCAGAGCCCCTATCATACGGGAAGTGCACTGGAGGCGGATTGCTGTCCTGAAGATCCAACCCGGTTCCCGGAGGCGCTCCACGATGATTCCATGGCCAACTTTGATGTGTAGACGAAACCAGATCTGCAGCCTTTGCGTGCTCATGCTTATCACCCAAATTTTCATCTCGTTCCTGGAACATAGACCTGTGGGAATCATCCACAAATTCTAAAGTTGGAAATGTTTCGAAGATCAAATCCTGCGGCTCAGGAGCTTCTAACCCTTCTCTAGTAGTCTGAAGCTCCTTCCAGGCGAAGAGCACTGCTTTCCACTTGTAGTACTCCTTAAATGTCATGTTTTTGCTCGCTAGATAGAGATGGAAACCAAATAAGTACACAACTACACAGAGCAAAAACGAGAAGCTAAGCACACAAAAAAATTCATCGAAATACATGCATTCTAGTCTTTGGGTATCCACTCTGCGGCTTCCTGTCCAAAACGCCTCAAAAGGCGGCCCACAGCGCTGTATTTGATCCAAGAGAGCGGAGGCGCTGATGAGAAACCCATGGATAACGGCACAGACATGCAGGAACAAAAACAAAATAAAATGGGGGCGGTTTCTCCGCCCAATATCGTTATTCACCCATAAACAATAGTGATCATGGCACTCGATGCAGCGATCCGTCACACTTGAGTGTGAAACGCGGGGCAGTCGCCCCAGTCCGCAGAACTCGCACTTGACACCTGCTACGTACAAAACGCCGTCATATCTGGGTTCCCTCTCTGCAGCCGACTTGACAGCTGCTGCGGTAACAGTACCGGGGTCACGCAAAGATACGCTCAATAAGGCCCCAAACAGCACGACTTGCCAGCAAAAAATATGCCAGTGCGCTGCGTAAGGGAAAGTTTTCTGCGGCAAGTCCCTGTCCAATGCGAGGAAGAGTACGCAGAAAGTAAGACCTGAGACTAAGGGATAGGCGAAGGGTCCGTACCTTTGCAAACGGGATTTCGGAAGCATTGAGTTCGGGGTTTCCCTGCAGCCATAACTTGACTGTTTCTCGTGAAGGTCTCAACAAGCGCAACGCCCTTCAAGTCTGGATTGGAGGAGCCGCGAATGATAGAGCCTTGGCATGATCAGAGTGACCACTAGGCCCGAAACCCTTGGCGGAATGAAATTGAGTGGATCGTCTGGCTCGGGTGTACACTCTTAAGTTTGGGTCGTTCCGATTGTCATTAACACAAGCACTTTTGGGCTTTTTTGTGACTGCTTCCTTTTCTTCTCTCTCATCTTCCTCTCTAGATACGCCGATCACTCCTTTCTCTCCAGCTTTGTAGTCAGCAACAGAAGGGTATTACTGATATCATTCAGGTGCTTGGTTCGCTTCTTGCGGATGTTGTCGACCCGTGTCATACACGAGCGTGAGCTGCGAACTACCCGGTGATTCCCACTTTGCATCTTCTCAGAATGCAGCCTTGGTGCTAACTTCGCAGCGGTGACACTTGACTGTGGTCGAATATTCCCATAGGTCCACAATACCTCCTCCAATTCCGAGGGTCAATATGTGCCCCGTGGAGGCTTGTCTCATTGCATCGTTCATGTCCTGGACGGGTTTAGAAGCCACGCCTCGATTCCCTCTCTCCGTTCCTGTGCCTCTTGTCGTGCACTGAGTTCATGAAGTTTCCTGCCAGTGGTTCCCTTGGCGAGTGCTCTGTCGGCTGCACGTGTCAGCGCTTGCTGTTCAAATCCACAAACGTATGTGGAACGAGATGTTTTCCATAATGAAACACGTATCCGAAGAAAACGATTGGCCACAAATCAAATGCAGAGATTTGGACCCATCCACGCATAGCTCATGCGACGCTGTGACGCACTCTCTACTGGAAATGAACGGTTTTATGACTGAAATCCGACTGCAAGGCCTCTCTCCATGCAAAACAGAAGACATGCGAGCACAAGGGAGAATATCCCATGAGCGGTATCACGCAGGTGTCGAACGTCGCATCGTGGCGGGCCACAAAGAGATGGGGATATCCGATAGGGACAGGATCGATTATTTGAGGTGACAATTTGGGTGGACTTCTGTCATGCGTTTGTGAATGAGCTGCCAAGGGATGACGCTGCGTTTTCTCCTTGTCAATGCACCGGTACGAGTTTATGCGCCCTGGAGCTGCTTTGCACCAGAAAGATCATAAATTTTGAGAATGCGTGATTTGAGCGCGCGACACGTGAGAGAAGGTGAGACTTAGGGACGTGTGCGTGCAAATAGGAAAACAATATCATATGCTATTTGACGCACCCTAGCTCGAGGGCGTCGCGAATAGACTTGATTTCGGTGACGCAAAGAATTCCGAGATTAAAGTTTTGGAGACACTATGCGGATCCGAATGCGAAGAAGACCTAGAGTAGGACTGAATCCGTATGCCACCGTTACTGCACACTGAACGTCGAGGCTGTCATTCTAAACCTAGTTCGAAAAAAATTTTAAGGCAGAATGAGGGCAAGCATTTCAATGTCCCATTTTTACCCGACACGGACACTGGCTATGCGCCGTTCTGTATCCTGGAGTACCTATTCGAACCATGAACCTCTTGGTGGACTAAAGTGCTCTCTAGAGCGTAATGGGGGACCTTTCGCTGGGATTTGAGAAGTCCTGCGTTGAAATCGAACAAAAGCTGGTCGGTTGCCGCCGAGCTGGGTACCACGCTCTAGACTGTATTCGGTTGAAGTGCAGTTCCGAAGGTGCTGCTGTCACACAATCGTTGCTTGCTTTCAGCAACGATCGAGCAGTTTACGTCACGAACCTGACAGGAATTAGGTACTCACTCGTTAGCCACGAAGGCATCGTAAACTGTCTGCGTTGGCAGCGACTCGGAGGTCAGGGCAACCTTTACGGCACGGGAGTACTCGTGAGTGGCGACGCAGCCGGCGCTCTGTGCGTTTGGCGCCCGCAGGGCTTGATTCATCGTTTCGACCTGGCGAAGCTATTCTCAACGACAGATTCTGCAACGGATCACTCACTCTTTTCGATTGTTTGTTTAGCAGTTCCGCCTGGTGCCGGCGAAGTGGCAACTGTTGGTACGAGCGGGCCGCTCTTCAGTTGTACTTCTGGTGGCTATCTTTATGCATTTGAGTATGCGAACACGGCATCGGCAGTACAACTTACAGCCTTGCCTGAGAGTGTAGACTGCTTGCCTTTGGGTTCTGGAGCGATACGATCGGAGCAATCTTTTGATGGATGCTATCTCGTGTTTGTTGGCAATACCATAGGTACCATTGAAGGTTTTTTGTACAACAGCAAGCACCAAACATTCGCAAGAACAACAACAATCGAAGGACATGCAGACTGTATTCGAGACGTGGCGCTGCACGTGATGGACATCCGAAATCAATGCGCCGATCAACTGCAAAATCGACGGAATGCTACTGGGCACGTCTTACTCGCGTCTGCGAGTCAAGACGGCACAGCTCGCTTGTGGCTCGTCGCGTCGAGCACGCATCAGGGACATTTGGATTTAATAGATGACCCGGAGTGCCTTACGGTGCTCTATGATCATCAGTCAGCTGTTACCACTGTGAAATTTATCCGGGGCTCGTGTTGTGCAGACGAGAGGCCTCGTTTGTTGACGGCAGCCTTTGACCGCACCGTGAAGCTCTGGGAGCTGAGTGGGGATTCAGCGCCAAGGATTCAGCGTGTTGCAGAGATGGGTGTTATCGGTGAGCAAAGCTCCTTCCATGGGTTCTACAGCGCCGCCTACGGGGAATGGGATGACGGTCAAAGCGTTGTTTTCGCAACAACCTACACTGGTGCCGTCTTCCAGTGGCGGAATGCATCATCTCAGAATCTGTGGCGTAACGATGAGCCGTGCATTAGGGGGCACAACCTGGGCGTTACTGATTTGGACTGGTGCCCCCCTGATGGCTTGATGCTCGTCACCGTTTCGCGGGATATGACGTGCAGACTCTTTGCTAAGGCGCAGGTCACCACTGCGTATCAGTGGGTGGAATTAGCACGCCCTCAGGTGCACGGTCACGAAATTTTCGCTGTTCGCTTTGTCGGAAAAAGTGGGCTGAAACTAGCATCTGCTGCAGAAGAAAAAGCGGTGCGTTTGTTTGATGCTCCCCAGCAGTTTGTCGAGGAATTATCTGGTATATTGCAAACAACGAGGCCGGAGGCCTGTTCTGACGGAAAGCCGCGTCCCGTTCGAGCGTCCCGCATCGCGCTTTCCCTTACGAACCAACCTGAGTATGAAGCATCAGAATCAAACGAGGGTGAGGAGATTCATAGGGACCTGAGCCCCAGCGCCGGACGACTCGGAAGGTTCCCTGCATCGGGCGCTTCGCCTCGAACGGAGGCGACACTTCAGCAAGACACTCTATGGCCAGAGTGCGAGCAACTATTTGCTCATCCAAACAATGTTCAGCGGTTGGATTCCATCGAGCAACAGGACGGCTCTTTCATCCTAGCCTCTGCCTGTGTCGCACAATCTATGCGGGAATCCGCTATTCAGCTGTGGGAGATTCAAGATGCGGCTGTTGAACTCCATGATCTTCGTTGCCATGATCTGACCGTGACGGACCTTCGTTTCGCGTATAGGATCGTAGGAAAAACCCGACGGAACCTCCTGCTGTCCGTGGCGAGGGATCGCTCGTGGATTGTGTGGAATGTGCATTCCCGAGAGGTTATCTCGCGGAGAAAGAATGCACATGCGCGAATGATCCTCACATGCGCTTGGGTGGATCCCCAACAAGGGCTTTTCGCCACTGGTGGACGGGACAAGTGCATTCACTTGTGGCAAGTTTCGAATGTCGATGCTCCAGAAGCAGAATCCTTGGCAGAGCCTCTTCAGTCGTGGCGTCTGCACAGTGCCGTCACGGCGATGGATGTGTTCAGTGACAGGCCGGATCGCGCCATCGTCCTCGCTGGCCTTGAGTCCGGAGCTCTTCACGGTTTCAGCGTGAGCACGGTGGCGCCTTACTGCTCGAAAGCGCTCCAGATGTCTGAAAACGTCCGACACGTTCGAGCGGTAAGTCGAATTCGTTTTCGACCCCGATCGAGAGGTGTGTTTGCGTCCTGCAGTGAAGATGGTAGCGTGATGATAGCGCGTATACTCACTACGGAAAAGAACGAGGTTGCTGACACCGTTTCTACTTTCTAACTGTTGTACCGTGGCGAAACAACTTGCTGCTATTATGCGTTTAGGTAATATGCACGAAATCATTCTTTCTTGACATCGCGGATTCGATAATCAGGCACCCGGTACCCGATCCATTCTGAAGCAGGGACGATGCAGTATCGAACCAGAATCAACTGGAGTGTGACTGCCAGAAGGCTCGTGTGCGAAAAACTGCCACCAGCGTGCGCGCCGAATGCCCACGACGTATGCGGGTCTGTCTAGTCCCGCCTGCCAACGCAACCCGACATGGCCTCCGTACGCTTGAAGGTACCCAATGTGCCGCTATCTGGAGTGCGCTGCTCCCTATAACCATGTCTCTTTTCATCAAGCGCGAGATCTCAATCAAATACTCTTCCCGCACAACTCCCCCCGCGACAGCCGCTCACTCATCCTCGTTGTCGGCGTCTTCCACCTCATGTTCAAGAAGACTACCGGCCATAGACAAGATCTCTACCTCGCCTGACTTGAGCCGTGCTAGAGTCTGGGCATATGACGACATGGCATGGGTCTCGTTGCCGCCAAGATGGTCTCGTACCCGACAGGTCTCAAGAACGTCCTCGAATGCAAGCAAACGCGTTCGCAATCGTTCAATCTGATACTTGTCTTGCACAAGGATTTCAAAGAATAGTATCGCAGTATCTCTGGATATGCGGCTGGATGATCCCACAATCGAGATGCCCTCACTCGAGATCGTACCTGCAATCCGTGACAGTAGACCAGGGCCATCGCGCGCCATCAGCGCGAGGCGCACTGGATAGCGTGAACGCGGCGCGCACCAGCGCACGCTCACGCATGCCTCGGGATCACCGCGGAGGCTCGCGAGGCAGCGCACGCAGCGGAGGCGATGGACTTCAAAGGCGGCGGGTACTCCGTGGCTTGCCGGCCGAATTCGGATCGCAACAATACGATCGCCTGGTACGGGATTGCAGCAGCACGCAGCGAAACACTCTGGGTGAATGTCCTCACACGCTTCAGCTGCATTACTTGCACCACTGGACAAGGTTCGACTTGAAGACGAATCCGTTCCAGGTTGACGCTCACGTTCAGGAAGTGAGCGTTCTAGGTATCGCTCAGCGTCCTTTTCTGGAAATTCGGCTGCTTCGAGGGTCTGGTAATTGGCTGGCGGATCGCGAGCACTCGACCTCAAGTAAAGAGGACTTGTTTCCTCTTCCGCAAATGTTCCATCGATTTCTGTATCAGGGACGCCAGTGTCAGCTGCAGCGTGCACATCGTTGTTACTTGCTGCAGTTGTATGCAGCTCTTCAAGAGTGCGGATGCGATCTGGATCAATATCCCGACAAAAATGGCATAAAATTTTTGCGGCAGCTGTTAATCCTCCGAATCGATGCACATAAACGAGCAGATCTTCCAAACATCGGATTTCAAGGGCTCGGGCCGGTGCGCAAACTTTCGGCACCAGTATAGGGAGGGCTGATTCCAAGACCAAGTCATTTGGAATCTCGTTCTCGTCCACACAAAGATGCCGCGCTGCTGCTTGAAGAAGCTCTCTACCTCGCTCGCATGCCTCCTTCACTTCACGAGATCGAAGGAATCGGCGAATCTTCTGCTTGGCAGTGCGTGAACGCGCGTAACGAAGCCACTCGCGGCTAGGCCCAGGTGCAGCCGGCGATGTAATGATTTTGATGCTATCCGCATTGCTGAGCTCGTAATCGAGCGGCACAAACCGGCCGGCTACACGAGCCCCGATCATTTGATTTCCTACGTCTGAGTGAATATGGTAGGCAGCATCTACGACAGTAGAGCCTTTCGGAAGATCCAAAATGTAATTTTTCGGCGTGAATACGTAGACTCGATTCCCCAGGAGATCCTTCTGAACCGCATCAACACAGTCCTTGGAGTTCCCCGAATATTCCTTGCAGTACTCCAGAATGTTGCGGAGCCAGTCTTCTGAGTGTTTTTGCCAGTGGTTTTGCGGTGAATGCAGCGTCCCATTTCCTGCCGCTTGTTGTCCACTTCGGAGCCTCGTTTCTGGCCAGAATTCCATAGCAATACCATATTCTGCTTGAACGTGCATGCTATCTGTGAAGATCTGCACCTCCACGGGGTGGAATCCACCCTTCGGACCCAGAAGCACCAGCGTGTGTAAACTCTGGTAGCCATTCGGTTTCGGATACGCAACAAAATCCTTCACATGCCCTGGAAATGGTCGGAAAAGCGAATGTACACGCCCCAGGATATGATAGCAGATATTTCTACCGAATGAAGGATCATAGTGCTCCTCGCTGAGTCCGACAATAATTTGCACAGTAGCGAGGTCATGGATATTTTCCAGCCGTGCACCCTGCAAAATTCTTTGGTAGATGGAGAACAGATTTTTGAGAGCTACCTTCGTGCAGATCTCCCGCACCAAGGGTTTCAAGATAGAGTCGTTCTCCAGAGAATCCACTAGAGCGTCCGCCGCGTGAGCCAGATTCATCTCAAGGTTCGTGCGATCTTTGTATATTCGCACTTGTTCGGAAAGTAGGCCATACTCTTTTGGATGCAAAAAGCGGAACGATAAGTCTTCCAACTCGGACGCTATTCGAGCCAGCCCGAGACGATGTGCGAGCGGCACAAATATCCCCAAGGTCTCCTGCGCGATGCTCTGCTGCTTGAGTGGTGGCATATGCTCCAAAGTTCGCATATTATGGAGTCGATCTGCCAGCTTCACGACTATAACCCGAATATCCTCCGCCATAGAGACAAACATGCGACGGATATACTCTGCCTGTTGCTCCTCTTTGCTGGATTTCCGAAAGTTCGGAGCTGCTCCGTTCGGCGAGTGCTCGGTCACAGTGCCGTTCGCGACTGTAGCCCTAATCTCGAAGTTCTGGTCAAGAGTTGAGGCGTCTATTTCTTCGCCTCCAGCCAGGTCATGATCGAGCCGTAAGCCCTTGAACTTGCTCCGAACTGCTGCAGCTGCGGCAGTTGCTGCCGCGGCTGCCGCTGATGCCGCTGCAGCAATCATGGAGACCGGAGCCATGAGTGCACCATTGGCACCGCTAACAGCGTTGCTCGGTTTCATCTTTCTGGCTATTTTGGAGACTTTGGTTTCCGATTCAACAATATTTCGAACAACATGGCCAAAAAGACTTTCAACAGCATCAAGAGTGAGGTCTGTGTCCTCGACGGTATCGTGTAAGAGCCCAGCGATGAGTGTGTCAACGTCCATCCGAAGTTCCGCGAGAAGAAGAGCAACTGCGACGGGATGTGTGATGAAGGGCTCACCAGACCGACGAAGCTGCCCACTGTGCGCCGCAAATGCCACTTCGAGGGCACGGTGCAGACTCTCTATGGCCTCCTTGTCAAGGTAGTTCGCCTTTTCCCGTAAGCTGTGGAAAGACTGTGTAAACAACTCCCTCTCCGCGTGTGTAAGCGTCCGAGGCTTGCTCTCTGGAGAAACACCATCTAAGCTGCCTTTCGTGATCTGAAAGTCACTACCCGAGAGCAACAGGTCCTTCAAGACTTTTCGACAACGGGGACGACGAATAGTTGGTCTCTCGAAGCGTCTTTGATTCGGAGACCAAAAGAGCGTCTTCGTTGTACTCAGATTGGTTGCGTAATTGTTGCTCTCGCGATAGCTCCTGGGAGCGTACACTGAAATGAAAGAAGGGCACTCCATAACTCAGGCCAGCAGCCCAGTCGAGAGCCAAACGTCAGGTCTTCCCAAGCACAGCCTGTCCCAGAGGTAGCGTCCTCCAAAGGAGAACAACAGTTGGATTCGAACTCCGTCCGAGACCGATTAACTCTCTAGATTGTACATACCGCTGCGAACGGCGCTATCATGGATTCCGTCACGCGCGTCTGGGCCGCGATGGAAGCGAATTTCGCGAGGGCGCGATTTTTCTTTAATCATTGACGAAATGTTTACCTGGGCCAGCGTTCTCCGATTATGCGCATTTTTCTTTTCTTACTTTTTTTGTGTTATTTTTCAGTGCGCGGTGAAGTATCCACCAAATGCCCTACCTCCAAGTTACATCACCTATACTTATTCTCCGATATTCTGGTCGTTTCATACGTCCTATCGTGTGCCGAGCCTGCGGCATGCGACCGCAATGGCGCCAATAGCGCCGGTGCAGTCGCTGCACGGAGACAGAACGGCGTTGGCGAACTGCGAGGGCGCGATGGGGACTTCCTGTACTTCACCTCAACTGTATTCCATCCTATGTGAATGTTACCATATGCTTTTTCGCAGTTTTATAGCATATGCGTTCGAATCGCGTACATTTGAAGGGACAAAAAAACCAAGGGACGCTATGGACATGGAATTCGGGGATCCTGGAGGCCCGGTGTCGCTGGCTGCCGGAGAAAAGGGAAAATAGTAACAAGCCCAGGGAACGGTAGAAGACGAAGAAGCAGAAGCAGAAGGCCAGACGTCAGAAGCGACTCGAAAAATGACGCAACTACGAGAATTTCGTGGAAGCCTTTCTTCGACGCAATATCAAGGATCCCGAAAAGCAAAAGAAGCAAGAGGCCAACAAAAACAGTGTCGCGTCCCACTTCATGAGTGTTTGTAACGCTTCCCCAGAAAAGATGCATTTTGTGAGGGACATGTACCACGACGTAGCGGATACCAAAACAGTCGAAGTTCCGGAAAAATTTTTCACGGTTACCTCCATCTGGCACCTGATGGATGCCACAGGGGAAATGTCGGGGAGGAACGATCGAGTGCACGCCTTCTACGAAAACTATCCCTTCTGCAGCATCAACGGTACTCGATGCAGGGCTGACTCGGGTATTTACACTTACGAGGCGATAGAGTATCTCACGAACCTGGGGTACCAAACAATCGTAAACCACGAACGGTTCATCAAAGGCTGCATCTTTGCGCTCTACTCGGCCTGTCTCATAGGGTGGGCGACCATCATCGATAGCTTGACTAGAGATCGCCAGTATGAATAAGAGATCGAATTCTTCGACGAGGAGACATCACATAGGAGCACTACTGAAGGTTCTGTGATCCGTGCGGCTATTAAAGAGCAACGTGGGGCCTCGAGGCTAGCGGATCAGCAGAAAACGTATCAGATATGAAAAAACATGAAAAGAAATTTTATCCCCTATCCTGCGCTATGTCGTATTTTTGAACAGAGAACTCGAGCGCAGGGCCAAAACAGAGCAGGGTGTGGAAGAAAATGAGGAGTCGATGGGGCGGCGGACTGCGCCTTTGGGGAAGCGCTTCAAAATCGTACTGTTATGCAACATCAAGTCATATTTTGTGAAAATCGACCCCAGAGTCCTTTACGGCACACTGAAGGAGGTAAGTTCGGATTTCGATGTAAGCAACTTGGAATTTACGGGCGAAAACCTGGAGACTCATTGGAAGCACATCTTCGATTTCAAACGTCTCAAAATGAGCAAGAAAAAGGTATTCAAGGAGATGATCGAAAGCGATGGAGTATCCATACGCGTTGACTACAGGTGCTTGAAGGTGGATGGTCCTGTTTTGTCCTCGACATCGCGGGTGACGAAGCGTGACGAAATGAATGATGCGGACCCTACGACGTAGGAGGTGCAGGCGAAGGACCTCGTCGCCGGCGTGGACCGTGGGAACACGAATATCATGACCATTGCTGTTTCCATGCATGGGAAAAATGCAAGGGCTACCATCGCACAGGTGCAGCAAATGGAGAGCATAACCTCTGGACTTGTGACGACGCGGTTTACGACGTTTGCAATGAAACCCGCAACGTATGGCACATTTACCTGAGCGGTTATACTCAGACCAGTGGATTTTGGAGTACATGTGCCAGCAACCCATTTTGTTATTGTTTTTTTTGCTCCCAGGCATTCAAAGAAAGCAATGGATCCCTTAGATTCGATAATTGTGGAGAAGAGACCTCAAACTGTCACTTTTAGCCTGCGAGCAATGATCTGACTCGTTCAATTCGGTCATTCTGCCATCAGCAGGTGGATGGATCACCTTTATCGTCGTCCTTGACTTGAACTTCGTGCATAAAAGGCAAAACTTAACAAACTCTCTCACATAGACAGAATCGGCATCGATCCGTTCCACTCCATACACTCTCGCATAAATTCTGCCGAAGAACCCAAATCGTGTGGAGTCCCCAGAGCTTTGATGCGAGGGATGATGAAGAGACACGAATGGACGAAGGAAAAAGCATGCTTCTTTGGGAGTTAATTGCGTGTTTGACGGGCCATTACCGACTCTGTACCGAGGTAGAAGGCTTTTTCCAGAAGCGATATGTTTCGGCCTCTTACGATGAGACCTCTTTCGGAAGAAATGCGAAAGATGTTGATGAATACTTCACGAAGAAGGACAACAAATGTTGTTCGTAATGAAGAGACAAGCTAGAATAATGACGACATCAGCCCATGCGCAGATTCCATCGAGTGGTAGTACGCAGGTCGCCAAACCTAGGGGATCCCTCAGCAACCCATGCATCCTCGGGGCGCTATGTGGCACCTCCATTGTATATTTTTCTTGATTTGAGATGAAGTTGCTTTCCATAACTCTCTAGCGATCAAGGAATAAGCAGCTGAGATAAGCGTTGAGCTGCCCTACATATCGGTCCATTCTTGCATGCAAAATCCGGTCGAGTGCGTCCTCTCGATTGCTATACGATATTTTCTCGGCCTCGAATTCATAGACGAGACGTTTGCGTCCGTAACAAAGCAGTTCTTCGATAGATCCTTCTTCAACAAGTAATTCTCTACCTTAACCAGCTTTCAAATGCCCTGTGGCTCTTCCGATCTTTCGGACAAGGGTGTGCAAAAGCGCGCTCTGGCAGTGGAAGTGCCCGCGGCGAAGAAGATGCAAGAAGGTCACGGAGCATAGTAGAGACACATCTGCATTGTGGTTAGCGTCCGTCCCGCCGTCCTTCTAGTGTATCCAAGTCCCCGGGAGAATAAGATTACAAATATAGCTACCGGATCTATGCTACTCTGCTAAGAAAAAGAAAAGGCGAGGAAGCAGAAGAACAAGCGACCAGACAGAGAAAGATACTGTCTGAAAGAAGAGGAGGAATAGGAAGGGATAACAGTAGGACACGGATTCAATCTTAGAATACCTTTAAGGTCTCTCTGCTAAAAATTGCCAAGAGGATATTTTTCCAATCGTTGAGATTAAGGACGCCGTTAGGGACCGTATTGCACCTTGCTCGAGGACAATTCACCAGGCCTGCATAACATTGACACATCTCGTCAATGAATTGCTCGGCGTTCCAGGTGCGGAACTCCAAGGTACCCGCATTCCAATGGAATTTTTCGATCAAATATTCGTGCCAGAACTGAGACCCGGGACAGAAGCTGCGATACGACCTGATATATCCAGAGCTCTAAATCATCATGAACCGGGCGGAATAGACACCAGGGGGCATACCAATATCGGGAATTTCAGTAGCTAGACCTCCATCTCGACGCTCTGCTTACGGTATTGATCTGAGAGGGATGATTTGTGCGCTTCTCTCACGGTATATGATGGTTCGGATGGCGCATGAGGACGATCCTTGGCTGGGATACCTGAGACGGTGCTGGTTTCGCCGCAAGTCTTGTTTGTATGGAGGTAAAACGTGCATTTGCGAAATTCGGGAATGGAAGAAATAGAAAATATCTGATAAGTTGCGTTGTTCGGGGGTTGCCTATGTCGCTTAACTTGCCGAAGAGCGCAAGGGCTCCACCCCTGCTCCTTCACAAAAAGCGCACAATGAGTGAAGGAATCGCTTCTGTTCGATTCCAATCGATGCTTTTGAGAGAACACTGGCGCATCATGAGCTCGAGTGCACGCTGGAAAAGGTACAGAAACAAAGGGGGAAACAGAGCCGAATGCAAGTGATGATACACAGTAAGTTGATCGAACTTCAAACGGCAAGGGAATCGAAGTAAAGAGGCTTGCTATGGATAATTTCACTAGGATCCATGAGCGTAAGCATGTCCTGCACCAGGACTTGAATGCTTCGAGAATCATCCGGAAATGTCTCGTACTTTCGGAACTTCCTGCCGCTGCTGGCGAGCGACGATTCAAGGGAATCATTTAGCGCTCAGTCTGGGCATTCTGATGAAACGTTGAGAAGCACGGATGAAAAACGTGAGTCGCCCGGAGAGATTGGAAGTGATTCCCGCCTGGAGCGAGTCACTGGTACGGCACAGTTCAGCAAACCACCAAGACCTAAACTCGATATCCATTCACGGAAAACGGTTTTCCATGAGACTAGGTAAACGATATCTCGAGTTCGACTATTTGGTTTTAAATAGTATATTTTAACTTGTCCTGGCAAGCATGATCGTTTCTTCGAACGCCCTGCTGGGCATGAAGGTAGCCTCTACATACAGCGGAGCTATGAGTCGGCGAGCTTCTCTCAGCCTCGTGAAAAGCCATTCAACACAAATACGTTTCAAATCAATGGCATGCCTCAGATTATCTTCATCATACACAGGTCATCCACTACATACAGCATGAGTAGGCATTGATACTCCGCCAATCCTCCGTTTGGAGCGTCTGCCTGGAACGCCAAGCGTATCTTTCTCCGGGTGGCACAGTGTGCGGCCCAGCACGAGGACCAGATCCGACCGAAATGCACAGCGAACAGAATGTTTCGCAGCTGTTCCGCGATGTGTCGCAAGCTCTAGCAACGTGAGAGCTGTCGCAGATCGCACTTTTGACTAACTATTACTTCAATGGCACAAAATGTCGAAGATGCAAGGCTCAAAGCTGAAGAGGAGGAACAACTGCAGCGGAGCTTGTTGAGCATATTCCTACGGCGTCGCGATATTTGGGAGGAAGTTTGTGGTGACTTGCTCTTCGATCCGCTTTACGAATGGTGTGACTACCCGACAGCTAAGGACCAGCGTGCAGTTGAACGTGCTATCATCGATGTTGATTTCGGACGGGCGGTCGTGCTGCTTCGACAGAAAAGATTCACGGACGACGACGATAGCATCCTGGAGCGACGACTCGTCGGGCTGCTTCGCTGTTTATATCTGCAAGAGCCTCCATCGTCTTTGGTCCAAGACTTAGAGGCAGAATTCTGCCAAGAGCACTTCACAAGGGAAAAGCACTTTAACTTTATGGACGGTGTACTGGACTCTCGTCGCGAGCTCGGAGAGGAATACCTCAGCCTTGAGGCCAGCCAGACTTGGATATTGTACTGGATTGCACACTCGCTGAATATTTTGGGCCGTAAGCTAACTGAATCTGAAGCCCGGGGCATCACTGGGTTCTGCTTGGAATGCCGAACGGAACAAGGTGGCTTTGGTGGGGGTATCGGCCATCATCCTCACGCAGCCGCGACGTTTGCAGCGACGTCGGCCCTTTTCATTGCCGGCACTGTGTTGCCTGAAGCATTTGAGGTCTTGGATAGGCGGAAGTTCTTGCACTGGGTTCTGAGAGATCTGAAAATATCTCTGCCGGAGGGCGCCGCTTTTCGTGTGACAAGAGACGGAGAATCCGACGTTCGAGCAACGTATTGCGTTCTTGCTACAGCCTCGCTTTTGGGTGTACTAACAGAAGAGCTTGCCTCCGGAGTAGCTTCATGGATCTCTTGTTTACGTGCATTCGATGGAGGTTTCGGAGGTGAACCTTATAATGAGTCTCATGGAGGCTACACGTTTTGTGCTTTGGCTAGCCTGAGAATTCTGAACGATTCTGGGTTTTTATCCGAGAAGGAATTTGAAAGTTTGGTTAATCCATGCAGAAAATGGCTTCTCCTAAGACAGCGGCAGTTCGAGGGAGGATTCCAGGGAAGACCGAATAAACTTGTGGATGCTTGTTACGCGTATTGGATTGGAGCTTCTTGCAAAATAGTGGACGTTGAGTTCAACGCATCAGCGTTGGCAAGGTATCTGCTGCGCTACTGCCAGGACTTCGAGACAGGTGGCTTTGGGGACAAACCGGGTTCAGACCCTGATTTTTATCACACGTGCTATGCTTTAAGCGGCTTGTGTCTCACGGGTTGGCATGCTCTCGGCGAAAATGGAATCAAAGTCGAGCTACTTGAATTAGACCCCATTTATAATCTCACAACGAATGCGCTCAAACAAGCGAAGGAGTTTTTCGCAGACTAGATATACTGTTATTTAGTCGTCGATTTGATTTGGGAATAGACGCTAAAGCAGCTTAAACCAACAAAACTCTAAGATTTTACTTGCCTTTCTGCTCACGGGACGATTTCTTGCTGGACTGAAAGTCGAGGGCCCATAGGCTTGGAGGAATACTGATACGCATCATCACGTAGTGAAAATCTAGGTGTTCGCAAGGTCTTAGTTCTTCTTTTGGTCTTATGTACAAAGAATGCTGACCATGTGCTGAGTATGACGACATAGCTCCAGATGCATGCAGAGTAAGGTACTCTCTTATGTAGCGTCCACTAATTTGGATAGTATGTTTGAGATTGCACGGAGACGAAACAGAAAACCAATCGCATAATTCGCGCGCGGCGTACGGAAGATTTTTGTGCTCGATCTCAATTACTGGCCGGCGCGCCAGCCCAAATTTCGGTCTCGCTGGCAGTCGTACAGGAGAGAACAATATTTTCTCGACATAGGAAAATGTATTCGTGTGGTAGCACTTAGACTCAAATCTCGATCTTACCCGTAAATCTATTCCCTGTAACCAATCTCTCAAAGGTTGCGGCAGCGGATGTTACGTTTTTTTCGCTTAAAAGCTCTCACACGGAGTTTCCATTTGCTTGGTTGTTATTCGATCCATGCCTCTCGCATATGCTGCAAATTATTCGTATACGTGAAGCTTCAGCTTCTCTTTGATTTTTCGTTCTGCTATGTTTCGCTAGCAAGCATTCGAGTCTGTTCTTTGGCTCCTGCAGAGCAGCGCTTGCTAAGGTCTATGCATTGATTTCAAATGAACACTGGAGGCCCGCTTGCAGGAGTGCGGGCTGTGGAAATCCCCAACATGCAGGTGCCTGTCATACTTTGCTGAAGGGCAGTAGAATCACGCTCGGAACCGGTTACCCTTTACTGACGGCAGCAAGTATCCTCTTGAATTCTGAGTTTTGGTACAGTGGAGCATAAGCGTCGGCGATGAGCTCGTAGCCGATACGTGCAGCCCTTGAAAAAGTCAGCTGTTTAGAACTCAGTCAACCGCCTCCACACGCCTTTCCCTGCTTGTTTTACTCACTCCTGACAGCGAACGCATGTCTTTTCTGTCTCTGGCTGGAAGCCAACGTCTGGATAGGCACTAGCCGCGTTGCCAGGAAGCGAGGATTCCAACAGAAGTTCGTTCCAGAGTTTGAGAGTAAAGCATCAAATTTTGGGTTCGGATTTCTGCATTACTGCTCACTTGAGAACAACATCCGGCCTTGAAAAGATGCCATACATTCGCGGCTTAGAGGGCATTTCGCGAGGTGATAGATTTGTTGAAACGTATTGAGACTGTCGCATGAGCCGAATCCTTCTCGAGTGCAGGACAACCAAATCCGCCGCGCACATAGAACTCCTGCTCGGATTGCTCGCTTGCTTGAGTTCCATCCTCGTCTGAGCCTTCATCATAGACGCTATCTATGTCGCACCTTTCAGAGGCCTCAATGTCGTCAGAGAAACTGTCTTCCGAATCTAAGAAATCTGTTTGGCTTGCGTCTGAAACGATGTCAGTACTGTCTCGGTCTTCACCGCCGAAGATGAGCTCCAATGCATTGTTCGTTCGGGTGGAGGATGTTGGGCCGTGCAGAAGCCCTTCGATATCATATGAATACAGTTTGCACCATGAAATAATTTCGCCGCGGAGCTCTTCTGTTCGAAGCAATATTCGTGGAGAAAGTTTCATGAGCCGCTTATTCGCAGAGTTGTCAAAACTGCCGACTTCAGTGAACGAATTAGACATCTTTGTTGCTTCGCATAAAGTTTCACACAAGTTCAGCGCTTTCGCGAAAACGAAAGCGATCGCATCGCGGACGGTGACGAGCTCCATCCCCTGTGGCGGTTGAACACGATTGAGGCGGTCCAGTCGAGAACGTAGTACAGGCAAGACTGCGAGAAGCTCACTGAAGAAGACCACCCTACAGGTTTGACGGTCGGCTCGAGCATTCTGTACCACCGCGAATACCCGCCTGCAAACCTCAATGCTAAAATGGGAGGATCGAAGTTGATTTCGCAGGTGACCGTGTGATTCTCGAATGAGCAATCGAGGGAGGCATAGCGCAATCCACGGGATTGACGCATTCGTCACACAGTTGAAACGAGGATGCGTACTCGGTGAGCTCCAGTTTTCAAGTACATCTAGCAACTGCCCGACCTCATTCGGTAGGCAACTTTCCGGCAGACTGTATAACCATTTCCAAACGCGATAGCGCTCCGAAAGAAAAGGATGTCGAGAGTTGCCCCCACATGGCGAATTCAAATACTTCCGAACTATCTTAGCATTCGGTTCTGCATCGAACTTTCTGGTAAGCGCGTACTTCCGAAGCATTGTACAGCGCTCCCGCAATTGCAATGCAAAGGAGCACGATGGATGAGTTTGTTTCCAGTGCTTGATACGCAGCTTTGCACAGGTCTCGAACACGTTAGTGGCCAGGATAGCCTCCAGGACTGTTCGAGCACCGTGTGTCAACGTCTCAAAATATTCAAGCACATCGAAAACCAGATTCTGTTCGATCTCTGTGCCGCCGGCGCCTATGTAGTACCAGACAGTCAGGTGCCAAAGACGCAGGAGTGCCGGCGCCAACGCCATACACAGCGGACTCGTTTCACGCATGCATAGACATGTTTTCTCGCACAGGTAGCTCAGCCAGGCGGGATTCCACAGATCTGCAAAGTGCTTCAATCCGCCAAGATCTTCAGTGATACCTGTTTCGAGTTCGTCTAGGAGGCAGAAAATCTGACCTGTGCTATGCAAGAGATCAGACTTAATGATCCGCTGAACTAGCAGAGGGACATTTGTCTCTTCAGAAATGGATCTATATAGGGCCTCGATTCTTGTCATGGCATTTCTAGAATCAGGAGCGCGCTCAAGGAAAATGAAGATTCCAACAGCTATCGCCCTCTCCAGCTGGTCTAACGCATGAGCAAAGACCCAAGCAAGCTCAGGTGGAACGGGTCTGCGACAATGTTCCATTGCACCTAGCAGAATTTCCCGTCCGTGAATTGCACATTCCACAGCTTTTGAGACCTCAACAGTTTGCATAGAGCATATGTCGGTCGCAAGCTCAGTGAGGACACTGCTGAAATTCTCAGAGGGGCCTGTAGGCTCCTGATCGTATGCCGCAAAAATAGATGCCTCGTAGAGTTTGAAAACGTTTCGAGGTACAGCCACCTGAAAGTCTCTCCATGAGCTATCTGTGCACGCAATATACGCACGAAGCGCTTGCCGCGTGAAATGAGGCATGCTCTTCGAGAGTGATTTCGTCCGAAATATTCGACAGCCATGAAATATGTCGCTTGGGATGATTTTCTCTAGTATAGCAGCAAAACCATCCGGATTGATTCCATGTTCAGCAGAATCAGCAATGAGGCCGAGCAGGCTCGCCGCGAAAACTTCTTGAGCATCCATAGGAACGTTTTCCAGAATACTCCTGAGAACGACAAGTCGCTCCTGCTCGTCGCATCCGCGCGTAGTTGCTCGAACGTACAGTCGAGCCATGCTGCAAGCAGTATTCCACTGCCATAACGCTTGTTTCCGTATCAGCGAGCTTAAATTTGAAAGAATCCTCGAATCCTTTTCCCCCAGCGTTTGAAAAACGAGTGCGAACATATCAAGCATTGTCTCTGTCTGCAGCATGTGCGAGAACGAAGAGACGCGATCCAGAATGAGTGGGGCGAATGGTAGCATCGTTTGCGTACGCGATCGACATAGCTCAAGTAAGGCAGAGGCGGCCTTGATTCTAAAAGCTCCCCCATGCTTTCGTGAGCTGCGGTACTTCGCAGATTGAAGAGGTACTGCACCACTGAAACACACTCCAAGAAGGTCTTTCACGATATCGGATCTTATGGACGCGTAAGAATCAAAAAATGTTGGCAAGCATACCTCAAGAACATCCCAGGATTTCTCGTGGGAACACAGAATTCGCAGAAAACGCAGCGCCCCAGTCGGAAATCTTTCAAATGCCGACATGTATGTTGCGAAGATACCGCGCAAGCACATTGCGTTCAAGCGTCGTGCAATCAGACTCTCTGAGATAGCAATCTCAGCTATCCTGTCCATCCGAATTCGAGAAAGCATAAACAGCCAAAGACAGAAATCAAATGGCGAGATTTGGTCTGGAGACGGCCTATATCGAAACCTATTACGATGCCCATTCCGCGCATTCGAAGCCTTGCGTGGATGCCCCAGATCATCAAGGCACTTTTTCTCATCGCGCCCTTCGGTAAAACTATCACTGAAGATCCTCTCCAGAACGTAACGGTCTATTCGTGAAACATCATCCAGCACTTCCACGACGAGAAAAAGAAGTTCAGGGGATGCGTCTTTCAGGTACTCGCGGATACGCTTGAAAAAAAGACCGCTCTTGGAACCTGACAGTTTGAGAAGTGCTCGAATAAGCGACGGAATTTCATTCTCTTCTACGTTGCCTAAGGACTGCAGCGCAAGTTCGACTACGCCAGCGTGGAGTTTTCCTGACAGAGGCAACTCGCTGGCTGAAGCCAGTACTGGCACGAGCAAACTGCGGTCTAAAGCGACGAGTTCCTTGTAGACTAGGAACGCGTTGTTGACGTCTTCCTGGCTACCAGATATAATATGCGCGGAGTAAGGCAGCAAGGTCCTAGGGTACAACGGCAGCAGCTCGAGAAAACGCTCCGTTACGGCTGGGGACGGTTGGCAGACGTGCTGCTTGATGATTTTGCAAGCTTCATCGAGAGCTTCTTCCTCTCCCAACTCCGAGGCAATCTCTAGCAGAAACAGTCCTGCTTCAGAACAAGTATCCCGTTGAGCTAGTAGTGAAATAGTTTCAGTAAGTTGCGCAGCGCCTATGGCCCGTAGCAGGTTTTTTGTGCTCATGTGTACTAGAGCTCATGGAAAATAAATGAATTTTTCGCGCGCAAATTTCTTCGCGAAGCGCAGTTCTCGTTCGGCAGTGTATGCCGTCGCAAACTTTAAGGCACTGGAGCGGGCGTGCCGACAGTCCAGAGTTTTTGAGTTTTGTCAGACAATTGGTAGAAGATCAAGGCGAAGTTGAGAAAACAAGTTTAGATCAGCTCGTAACCGAGATTTCCAAGGTCTTTGTTGGTTTCTCACGTCTGCCTACCCGGGCAAAGTTCCAGGCAGCCGCGAAAGCTCTTACGCTCGTGCAAAGTGTCGAACAGAACGTGAACACGGAGGTTTATCGTGCCGCAGGTTGCGCTCGCCTACCTTCCAAAGTTGGATCGCGGATCCCTGATGGTAACCACTTCGTCATTTCCGTTCAGGAGAGTTCCCGTGAGACGACAGCATCAGTAAAAAGGCACCGACAAGTAGACCCCAATATGCCCCATACGCCGCCGAGGGCGCCCTTAAGTCGGAGTTCTTTTTTAACTGCCCGCCCGAAACAACGATATGAAGACATCGGAGGTATCGAAAGCATACTGAGTCATATTCGTGAGCTTGTAGAATGGCCGCTTCGGTACACAGAGCTCTACAAACATCTCGGAGTTGATCCACCTCGAGGTGTGCTGCTTCACGGGCCCCCTGGCTGCGGTAAAACTCTCCTTGCCAATGCAATTGCCGGCGAGCTCGGTGTTCCGTTCTTGCGATTGTCGGCGCCAGAACTTATTGCGGGAATCTCGGGAGAATCAGAGCAACGTGTCCGTTCCTTATTTGACGAGGCGAAGTCGTTGGCGCCTTCACTTATCTTTATTGATGAAATCGATGCAGTCACATCAAGAAGAGAGACTTCCAGCAGAGAGATGCAAAATCGTGTTATCGCCCAGCTTCTTTCGTGTTTGGATTCTATATCTTTGCAGGAGACTGGCGACCGGTTGGTGATCGTTATCGGCGCAACAAACAGAGCTGAAGCACTAGACCCCGCTCTTCGACGCGCAGGACGATTTGACCGAGAAATTGAAATAGGGGCCCCTGATGAGGAAGCACGTGAAAAAATACTGCGGAATGTAACCAGGAGAATGCTTCTCTCCGAAGATTTCAACTTCAGAACGATTGCGCGCCGTACCGCCGGATACGTGGGTGCGGACCTCGCAGCACTGGCCACAGAAGCGGCGTCGACGGCGATAAGACGTATCGGAAATGACCTATTGCCGACTGATACCACAGTGAACGGCGCCGCCTCCGTGGATTTTGCCAATATAAGCATGTTGCGTATAACAATCGATGATTTCCTTGTTGCCATCGGAAAAGTTCAGCCCTCGGCGTTGCGTGAGGGATTCGCCACCGTGCCAGACGTTTCCTGGGAGGATATAGGAGCTCTGGATGACATCAGAGAGGAGCTCGAGATGGCTGTGATTGAGCCGCTTCGAGAACCGGAAAAGTTCGCGAGGTTCGGAATCGGAATCTCTGCTGGTGTGCTTCTGTATGGCCCGCCTGGGTGCGGGAAAACTTTGTTAGCCAAAGCAGTTGCAAATGAAAGCGGCGCCAACTTTATCTCCGTCAAAGGTCCGGAGCTTCTCGACAAGTACGTCGGTGAGAGTGAGCGCGCCGTCCGTCGACTTTTTCAGCGAGCCCGCTCCAGCGCACCATGCGTGATCTTTTTCGACGAATTGGATGCACTCGCGCCGCGAAGAGCATTCGGTAGCTTCGGTGCTTCAGCGAGCGCCGATAACGATGCCGGGGGAAGCAACGCTAGTGAAAGGCTAGTGAACCAGCTACTCACGGAGCTAGACGGCATGAATCCCCGCCGACAAGTTTTCGTCATTGCGGCAACGAATCGGCCGGACTTAATCGACGCGGCGATGCTCCGACCTGGACGTTTCGACAAACTTCTTTACGTTCCACTGCCAGACGAAACTGGAAGACATGCGATCCTGCAAACTGGCCTTCGGGGAATGCCCCTGGACTCCCGCGTGGACCTGAGAGCGGTTTCTGGTGCAACGAAAGGATTCTCCGGCGCAGACATTGCTGCACTCATTCGAGAAGCGGCTGTACGTGCACTGCGTTCTGAGGCGCCGGCGATCGGCGCTGAGCATTTTCGCAAGGCTCTCGAAAATATATTTCCGTCAGTGAGTCCCGGAGACGCCGCCCGTTACGATTCTATGAGGCAAAATTTACGCAGAGCAAGAGGGCACGTGAACGAAAATATTTTCACGATATGATTTGCTTGAATCTTGATGCCCATCTCTACGCGTCATCGTCCATCAAAATGATCGATCTTATGGAGCGTCCATTGTGCATTTCTTCGAACGCCCGATTGATATCATCCAATTTGTAGGTACCGGTGACATAGTCATCGATGTTAATCACGCCTTTCATGTACATATCTACGAGTTCTGGAAGCTGGGTTCGGCTTTTTGCACCGCCGAACGCGGTTCCCTTCCATGTGCGACCAGTCACAAGTTGGAATGGACGAGTACTGATTTCCTCACCGCTGGCAGCGACACCAATTATAACAGAAACGCCCCAACCTTTGTGGGATGCCTCTAGGGCCGCACGCATAGTCTTGACGTTGCCGATGGCCTCAAAAGTGTAATCTGGTCCACCATCGGTCATGTCGATGAGCACCTGCTGGATTGGTTTCTCTCCGAATTTCAATGGGTTAATGCACTCAGTTGCTCCGAGCTGTTTTGCTAAAGGGAACTTTGACTCGTTCGTATCCACGCCAATGATCCTGGACGCGCCTGCTATTCTTGCGCCCTGCACGACACTGAGCCCTACTCCGCCAAGACCAAACACTGCTACTGTGGAGCCCTGTTCAACCTTTGCCGTGTTAAGGACCGCACCGATACCAGTTGTTATCCCGCATCCGAGCAAGCATACCCGGTCTAGTGGCGCATCTTGGCGAATCTTCGCTACAGCTATCTCCGGCAAGACGATATACTGCGAAAAACAACTGCATCCCATGTAGTGAAATAGGCTGCGACCATTGCACGAATAGCGTGTCGTGCGATCCGGCATGAGCCCCTGGCCTTGGGTAACTCGAATCGCGCTGCAAAGATTTGTCTTCGTTGAGCGGCAGAACTTGCACTGACCACACTCTGGAATATAGCAAGGAATTATGTGGTCACCCGGCTTAACACTAGTAACACCTTCCCCAACAGATTCAACAATTGCTCCTCCCTCGTGACCGAGAATGACCGGAAATACGCCTTCCGGGTCGGCTCCTGACAACGTATATGCATCTGTATGGCAAACACCAGTAGCCACGACCTTTGCACGGACCTCCCCAGCCTTTGGAGGCTCCACTTCTATCTCCTCGATAGAAAGTGGTTGCCCTGGCTTCCAGGCAACAGCCGCTTTGCAGCGAATAACTTTCCCCTGGGTGCTTGACATATGAAGACAACAACGAAATTCGCAGACCACTAGCGACCAACTTGAATTACCAAACGGTGGGTACTCAGCGTACTAGACACTTGGACGAACGCTTCGCGGTCCTCGGAGCTCACAACAGAAGCTCACATGTCTGGAGCGCACACTGCCGTCTCAAAATGCAGCCGCCGTTGTGGCTGCACTGCACAAGCTTCACACCGGGCATTTGCGGCGACTAGAAAAAGGTAGAGGCTTTGAGGCAGCAAAGGAAAGAACAGAATATGACCGCTAACTAGCTATTCGCCAACACATTCTTCCCGCCTCTATCGTAAGGTTTTCAAGTGGGAAAAGGTTTTCGTAGTTCAGAAAGCTTACCTTCTATGCGCACCGTCCGGCTAGTGCTTCATGCTACCAGTGGCGGGTGCAGTGGCGCGACCTGATCAGCTCGTTTGCAAAGCAATTTCACCTGGGACTAGCAGTGGGTAGGCAGCGTATCTCCGTCACCGTGGTCTCGGTGGTCTCCTAGCATAACGCCTCGCGCTGCAGAAGGCAGCACGTCTTTCTACCCAGCTTGCTGGCTCCCAGAGTGACGATGAATCCCTATTCCGTGTCGGGTGAACGACGCCTCGAGCCGACACCCTCAGCGGCATGGCAGAGCCGTTCTGTCTTCGTGCTGCATTCGCGCTAGTGGTTTAGGCGCTCCGGAGGGTGCGCACGGTAGGATCGGCGCACGAGAGAATGTACGGAAAATTCCAAAGGCGGGCGTTTTCTCGTAGCTATTTAAAAAAGAGGCGAGAAAAGGAAGCACTTGAAGTGAGCTGTGAAGTTGCATCAAGACTACTTCAAGTATATGCATCGAACTTCATAGATCGTGGTTCTAGAGAAATCTTACCACAAAATGAACCGCTTCGTTTCCTCTTAGTTTTCATTTTGCGAAACGCTTTTCCTTGGTATGCGGAGAGTTCCGCCCAGGTTTTCTGGGCATGCTGATCTCTCGGGGTGGGATCAATGAGGGTAACATCCGAAGAAAAGAAACGTTCCTCTTGAATCCTCCGGAAAGGTGTGTTAGCCTGGGGGACTCTCTTCGCTCTGTCGGATTTTGGGGCAGCCTGTGGGTGAGGATTCAGCTTGGAGCTAGAGGCACCAGCCACGTCGCACTGACTTTTGTCACCAGAGCCTTCTACAATGATGCTTCCTGCTGAGTCATCTCTGGGGTCGGACAAAATGGTTTGCGTGGATGACTGACTTTTGCGCCCCATCGCAGACACGGGTTTCGTTACCCGAGGCGCCATATCAGTAGATTGCGCTAGCATTCCTGGATGGGAATCAATTTGTGATGCACTGAAAGCGCTCCCTATTTGTTCGTTTGAACTGCAAGCGCGCAGTCCATCAAATGCGATCCCATTTCCACCGTCTTCCATCGCTGCGCGCGGCTTGTATCTAGGATCCGCATCTTTGCTAGAGTGAAGTCTCTCTGGTTTCCTGAAACCTGCGCAAACGTTTGACTTTTGAGCTTTCGTATGGCAATTCTCAGTTAAGGAATGCCAGCTTGAACAAGGAGATCCGTGCTCTCTACGCGTTCGTTTGTCTAAAAGTTTCCCCGTATCTCTTTTCTGATGATTTTGGATCTGATTTGCACAGACTAGCAAGTCTCCTCCGTCTTGCGCATGAAACCGATATTGCTCTTCTAAAGAATCCCATTTCATCGTTTTGTTCTGGCCGACCATGAGGCTAGAGTTATGCGGTTTCGACGTATTCGAGGGTCCACACTGGACGTCGTCACTTATACATGATTCCGTAACAGCAGCCGGAGCTGAATCCGTGCCTATTAGTACTTTTCGCTGGGAAGTACGCTCAGTGCCTTCGGCAGGGTTCTGTGATTGAGCAACGTTCCCTTTCCGAGAGCTCGCATCCCTAGAAGCTCTGCCATTCGCGATTTCACTTCCAGCATGGTTTGTCCGAACCCCGCGATTCCGAGGGGCCTTGCCCTCACCTTCAGGGATGTGTTGCGTTGCATGTCGTCCTAATGGATTCCTTCCATGGAGCTCTCCATGAAAATATTGCGACCCGCTGGACGCAGCATTCCCTGTTCTCTGTTCCTGCACTTTCCCGGAAGCAAGATCTTCAGCATGGTAGCTGTTCATTTGCATTTTCATCTCACGCGATTCTAATGATGGACTTATTCCATCAGTATTACCATTCGCGAGAGATCCATTGATTTCATGATAATGCCTAGATGGCTCGCATGAGCTGCCTCCAGTGGAATGCACTGATATGTTATCATTTCTGTCACAATGAGATGCTATCAGCTGATGGTCTGAGGTGTTGGGAAGGGAATCCTGGAATCGTTCCTCTATCCTGCCAGGAGCCGCGCGACTTGCTGATATCTTTCCAGGCGGAACTGGTAAATTCGGCTCGCTGCTGGTTCCAAAGTCACTCATATTCATACGCGCTGAGCATCTACTGCAGCCGCTGCTCGATGACGACTCAGAAGTCGACTCCGAAGTGGAGGACGCAACACCTGCCGTCCTCGGTGGCACCTTTCGCGCTTCCGTAGCCTCTAGTGAGCTCGATGAGCTCGATGAGCTCGACGATGTTGCCGTCGACGCTAGCGCACGCTTCGCTGAGGCCCGATGTGGCGGTTGGACGCTCCCAGCGCGCCTTGTGACTCGCTCGCCGTCGCTCGATGACGACTCAGAAGTCGATTCCGAAGTGGAGGACGCAACACCTGCCGTCCTCGGTGGCACCTTCCGCGCTTCCGTAGCCTCTAGTGAGCTCGATGAGCTCGATGAGCTCGACGATGTTGCCGTCGACGCTAGCGCACGCTTCGCTGAGGCCCGATGTGGCGGTTGGACGCTCCCAGCGCGCCTTG
>Ga0080006_1182478_pt1 | contig 42331 bp, 30 predicted proteins | sample RS3BMetagenome_FD_69209 | JGI IMG/M metagenome (GOLD analysis project Ga0080006, IMG submission 69209) | Ferric oxide microbial mat and aquatic microbial communities from Rainbow Spring, Yellowstone National Park, USA - RS3B (SPADES... ...
CACCATCGAGGTGGCCTTCGGGGCTCTGGCCGGCGACCGGCCGCTCTCGGCGACGCAGCGGGACCTGTTGCGGTCGATGCTGTCGGTGGTCTGGGAGCTCGCCCGCGAGGGGACCGCCGTGGGCGACCTCAAGATCGCCGACGCCGCCCTGGCCGAGATGACCGAGGCCTTCCGGGTGTTCCGGCCCTACCGGTCGGTCCGCAAGATCACGATGTTCGGTTCGGCCCGGACCCAGCCCGCCGACCCGGTCTACCTGCTGGCCCGCGACCTGGCCGCCCACCTGGCCGACGCCGGCTGGATGGTGGTGACCGGCGCCGGCCCGGGGATCATGGCCGCCGGGATCGAGGGCGCCGGGCGGGAACGCTCCTTCGGGGTGAACATCCGCCTCCCCCACGAGCAGGGGGCGAATCCCTTCATCGCCCAGGATCCGAAGCTGGTCGAGATGCGCTACTTCTTCACCCGCAAGCTGATGCTGCTGAAGGAGTCCCACGCCTATGCCGTGCTCCCGGGGGGCTTCGGCACCCAGGACGAGTGCTACGAGCTGCTGACCCTGCTGCAGACCGGCAAGGCCGAGCCGGCCCCGGTGGTGCTGATCGAGACGCCCGGAGGCAGCTACTGGCACGGCTGGCAGCGATTCGTCCAGGAGGAGGCGATCGCCCCCGGCTGGGTCTCGCCCGAGGATCGCTCCCTGTACCGTGTGGCCAACTCGGTCGAGGAGGCGGCCGACGAGATCCTCGGCTTCTACCGCAACTACCACTCCTGCCGTTGGGTGGGCGATCTGCTGGTCCTGCGCCTACAGGTGCTGCCGAGCAAGTCGGAGCTGGCCGACCTCAACCGCCGGTTCGCCGACATCGTCCTCTCGGGTTCGATCCGCCCGGTCGACCCCTTCCCGCCCGAGCGCTCCAGCCACGACGTGCTCGAACTGCCGCGGCTGGCCCTCCGCTTCGACCGGTTCCACTTCTCCGGACTGCGGAGGCTGATCGACGCCCTCAACGAGTGCACCGGCGACGGCGCCACGCCCCTCCCCTCGCCGCCGGCCGAGCTGGCCCAGCCCTCCTCGTAGCGGCGGGCGCGGCGGTGGTCGACTCCCCCCCCGATGCCGTGAGCCGGTGGACGGGAGAAGCGCCGGGGACGGTCCCCCGCTGGCAGTCGCCGCGCCAGCGAAACCGGACCTGGCTGGCGGGCTCGGCGTCGTGCCCGGCGACCACGTGGACGCCGGTGGCGCCACCCCGGCGCCGCTCGCCCACGCCGGAGGTCGTTGCCCGAGATGCGCGCAGCGGTCCAACCGGCCGGCGCCGATGGACCAAGCCGCCGCGAGGGTTGCGCTCGATCTTCGGGGCCGACCTCGTGTTGCTTCACCCGCCGTCGATCTACGACTTCCGCCGGCGCGAGGCGCTCCTCGGCCCGGTGGCCGACGTGGTCCCCTCGAGCGACGAGTTCGAGATGTACCCGATCGGGCTCACCAGTCTCGCCGGCTACCTGTCACGCAATGCCTACAACGTGCGCATCCTCAACATCGCCTACCGGATGCTCCGGTCCCGCTCCTACGACGTCGCCGCCCACCTCCGCAAGCTCCGTGCCCCGGTGTTCGGGATCGACCTGCACTGGCTGCCCCACGCCCACGGTGCCCTGGCCATCGCCGAGATCGTGAAGTCGGTGCACCCCGACTCGAAGGTGCTCCTCGGTGGGCTGTCGTCGAGCTACTACCACGAGGAGCTCGTCGCGCTGGCCTCGGTCGACTTCGTGCTTCGCGGCGACTCCACCGAGGAGCCGGCCCGCCAGCTCCTCCAAGCCCTCCGAGAGGGGCTCCCTCTCGGAGGGGTGGAGAACCTCACCTGGAAGCGCGACGACGGCACCGTCGTGGTCAACCCGTTCTCCTTCGTGCCGGCGGATCTCGACTACGTGGACGTGCCCGACTACCACTACGCGCTGCGATCGGTGTTCAAGTACTGGGACCTCGCCGACCTCGTCCCCTACCTGCACTGGCTGCGCGACCCGACCACCATGGTGCTCAACGCCCGCGGGTGCACCTACGACTGCGCCATCTGCGGGGGCTCGCGTTCGGCGTACAAGATGGTGTGCAACCGGGCCAGGCCTGCCTACCGCTCGCCCGAGAAGCTCGTCTCGGACATGACGACGATCGCCTCGTTCTCCGGCGCTCCCATCTTCATGGTCCACGACCCGCGTATCGGCGGCATCCCGAGGGCGGCCCGGTTCTTCGAGCTGCTGGCGTCGACCGGGATCCGCAACGAGCTGGTGATCGAGCTGTTCTTCCCGGCCCACGACGAGTTCTTCGAGATGGTCCGTCAGGCCACCCGTGCCTGGAGCCTGGAGATCACCATCGAGTCCCCCGACGAGGCACTCCGGCGGGTGAACGGCAAGTTCCCCTGCTCGAACGACGAGGTGGCGGCGACCCTCGGCCGAGCCTTGGACCACGGCTGCTCCAAACTGGATCTCTTCTTCATGGTCGGCATCCCCCACCAGACCCGGTCGCTGGCACTGGCGACGGTGGACTACTGCCGGCACCTGGTCGAGCGGTTCGGGGCCGACCCGCGTCTTCAGTTCTACGTCGCCCCCCTCGGTCCGTTCCTCGATCCCGGAAGCCGGGCGTTCGAGGACCCCTCCTTGGGCTACCAGAAGCGATTCGTCACCCTCGCCGAGCACCGCCGGGCACTCGAGGAGCTGGACTGGCGAGAGGTGCTCTCCTTCGACACCGACCAGATGGACCGCCGCACCCTGGTCAGCACCACCTACGAGGTCGCCGAAGGGCTGAACCGGCTCAAGTTCGACGCCCGTCTCATCGACCAGGCCACCTTTCGGAGCGTCGGCGAGCACCTGGCGAGGGCCGGAGAGGTCCTGGCCGCCCTCGACCGTTCCCGCGGCCTGCCCCAGTCGGAGGTCGAAGCGATGCTGCACCGGATGCACGCCGAGGTGGCGGCTGCCAACACCGGCACCGTCGCCGGGCCCGGCGAGCTCAGCTGGACGCCGTCGGCCGGGATCAGGGTGACCAGGACCCTTCTCTCCTACCTGGCGAGCGCCGCCGGGACGGAGCTACGCAGGAGCGCCTGGCGCTTCCGGGGCAGGTACGACGCGGCGGCGCTCCCTCGAGACGCCTGAGCGAGCAGCGGTCCGCGCCAGTCGAGCAGCGTCGGCCCGCCGAGCCGGGACGGAGGGCCCGGCCGCCGGCTTCGCCGGCGCCGGGACGGGGCCAGCAGCGGGAAGGCGGGAGGTGGCGGGAAGGCGGGAGGTGGCGACCAGCCGGCGGTACAGCCGCTCGTAGCCGTCGACCATGGCAGCCACCGAGAAGTGGTTCTCCACCCACCGGCGCGAGTCCCGGGGGTCGAGCGCCGGGGCGCGCCGGACCGCCGCCACCATGTCGTCGAGGGTGTCGCACCACCAGCCGGTCCTCCCGTGGACCACCACCTCGGGCACCGAGCCCATCGGCCGGGCGACGACCGGCGTCCCGCAGGCCATCGACTCGATCATCACCAGGCCGAAGGGCTCGGGCCAGTCGATCGGGAAGAGGGTGGCGGTGGCGTGGGCGAGGATGTCCCACTTCACCGCTTGCGGGGGTTCCTCGTGGATCTCCTCGTCACCGCGGAGCAGCGGTACGACCATCTTCTCCCAGTAGTCCCACTCCGCCTCCTCCCTCCGCTTCACCGCCATCTTGAGGGGCATCCCCGCGGCGTGGGCCACCTCCACCGCCAGATGGGTGCCCTTCTCGGGGCTGGATCGCCCGACGTAGGCCAGGTAGGGGCGCTTGTCGGGGCAGAACGAGTACTGGGTGAGATCGACGCCGTTGTGGACGACGGCGGCGTAGCCGACGGCGTCGTTGGCCAGCGCCTGGGCCCGGCTGATGGCGACCAGGTGGATCCGGTCGTGCACCAGGGCGGCGAACCGGCGTGCGAGGGGGGTCCACGGCCCGTGGAGGGTGTGGACGACCGGGGGGCGTCCGCCGAGCATGGCGCCGAGGGCGGGCCCGATTCCGGAATGGTCGTGGACGACGTCGAACTCACCGACGTGCACGTAGGCGCTCAGGGTGTGGAAGAGCTCGTCGGCCATCGCTGCCGGGTCCCCGATCACCGGCGGTGCCTCGAGCACGCTCACCACCCGGGCGCGGCTTCGCGAGCCGCCGGCGGCGAAAAGGGTCACGTCGTGGCCCCGGGCGACCAGCTCCTCGACCAGCAGGGACACCACCCGCTCGATCCCCCCGTACCCCGGTGGCGGGACGGGGAGCCAGACAGGCGCGATCACGGCGATCCGCAATGCCTCCATCTCCTCATGTTCGGGAGCGTCGGCGCGGTCCGCAAGAGCCCAAGGTCCCAAGGGCGAGGGCCGCTCGGAGAGGCGGCCGGTCACGCCACCGGGACCAGCAGCAGTGGAACGTCGATCGCCGCCAGGACCGCGCGCAGCGTCCTGGCGCCCCCGGCGCGCGCCGGGCGACCCCAGCACAAGACGACCAGGTCGGCGTCGCCGGCCCGCGCCACCACCGTGGTGGCCGGCACACCGGCCGTCACCTCCACGCTGGCCTCACCGACCTGGTGACGACGGCGGAGCTCGGCGTGCCAGGCGGCGGCGTGGTGGCCCACCCCGTCCCACATCGGCGGCAGCGTGTCGGCCGTCATCACCAGCAGCTGTGCCACCTGGACGCCGGCTTCCTGCAGGCGGTCGAGGACGGGACGCAGCGCCTCGGACACCTCCTCGCTGTCGAAGGGTGCGAGCACCCGCTCGAGGGTCCGGGCGGTCCTGGGCTCCCCCTCGGCCGGTCGGGCGGGCGGGAGGATGAGCACCGGACCCGGGACGGCGGCCGCCCGCTCGAGGACCCGCTCGACCAGCTCGGGGTCCCCCGGCGGCGCCGGGCCTGCCTCTCGGGCGGGCTCGAGGCCGAGCGCCTCCGACAGCGCCGTCACCACCCCCTCCCAGGGCCCCGGCTCCGGGCCGAGGCCGATCACGAGCAGCTGGGCTGCCGACTCGGCACCCGGGCGTGCCGGCCCCTCCGCCTCGGCACCCGGTGGTGGCGGCTCCACCGGATGGTGGCCGGAGACGGGGTCGGGAACGGGTCGGTTCATGGCAACCACCTCCCGGGGGGTTCGACGAGGGTGGATCGGTCCCACACCCGGACGACCACCGGCCGGTCGGTGGCGACGTGGACCGACGACGGGGTGCACCGCAGCGCCAGCCTTCTTTGGTGCCAGCGCAGCCGGATGCGGAGCTCACCCCAGTCGGCCGGCAGGTGCGGATCGAGGCGCAGCTCGGCGTCGTCGGGGCCCGAGGCGCCGAGGCCGGCGAATCCGTGCACGATGGCCTGCCAGATCCCGCCCGAGTTCGCCAGGTGGAGCCCCGAGGCGGTGGTCCCGGTGAGGTCGTCGAGGTCGATCCGGGTCGCCAGCTCGAGCATCCGGCGGGCGTCCTCGGTCCGCCCGGCCCGGGCCAGCACGGCGGCATGGATCGACGGCGACAGGGAGCTCCCGTGGCAGGTCCGGGGCAGGTAGTGGTCGAGGTTGGGGGCCAGTGAGCCCGGCGCCACTGCTTCGGGGACCATGTGGTGCAGCATCAGGACATCCGCCTGTTTGAGCAGCTGCGAGCGAGCGGTGCGGCTCCGCCCGAGCACCAGGTCGCCGGCGAAGGGCACCCGGCCCAGCGAGGCGGCCATGACCGGCTCGAGCCGATCGAACCCGGCGAACTGCTGGTAGAGCGACGTCTCGTCGTCGTAGCCGGTCACCAGGGCGTCGGCCACCTCGAGCCAGTGGCAGGGCTCCTCGCCCTCGCCGCGACGGGGCGTCCGGCGCACCAGCTCGGCCGCCCGCCGCAGGTTCCAGGCCGCCAGGTTGTTGGTGAAGGCGTTGTCGTCGACGTCCTCGTGGTACTCGTCGGGGCCGATCACCGCGTCGATGTGGCCACGGCCGTCCCCGTCGAGCCGGACGCGACTCGCCCAGTAGCGGGCGGTGTCGACCAAGAGCGGCCGGCCGGGACCGTCGAGGAAGCGCCAGTCGCCGGTCCAGGTCGCCAGGCGCCAGGCGGCCCAGGCCACGTCGGCGGTGATGTGCTCCTCCAAGGGCCCGCTCAGGATCGGCACCTCCCGCCCGGTCTCGTCGACCCCGAACGACGGGGTGACGTCGGTGCCGTCGGCCGCCGACTCCCAGGGGAATCGGGCACCCTCGTGCCCTGCGGCCCGGGCCGCCCGGCGGGCGGGCGGGAGCCGGCGGATCCGGTACTCGAGCATCGCCCTGGCCGCCGGCGTATGGGTGGCGGCCAGGAAGGGCAGCACGAAGACGTCGGCATCCCACATCACGTGGCCGGCGTAGGCCGGGCCGGTCAGCCCGCGGGGTCCCACCGCTGCCTCGCCACCGTCGGCGGCGGCGGCGACCAGCTGGAAGAGGGCGAACCGGACCGCCCTGGTCAGCTCGCCGTCCCCGGTGATCTCCACGTCGCCCGCTTCCCAGCGCTCCCGCCACACTCGACGCTGCTCGCAGAGGAGGGCCCTCGGCCCGGCGCGCCAGGCCGCTTCGAGCGCCGTCTCGGCCGATCGCCGGCTCGGACGCCGGCTGGTGCCGACGCGATAGACGGCGATCCGGTGGAGCGAACAGGGGCCGTCGGCAGGGTGGCGGACCTCGGTCCGCCGCAGCTCGAGGACGCCGCCGCCCAGCCGGAGGGGCGTCGTCACCACCTCGGTCGACGGGCCGCTCGTTCCCCCGTCGGTGACCGGGGTGACGGCCGGACCCTCGACCGCCAACACCTCGATGCCGGGACGGGCCAGGCTGGCGAAACGGGCGCTCCGCAGTGCCCGCCGGCCCCCGTCGACCGGGACCTCACGCCACAGGGTGCCGTCTCTCAGGTCGAGCACCCGGCGACCCGGCTCGAGGGTGCCGGCCAGGTCGACCGAGACCCACGAGGACAGTGGCACCAACCTCTGGTCCGGCCCGTAGGCGCCGGCCGCCAGGACCATCGGCACCGTGCCGAGCCCGTCCTCCTCCAAGCTCCCCCGGGTGCCGATCCGACCATCGGCCACGCAGAGCCAGCTCTCCATCACCCGCCGCCGGCTGGGCGGGCCCGCCGTCACCACCAGCTGCCATCGGTCGTCGCCGGGCAGCGGGTCGAGCGCCCGACCGTCGTCGACCCGTGCTGGCGCGGTCGGCGGGACCTCGGGCACCTGCCCGGGGTGGGGGCTTTTCATGTCGCCATGGTGCGGGACACGGCGTCCCGGCGAAAGGGGCCAAGGTCACCGCTCGACCCCGCTCAGGCGGGGGTGGCCATCATCCCCCGGTCGACGTGCAGCCGCTCGGCCCCGGTGACCGAGTAGCTCCCGTCGGCTCGCACCTCCACGCTCAGTCGGTGGGTCCCCAACGGGATGTCGACGACCCGCACCCTCCCCCAGTCCGGTGGTGGGGCGGGAGCCAGGCGGACCCGGCCGAGCGGCACGTCGGGCTCGAGCCCCAGCATCGCCACCAGCAGAGCCACCGGGGCCGCCGACGCCCAGGCCTGGGGCGAGCAGCTCGTCGGATAGGGCACCGGACCGGGGAACAAGGCGCGGTCGAAGCCGCAGAAGAGCTCGGGAAGCCGACCAGCGAAGTAGGAGGAGGCGGCGATGAGGCCCGCCGCCACCCGTTGGGCCTGGGAAGTGAAGCCATAGCGCACCAGTCCGGCCACCGCCAGGGCGGTGTCGTGCGGCCACACCGAGCCGTTGTGGTAGCTCGCCGGGTTGTAGGCGCCCATGGTCGTCGCCAGGGTGCGGATGCCGAAGCCGCTGAAGAGCTCGGGCGAGAGCAGGTGCTCGGCCACCGAGGCTGCCTTGTCCGCGTCGGCGGCACCGGCCCACAGCACGTGGCCGATGTTGGAGGTCAGCGAGTTGATTGGCCGCTTGTCGGCGTCGAGCCCCACAGCGAAATACCCGGCGTCGGGGAGCCAGAACTCCTCGTTGAGACGACGCTTGAGGCGCGCCGCCTGCTCGCTCCAGTACCGCGCCCCCTCGCTGTCGCCTCGTTCGGCCGCCAGCCCGCTGCGGAACCGGTAGGCCCCGTAGACGTACGCCTGCACCTCGACGAGGGCGATCGGCGGCTCCGCCACGGTCCCGTCGGCGAAGTTCACCCCGTCCGCCGAGTCCTTCCACCCCTGGTTGCGCAGGCCCCTATCGGTGCTCCGCAGGTACTCCACGAAACCGTCGCCGTCACGGTCCCCGTAGGTGGTCACCCAGTCGAGGGCCCGGTCGGCGGCCGGCAGGAGCTGGTCGATCACCTCCCGGTCGACGCCAAAGCGGGCCAGCTGCCCGAGGACCAGCACGAAGAGTGGGGTGGCGTCGACGCTGCCGTAGTACCGCTCGCTGCCCCCGAGCGCCCGGGTGGGGTCGACCCCGAAGCGCAGCTCGTGGAGGATCCGACCCGGCTGCTCCTCGGAGAGCGGGTCGACCCGGCGACCCTGGTGGCGGGCGAGCGCCCGGAGGGTGCCGACGGCCAGCGTCGGGTGGAAGGCGGCGGTCATCGAGCTGGTGAGCAGGGAGTCCCTGCCGAAAAGGGCCATGAACCACGGCGCGCCGGCGGCGATGACATCGTCACCAGGCTCGCTCGGGTCGGCGAGCCGGAGGGCGGCCAGGTCCCGGTGGCTGCGGTCGATGGCGGCGACCAGGGCCAACGAGTCGCCGTCCACCCGCGGTCCGCTCTCGCCCCTGCCGGCGCTCCGGAGCGGCGCCCCGCTCGCCGGTGCGCCCGGTGGCGGCACTGCCGGGGCCTCCTTTCCGGCCACCGTGGCGACCACCTCGAGCGACGTCTCCCACCGGCCGCCCGGGGGCACCACTGTCCGGAAGGCGATCCCCTCGGTGGTGACGGCCGCCTCCGACACCCGCACCCGGACCCCGCGTTCGACCGGCGCCGCCCGGGTGCGGGCCGACCATTCCCCGGCGCCGACCTCCACCTCGACCGTCTCGGGATCGGTCGGGCGGCCGACCTTGACGGCGAACAGGTCGACGAAGTCTGCCGCCACCTCGAGGGCGATGCTGACCCCGGCCGCCTCCGGCCCGTAGTTGTGCAGGATCAGGTCCTCCCGCATCCCGTCGCCGATCCACCGGCGTCGCTCCAGCAAGAGCGTGGGCTCGACCCGCCCGTCACGCACCTTGGCCCGTGCCAGGAAGATGCCGACGTACGGCTCGGCGGTGAACCCACCGAGTGGCTCCACCGGTTGGCCGTCCACCCGAAGGCGCCAGCGCGAGATGACCCGGGCATCCCGGAAGAACAGGCCCTGCGCTCCGTCGTCCATGTCGCCGTCGGGCCCGCTGACGGCGAAGGTCGTCCCGGCGACCAACGTCTGGCCGCCCTTCTCGGGCGGTTCGGTCGCGAACCCCGACGTCCTGTGCTCTGCTGCGGCGATCAGTCCTGCTCCTCGACTGCTCCGGCTCCGAACCGTCCCCTCCGACACGGACCGGAGACGAGAGGACTCACCCCAAAGCTAGTGGGCCCGCCGCCGGTGGGAGGGCATTTCCCCTCAGTCCCGAAGCTCGCCGACGGCCCACTTGCCCACGGGGCGCCAAATCAGAGGCCAACCGCCGCCGAGCGGTGGGCGATGCCTCGCCCACCGCTCGGCATCCCTACCGATGCTCGGCTACCCGTGCTCAGGCGGCCGAGGCGGCGATCGCCTCCCTCTTCTCCGAGGACGTCACCTCGATGTGCCGGGCCTTGGCGGTCTCGGCGACCGGGATCGACAGGCGCAGGACCCCGTTCTCGTAGGACGCCGAGATCTTGTCGGTGTCGAGGCTCTCGCCGAGGAACAGCTCCCGGCTGAACGTCCCGGTGGGGCGCTCGCACACCACGGTCTGCACACCCTCGGTCCTCCAGTGGCGCTCCGCCTTCAAGGTGAGGACGTTCTTCTCCACCGTGACCTCGATCGACTCGGGCTTCACCCCGGGCAGGTCCACGTCGACGTGGAAGACGTCCTCGATCCGGTAGGCGTCGAGTGGCATCGAACGCATCCGCCTGCCGTCATCAAGGCGGGCGGTGAGCTCGTCGAGCTCGTGGAACGGGTCGAATCGCATCAACATGGCAACCTCCTTCTCGTTTCTCTCTTTTCGCCCTCGCTTCTCGCTTCTCGCTCGCTTCTCGCTTCTCGCTTCTCGCCCTTGGTGCAACGCCGGTCCGCAGCGTCGTATTGCCGACGCGTGGTATTGCCGGCGATGGTCGCTGGCGCACCGCCAAAGCACCCCTCCTCGGCGCCCTGCCGATGGGCTCAGCCGGCTGATGCCGAGAGCCGTCCGAGGGCGTTGCCGACCAGCCGGCGGCCCTCGTCGGCGATCGGCTGGATCGCCTCCCGCCCGACCATGGTGGCCATGACGCCGGGGTCCAGCGCCTCGACCAGCACTCCGCCCTCGACCTCTCGTACCACGACGTTGCACGGCAGGAGCACGCCGACTTGGGGCTCGATGTCGATCGCCCGACTGGCCAGGTCGGGGTTGCACGCGCCCACGATGACGTAGCGACCCATCTGCTTGCCGACCTTCTCCCGGAGGGTCTCTTGGACGTCTATCTCGGTGAGGGTGCCGAAGCCCTCTGCCGCCATCGCCGCCTTCACCTCTGCCAGCGCCTCGTCGAAAGGCCTCGTCACCACGACGCTCTCCTCGAAGACCATGTCCGGTCCTCCCTTCGGGGCCCAGCGAACCCGTGCCCTGCCCAGTTCCACGATCCCCGCCGTCGCCGACGGGCGCCAGGGCCGAAGGTCACCGACCACCGTGGCAGCGGGACCTGTGGCCTGGTCGGCCGGCGGCTCAGGGTCCGAGGAGGCCCGGGTCGTCGCGGCCCGTCGGCCGCAGGATGGCGGCCGCCCGCTCGACGGCCCGCCGGGCCCGGCTGAGACGTCGCTCCTCGGCCTCGGCTGCCGACCCGGTGGCGTCGTCGGGATCCACCGCTGCCCGGAGCCGGTCGAGCGCCAGGTCGGCCAGTCGCTCGGCCATGGCCTCGAGCTCGTCGGCCAGCGCCTGGATCTCGTCGTCGATGGCCGCCATCGGGTTTCGGGACCTGCGGGCCGAGCCGGTCAGCGCTCGGACGGGATCGCCACCGTCTCGACCGACAGCTCACCGGCGGCGTGGCGGGCGCGCAGCACCTTCTTGTCGAACTTGCCGACCGAGGTCTTCGGGATCTCGTCGACGAAGGTCCATCGTTCCGGGAGCCACCAACGGGCCACCCGGCCCTGGAGGAACGCCACCAGCTCGTCGGCGCTCGGCGACCTGCCCTCGGTGGCCACGACGGCCACCAGCGGGCGCTCGTCCCAGCGGTCGTCGGGCACCGCCACCACCGCTGCCTCGAAGACGTCGGGGTGGGCCATGACCTCGCCTTCGAGCTCGACCGAGGAGATCCACTCACCGCCGCTCTTGATGACGTCCTTGGTGCGGTCGCTGATCTGCATGAAGCCCTCGTCGTCGAGCGTGCCCACATCGCCGGTGCGCAGCCATCCGTCGTGGAAGCGGGCCGGGTCGGGGTCCTTGTAGTACGAGGCGGTCACCCACGGTCCGCGGATCTCGAACTCGCCGACCGAGGTGCCGTCGTTCGGCAGGACCCGCCCGGTTGGGTCGACCACCCGCACCTCGACACCGGCGACCACCCGACCTGCCTTCACCCGGTAGTCCATCGTCTCCTCGGGCGGGGTGCCCTTGGGCGGGACGGCGACCGCCGCCAGCGGACTGGTCTCGGTCATCCCCCAGCCCTGGAGGATCGGCACGCCGAGCACGCTCTCGAACGACTCGATGAGCGCCCGCGGCACCGCCGACCCGCCGGCCATCACCGTCCGCAGCGACGAGAGGTCGACGTCGGTCTCCTTGGCCACCCGGAGCAGGTCGTTCCAGATGGTCGGCACCCCGCAGGCGACGGTCGCCCGCTGGTCGGCGATGATCCGGGCCAATCGGTCGCCCTGGAGGTACATCTGCGGGAGGATCAGGTCGGCCCCGACCATCCAGGCCGCGTACGGCGTGCCCCACGCGTTGGCGTGGAACATCGGCACCACGGCCAGCAGCCGGTCGTGCTCGGCCACTCCGACGGTGGCGGTCGACGTGACGGCCATCGAGTGCAGCACCGTCGACCGGTGGCTGTAGACGACGCCCTTGGGGTTGCCGGTGGTGCCGCTCGTGTAGCACATCGCGGCGGCGGCGCGCTCGTCGAGGGCCGGCCAGTCGTAGTCGGCCTCCTCGCCCCGGAGCAGCTCGTCGTAGTCGAGCACGTCCCGTCGAAGCGGCGACGGGTCCCCGTCGCCCACGACCACCAGCGTCTCGACCGTCGCCAGCTGGTCGACCACCCGGGCGAGGAGCGGGATCAGCGAGCCGTCGACCAGCACCACCTTGTCCTCGGCGTGGTTCACCACGTAGGCCAGCTGCTCGGGGAAGAGCCGGACGTTGAGGGTGTGGAGGACGGCGCCCATCGACGGGACGGCGAGGTAGGCCTCGAGATGCCCCTGGTTGTTCCAGCAGAACGTGCCGACCCGGTCCCCGTCGCCCACCCCGAGCCGGCGCAGCGCGTTGGCCAGGCGGCCCACCCGGTCGGCCACCTCGGCGAAGGTGGCCTGGCGGTAGCCGTCGTCGACCACGGTGACGATCCGGCTCCGGCCGTGCACCGTGCGGCCGTGGGTGAACAGGCCGCTGATCAGGAGCGGGCCTTCCTGCATCGTGCTGCGCATGGTCCTCCCCTGGCTCGTGCGGATCCCGGCCGGTGTGCGCCGACCCGAGCCGGCCACGACCTTCGCCCCCCACCGAGGTTATCCCCGGCGTCATGATCTTCCCGTGCCGCTCGACCCACCCGCCCACTGGCCCCGGACGGCGCCCGCCGAGCTGGCAACGCCGCGGTTGCTCCTCCGGCAGTGGCGGGATGCCGACCGGGCGCCGTTCGCCGACCTCAACGCCGACCCCGAGGTCATGGCCCACTTCCCGAGCACGCTGCCGGCGGCCGAGAGCGACGCGCTGGTGGAGCGGATCGCCGCCGGGCTCGATGAGTGGGGATGGGGGCTGTGGGCGGTCGAGGTCACCGATACCGGTGAGTTCGCCGGTTTCGTCGGGCTCAACCGGACCCTCTTCGAGGCGCCGTTCACCCCGGCGGTCGAGATCGGCTGGCGCCTCGCCCGAGCCCACTGGGGGCACGGGCTCGCCACCGAGGGAGCCCGGGCGGCCCTGGACCACGCCTTCGGCGTCGTGGGGCTGGACGAGATCGTCTCGTTCACCGTGCCGGGGAACCGGCGCTCGCAACGGGTGATGCAGAAGCTCGGCATGCATCGCGACCCCGCCGGCGACTTCGTGCACCCGAACGTCGCCGCCGGGGACCCGTTGCGGCGCCACGTCCTCTACCGCCTGGCCCGCACCGAGGTCGCCGTCCGGTCGTAGCGACCATTCCGACCCGGGGGCCGGTCGAAGGGGTGGCGCATGGGCAGGGTCGGTCGGGCGGCGGCGGTCGTCGGTGGCGGGCTGGTCGCCCTCTCGGTCGGCCTCGGTGGCTGCGTCGGCCTGGTGTCGGTCCCGGTCGGGCTGATCGCCGGCCCGGTGGGGAGCGCCGGCACCGGGGTGCCCGGCGGTCCGGCGTCGTCGGGCCCGGCGGTGCCGGCGACCTGGGAGGCCCTCGACCGTGGGGCGGCCGCCACCTGCCCGGGGCTCAGCTGGGGGGTCCTGGCGGCGATCGGCCGGGTGGAGAGCGACAGCGGGCGGTCGACGCTGCCCGGCGTGGCCTCCGGCGCCAACGCCGCCGGGGCCGAAGGTCCGATGCAGTTCGAGCCGGCCACCTTCGCCGAGTACGCCACCGTCGGGCCGGGAGGGGCGTCACCACCCTCCCCCTACGATCCGGTCGACGCCGTCTACACCGCCGCCCGGATGCTGTGCCGGGACGGCGGCGGCTCGCCGGGCACGCTGTCGGGGGCGGTGTACGACTACGACCACGACCTGACCTACGTCGCCACGGTGCTCGTCCTCGCCACCAGCCTGGTCGAGGACCCGGTGCTGGCGTCGGTCCCGGCGGCCGCCGTCGCCTACGCCGCCGCCCAGCTTGGCGTGCCGTACCGCTGGGGAGGCGAGGGCCCCGGCGGCTTCGACTGCTCGGGACTCGTCCAGGCGGCGTACCGGGCGGCCGGGGTGCGCCTCCCGCGGGTGGCCCAGGCGCAGTACGACGCCGGTCCCGCCGCACCCGCCGGCGTTGCGGTGCCCGGTGACCTGGTCTTCTTCGGCCGGTCACCCTCCTCCGTCGGCCATGTGGGACTGGTGGTGGCGAGCGGGCTGATGATCGACGCCCCCCACACCGGGGCGGTGGTGCGGCTGGAGCCGTTCCCGACCCGCCCGGGCGCACCCTGGGGCTCCGACGTCTACGTCGGGGCTACCGCCCCCGGCTAGGAGGCCCGGTACCTGCGAGACACTGCCCCGGTCGTCGAGGATCGCTCCCCCGGTCGCGCCTACCCGGCGACCGCCTTCAGTCATACCGAGTGGACAGCGAGTCGGTGACCCGCCGGATCGACCTCGCCGTGGCTTCCCTCGGCCAGAGCGACGACTCGGCTGCCGACGCCGTCGCCGCCGGACGTCGCTTGCTGGCCGCCACGTCCGACGAGTGGTGATCGAGCGAGGCGGCATCTACTGGGCTGATCTCGGAGCGCCCGTCGGCTCACGGCCGGCCAAGCGGCGCCCGGTGCTGGTCGTCTCCGCCGACACCTACAACCTCCGTCGCTCTTGGACGAGGTCGGGCGAGGTCTGCGTCAGGTCCTCGACGCGTAGCGCGTCGCCTCGGCAGCGCCGCGGTCAGCAGGTCGAGGAGTAGGCGGAGGTGCCGGGTCCGCTCGCCGGGTCGTCGACCACCCCGGTGTCGCTGTTGCGCAGGACGGCGCCGAGGTGCACCACGTACCACTCGCCGCGCCACGAGATCATCGAGGCGATCCCGAACGAGGCGACGGTCCCGCCCACTCGGTAGACGACCCTGGCGTTGGGCACCTCGAAGTACCCGATCGAGTTGTCGCAGACCCCCGGCGGCACCCAGTGGCCGTAGGAGGACGGCACGTTCACCGACACCAAGGTGGCCGACCCCGGGTCAGGACCGAGGAGCTGGTGGGCGGCCGCCAGGTCCAGCCCGTAGTCGCCCACCAGCCGGCTCTGCCAGTCACCCTCGGGGTTGCCGATGGTCTTCAGCTGGACGTAGGCCGCCTCGGGGAAGAAGGCCGGCATCGCCGGGGCGACCTGGCCGGTGACCACCCCGCGCCACAGCGCCGCCATCTCGGAGCGGAACTGCGGGTCGCCGGCAGAGGGGAACGCGTCGGTCTGCGGGAGGTCTCCGGGGCCGGTCGTGCTGGTGGTGGTCGGTGGGACCGTGGTCGTGGTCGTCGTCGCCGAGGCGGCGGCGCCGCCGGCGGTGGTCGAGGTGCGTGCCGAGGCCGCCGGGGCCCTCGCCGGCCCCCCGCCGCCCTCGGTCAACAGCAGCCCGATCGCCACCGCCACGGCCGCCAGCACCGCCAGGGTCCTGGCCAGGCGGACCGACCTCGGCAGCCGTCGCCTCGCCCGGGCATAGGAGGGCGAAGGCGGGGTCAGATCGGCCGCCCCCGCAGTGTGCGGTAGGCGCGGACCAGCTCGGCGGTCGAGGGATCGTGACCGGTGAGGTCGGGCGCTGCCGAGTCGGTGAGCGCCGGGGCGAGCTCCCGGGCCATCACCTTGCCGAGCTCGACCCCCCACTGGTCGAACGAGTCGATGCCCCAGATGACGCCCTCGGTGAAGACCACGTGCTCGTAGAGGGCGACGAGCTGCCCGAGCACCGAGGGGGTCAGCGCCGGTGCGAGGATCACCGAGCTCGGGCGGTTTCCGGGCATCACCTTGTGCGGGACGAGCGCCGGCGGTGTCCCGTCGGCCGCCACCTCCTCGGCGGTCCGCCCGAAGGCCAGCGCCGCCGACTGCGCCAGGGCGTTCGCCACGAGGAGGTCCTGTTGGTCGCCACGCTCCCTGGTCGAGGTGGCGACGACGATGAAGTCGGCCGGCACGAGCGTCGTGCCCTGGTGGAGCATCTGGTAGAAGGCATGCTGGCCGTTGGTGCCCGGCTCGCCCCAGAACACTTCGCTGGTGGCGAGGGTGACCGGCCGGCCGGAACGGCGCACCGACTTGCCGTTGGACTCCATCGTCAGCTGTTGGAGGTAGGCCGGGAAGCGGGACAGGCGCTGGCTGTAGGGAAGGACGGCGTGGCTCTGGGCACCGAAGAGGTCGGCGCAGAGGACGTTGAGCATGCCTTGGACCACCGGCATGTTCTCCTCGAGCGGCGCGGTGGCGAAGTGGCGGTCGATCGTGTGGAACCCGCCGAGGAACTCGTCGAAGGCCTCCGGGCCGATCGCCACCATGAGCGAGAACCCGATGGCCGAGTCGACCGAGTACCGGCCGCCGACCCAGTCCCAGAACCCGAGCATGTTGGCCGGGTCGATGCCGAAGCGGACCACCTCCGCCTCGTTGGTCGACACGGCCACGAAGTGGGCGGCGACCGCCTCCTCCCCGGCGCCGAGGGCGTCGAGGAGCCACCGCTTGGCGGCGCCGGCGTTGGTGAGCGTCTCGAGGGTGGTGAAGGTCTTCGAGCTCACGACCACGAGCGTCTCGGCGGGGTCGAGGTCGTGGGTCTTCTCGTAGAGGTCCACCGGGTCGACGTTGGAGACGAACCGGCAGACGAGCTCGTCGGTGGCGTCGTCGGCGAGGGCCTCGCACGCCATCGCCGGTCCGAGGTCGGAGCCGCCGATCCCGATGTTGACCACCGACCGGATCCGCCGACCGGTCGACCCCTTCCACTCCCCCGAGCGGATGCGCCGGGCGAGGTCGCGCATCTTGGCGAGCACCTCGTGCACCTCGGGGACGACGTCGACCCCGTCGACCTCGAGGTGCTCGTTCGCCGGGGCCCGCAGCGCCACGTGGAACGCCGCACGGTCCTCGGTGGTGTTGACGTGGCGCCCGGCGAACATGGCGTCGCGCCGCTCCTCGAGGCCCGCCCGCCGGGCCACCGCCATCAGGCGCGCCATCGTGGTGGCGGTCGCCCGGTGCTTGGAGTAGTCGAGGCGGAGGTCCCCGGCGCAGACCACCATCCGGACGGCCCGGTCGGGGTCGTCGGCGAAGAGCTGGCGCAAGTGCCGTTCTCGGAGCTCGTCGTCGACGTGGGTGGCCAGGGCCAGCCACTCGTCGGTGGCGGTGACGTCCAGGTCGGCGTCTGGGGAGGTCACCGCAGGGCGAGCTGGCCGGGGACCAGGGGGGCCGGGAGCGCGCTGTCGCCCATCAGGTGGCGGTCGACGGCGGCGGCGGCCGAGCGCCCCTCGGCGGTCGCCCACACGATCAGGCTCTGCCCGCGGGTCATGTCCCCGCAGACGAAGACGCCGTCGGCGCTCGTCATCCAATCGCCGTCGGCGACCACGGCGCCGCGCTGGTCGAGGGCGAGCCCGAGCTCGGCCACCACCCCCTGGCGCTCGGCCCCGAGGAAGCCCATCGCCAGCAGCACCAGGTCGCACTCGAGCTCGAAGTCCGAGCCGGGCACCGGGCGGAAGTCGAGACGCCCGCCTTCGTCGGTGATCTCGACCTGGTGACCGCGCAACGCCCCGACCGAGCCGTCGCCGCGGTCGACCAGCTCGGTGGTGGTCACCGAGAACAGGCGTCGGCCGCCCTCCTCGTGGGCGGCCGAGGTACGCAGGATGATCGGCCACACCGGCCAGGGGTGCTCGGCCGAGCGGTCGGAGGGCGGCTCCGGCATGATCTCGAGCTGGTGGACCGACGACGCGCCCTGCCGGTGGGCGGTGCCGAGGCAGTCGGCACCGGTGTCGCCGCCGCCGATGATCACGACGCGGCAGCCGGCCGCCGAGACGGGGCTCTGCGCCAGCTGCCCCTCCTGGACGAGATTGGACGGCTTCAGGTACTCCATGGCGAGGTGGACGCCGCGGAGGTGGCGCCCGGGCACGTCGAGGTCCCGGGGCAGCGTCGCCCCGCCGGCCAGGACGAGGGCGTCGACGCCATCGCGGAGCTCGGCCGCCGAGATGACCGCCACGTCCGGGGCGCAGGCGGCGCCGATCGTCCGCTCCTCCCCCGGCTCGGGCCGCCGGTCGGCGGCGGGCGATGGGGGCGGCAGCCCGACCGAGGTGGCGCAGACGAACTCGACCCCTTCGGCCCGGAGCTGGCCCAGGCGGCGGTCGAGGACGCGCTTTTCCATCTTGAACTCGGGGATGCCGTAACGGAGCAGGCCGCCCGGCCGCTCGGCCCGCTCGTAGACGGTGACCGAGTGCCCCGCCCGGGCGAGTTGCTGGGCGCAGGCCAACCCCGCCGGCCCGGACCCGACCACCGCCACCTTCTTACCGGTCCGCTCCCGCGGCGGGTGGGGCCGCACCCAACCCTCGTCCCAGGCACGCTCGGCGATCTCGTACTCGATCCGCTCGATCGTCACCGGGTCGGCGTTGATCCCGAGCACGCACGCTGCCTCGCACGGGGCCGGGCAGAGCCGACCGGTGAACTCGGGGAAGTTGTTGGTGGCGTGGAGCCGCTCGACGGCCGACGACCAGTCGTCGCGGTAGACGAGGTCGTTCCACTCTGGGATGAGGTTGCCGAGCGGGCACCCGTCGTGGCAGAAGGGGATGCCGCAGTCCATGCAGCGGGCACCCTGGGCCCGGGTGGCGTCGGGCGGGAACGGCTCGTAGACCTCGCGCCAGTCGCGCAGGCGGACCCGGACCGGGCGGCGACGGGGCAGCTCGCGGCCGAACTCGAGGAACCCCGACGGCTTACCCATGGGCCGCCGCCATCACGGCGTCGTCCACCGACCGACCTTCCTCCTTGGCCCGGCGCGTGGCCTCGAGCACCCGCCGGTAGTCGCGCGGCATGACCTTCACGAACTCGTCCACCGCCCGGTCCCAGTCGGCGAGCAGGCGAGCGGCCACCACCGAGGCGGTCTCCTCGAGGTGGCGGACGACCACGTGCTCCAACCAGGTCCGGTCCTCGGGTGCGAGCGGCTCGGCGTCGACCATCTCGGGGTTGAAACGTTCGCCGAACGTCCGGTCGGGGTCGTAGACGTAGGCGATGCCCCCCGACATCCCGGCGCCGAAGTTGCGCCCGGTCGGACCGAGGACCACCACCCGCCCGCCGGTCATGTACTCGCACCCGTGGTCGCCGACCCCCTCGACCACCGCCGTCGCCCCGGAATTGCGGACGCAGAACCGCTCGCCGACCTGACCGCGCAGGTAGACCTCGCCACTGGTCGCCCCGTACAAGGTGACGTTGCCGGCGATGATCTGCTCCTCGGCGGCGAACGGGGCCGCCTCGGGCGGGCGGGCGACCAGCCGCCCGCCGGAGAGGCCCTTGCCGAAGTAGTCGTTGGCGTCCCCGAAGAGCCGCATCGTCACCCCGGAGGGGAGGAAGGCCCCGAAGCTCTGTCCGGCGGACCCGTGGAAGGTCAGGGTGATCGTGCCGTCCGGGAGGCCGGCGCCGCCGTGACGCTTGGTGATCTCGTAGCCGAGCAGGGTGCCGACGGTCCGGTCGACGTTGGTGATCGCCAGCTCCTTGGCGACCCGGGCGCCGCTCTCGATGGCCAACCGGCAGTCGTCGAGGAACTGGTGGTCGAGGGCGGCCTCGAGCCCGTGGTCCTGGGGGCGGGTGCAGCGCGGCGCCGTGTCGTAGTGGGACTCGGGCACGGCGAGCACGGCACCGAGGTCGATGCCCTTGGCCTTCCAGTGGCTCACCGCCTCGGCCGAGTCGAGGAGGTCGGCCCGCCCGATCGCCTCGTCGAGGCTGTGGAGCCCGAGCGCCGCCAGGTGCTCGCGCACCTCTTCGGCGACGTACTCGAAGAAGGTGGTGACGAACTCCGGCTTTCCGTTGAAGCGCTCCCGCAGCACCGGGTTCTGGGTGGCGATGCCGACCGGACAGGTGTCGAGGTGGCAGACCCGCATCATGATGCAGCCCGAGACGACCAGCGGGGCGGTCGCGAACCCGTACTCCTCGGCGCCGAGGAGCGCGGCGACGACGACGTCCCGGCCGGTCTTCATCTGGCCGTCGACCTGGACGACGATCCGGTCGCGCAGCCCGTTGACCATCAGGGTCTGCTGGGTCTCGGCCAAGCCGAGCTCCCACGGGACGCCGGCGTGCTTGAGAGAGGTGAGCGGGGCGGCGCCAGTGCCGCCGTCGTGACCCGAGATGAGGACGACGTCGGAGTGGGCCTTGGCCACCCCGGCCGCCACCGTCCCCACCCCGACCTCGGCCACCAGCTTCACGTGCACCCTGGCCCGGGGGTTGGCGCTCTTCAGGTCGTGGATCAGCTGGGCGATGTCCTCGATCGAGTAGATGTCGTGGTGCGGCGGGGGCGAGATCAGCCCGACGCCGGGCGTCGAGAAACGGGTGCGGGCGATCCACGGGTACACCTTGTGACCCGGCAGCTGGCCACCCTCGCCCGGCTTGGCGCCCTGGGAGATCTTGATCTGCAGGTCGTCGGCGTTCACCAGGTACTCGCTGGTGACCCCGAAACGTCCGGAGGCCACCTGCTTGATGGCGCTGCGCCGGAGGTCGCCGTTGGCGTCGGGGACGAACCGGCCCGGGTCCTCGCCGCCCTCTCCGGTGTTCGACCGTGCGCCGATGCGGTTCATGGCGATCGCCAGCGTCTCGTGCGCCTCGGCCGAGATCGACCCGTAGGACATCGCGCCGGTCGAGAAGCGCCGCATGATCGACGAGATCGGCTCGACCTCCTCGAGCGGGATCGGGCCGCCAGCCGACGGACGCAGCCGGAGGAGGCCGCGGAGGGTGGCGAGCCCCCTCGACTGGTCGTCGACCGCCGCCGTGTACTGCTTGAAGATCTCGTAGCGCCGGGCCCGGGTGGCGTGCTGGAGCTTGAACACCGTCTTCGGGTTGAAGAGGTGGAGCTCGCCCTCGCGCCGCCATTGGTACTCGCCGCCGACCTCGAGCTCACGGTGTGCCCGTTCACCCGGGCGCTCCAGGTGGGCGAGGCGGTGGCGGCTGGCCGCCTCGGCCGCCAGCACGTCGAGGCCGACCCCGCCGATCCGGCTGGCGGTGCCGGTGAAGTACTCGTCGATCACCTCGCGGTCGAGGCCGACCGCCTCGAAGACCTGGGCCCCGGTGTAGGAGGCAACGGTGGAGATGCCCATCTTCGACATCACCTTCAGCACGCCCTTGCAGGCGGCTTTGATGTAGTTCTTGTGCGCCTGGCGGGGCGTCAGCCCCTCGAGCCCTCCGGCGGCGATCATGTCGTCGATCGTCTCGAGCGCCAGGTAGGGGTTGACGGCGGCGGCCCCGTAGCTCATGAGCAGCGCCATGTGGTGCACCTCGCGGGCGTCGCCGGTCTCCACCACCAGTCCCACCTGGGTCCGGGTGCGCTCTCGCACCAGGTGGTGGTGGACGGCGGCGACCAGCAGCAACGACGGGATCGGCGCCAGCTCGGTGGTCGAGTTGCGGTCGGACAGGACGATGACGTTGGCGCCGTCGGCGATCGCCGCCGAGACCCGTGCCCGCACGTCGTCGAGCGCGGCGGCCAGTGCCCGGCCGCCCTCCGGCGTCGGTGCCCCGGCGGTGCCGGCGCCGGCCACCGGGAACAGCCCGTCGATGGCGAAGCTCTTGAAGCCCGGGGTCTCGCCGAACTCGTTGACGTACATCAGCTTGGCCAGCTCGTCCCGTCCGATGACCGGCTGCGGCAGGACGATCTGGCGGCACGATCCCTGGACGGCCTCGAGCAGGTTCCCCTCCGGGCCGACGGTGTTGATCAGCGACGTCACGAGTTCCTCGCGGATGGCGTCGAGCGGCGGGTTGGTCACCTGTGCGAACAGCTGGGTGAAGTAGTCGTAGAGCAGGCGCGGTCGCTCGGACAGGACCGCGATGGCGGTGTCCGAGCCCATCGAGCCGAGCGGCTCGGCGCCGGTGCGGGCCATCGGGCCGATGATCAGCCGGAGCTCCTCGTTGGTGTAGCCGAAGAGCTGCTGGTGGGTGACGACGCTGGCGTGCTGCGGGGTCAGCATCGAGCGGGGAGGGAGCTCGTCCAGGTGGACCTGGTCCTTCGAGAGCCAGTCGGCATAGGGGTGCTCGGCGGCCAGCTCGGCCTTGATCTCGTCGTCGTCGACGATCCGCCCCCGGCTGGTGTCGACCAGGAACATACGTCCCGGCTGGAGGCGGCCCTTGCGCACCACCTGGGAGGGCTCGACGTCGAGCACACCCACCTCGCTCGCCAGCACGACCAGCCCCTCGGCGGTGACCCAGTAGCGGGCCGGGCGTAGGCCGTTGCGGTCGAGGACCGCCCCCACCACCGTGCCGTCGGTGAAGGCGACCGCCGCCGGCCCGTCCCACGGCTCCATCAGCGAGGCGTGGTAGCGGTAGAAGGCCCGCCGGGCCGGGTCCATGGCGGTGTTGTTCTCCCAGGCCTCGGGGATCATCATCAGCACGGCGTGGGGCAGCGAGCGCCCGGCGAGATGGAGGAGCTCGAGCACCTCGTCGAAGGTCGCCGAATCGCTGGCACCGGGGGTGCAGATCGGCGAGAGGCGGGCGAGGTCGCCGGTCAGGCGCTCGCTGCGGATGAGCGCCTCGCGGGCCCGCATCCAGTTGCGGTTGCCGGCGACGGTGTTGATCTCGCCGTTGTGCGCCAGGTACCGGTACGGGTGGGCGAGCGGCCAGCTCGGGAAGGTGTTGGTGGAGAACCGTGAGTGCACCAGGGCGAGCCCGCTCTCGACCCGCTCGTCCGACAGGTCGGGATAGAACGCGCTGAGCTGCGGCGGGGTGAGCATCCCCTTGTAGACGAGCGTGCGAGCCGAGAGGGACGGGAAGTACAGCCCCTCGATCGTGTGCTCGGCCCGCTTGCGCAGGACGTAGGCGAGCCGGTCGATGCCGAGCGGGTCGGCGACCGGTCGCCCGGGGCCCGGGGCGGCGAACAGCTGCTCGATCCGGGGTTGCGCCCGCCGGGCGGTCTCCCCGAGCGGCGACGGGTCGACCGGCACCTCGCGCCAGCCGAGCACGTGCAGGCCTTCGTCCTCGGCGATGCCGGCCACCGCCGCCCGGGCCTTGGTCGCGTCCTCTGCGTCGTCGGGGAGGAAAGCCAGTCCGGTGGCGTAGAGGCCGGCGGCGGGGAGGTCGATCCCGGCGTCGGCGGTCACCTCGACCAGGAAGCGGTGCGGGACCTGCAGGAGGATCCCGGCGCCGTCGCCGGTGGCCACCTCCGCCCCCGACGCCCCGCGATGAGCCAGCCGGCCGACGACGGCCAGCGCCTGGGCAACCAGCCGGTGGCTCGGCCGTCCGTGGAGGTCGGCCACGAAGCCGACGCCGCAGGCGTCGTGCTCGTGCGCCGGGTCGTAGAGGCCGGCGGCGGGCGTGCCGCCGGCGTGCGGATTGGCCATTGCCGTCCTTTGGGCTCGTCGCCACCGCCGTCGGTCGCCGACGTCGATGGTCCCCGTCGATCACCTGCAGCCCGGGGACGACGCTGGCCCTGGTGCAGTCGGACAAGGCTACACGACGGCGGTGCCGCATCGTTCCGGGCCCGCTGCCTGGGGTGGAGGCAGGCGAGGTCAGATGGCACACTCGGGCGATGCCCACCGACCCCTCGACCGCCTTCGTGCTCGCCGGCGGCGGCACCAAGGGCGCCTTCGAGGCCGGCGCCGTCGCCTACCTGGTCGAGGAGCTCGGGATGGTGCCGGGCGTGATCACCGCCACGTCGGCCGGCTCGATCTGTGCCGCCGTGCTGGCGCAGGCCCGCAACCACGCCGAGCTGTCGACCCGCACCGACGAGCTGCGCCACGACCTGCTGGCGATGACCCACGCCGAGCTGGTCTTCGGGAAGCAGCCATGGCTGGCCGCCCTGGACGGCACACTGCTCGGCCGGGCGATCGAGGAGCACCTCACGGCCCGCACGAGGCCACCGGTGCCCGGCGACGGCATGGGTGCGATCGTCGGTGGCCTCCCGACCCGGTCGTCGCGGCGCCAGCGGCTCGGGCGCCTGGCGCTGGCGGCCGGCCAGGCGCTGCCCCGGCTCCCAGCGGTGGCGCGGCGGGCGCGCGCCGGCGGGACCAGCTCGTTCCTGACGCTCGACCCGATCGAGGAGGCGCTCCGGCACGGCGGACCGAGCGGGCTCCGGCCGGTCGAGCCGCGACTGGTCTCCCGACCGGGTCTCTCGTTGCGGTTGGCGGTCACCGCCATGGGCGCCGGCGTGCTGCGCTACGTCACCGAGGACGGGACCATCGTCGAGGCCGACGCCGTCACGCCGGTGGCCGGCGCGGGGGCCGGACCGGTCGACGTGATCGACGGCGCGCTGGCGTCGGCGAGCGTGCCCACCATTTTCCCGCCACGACCGCTGGCCGACGACGTCTACGTCGACGGCGGCGTGGTCAACAACGTCCCGGTGCAGGCGGCGGCGAACCTCGGCGCCACCCGGATCGTCGCCGTGCTGGCCGTGCCGCTGGTCCAGCCGCCCGACCGCCGCGACTTCACCAAGATGAGCGGCGCCGGGATCTTTCTGCGCTCGGTGGGGGCCGTCTCGTTCGCCGAGCGACAGCTGGCCAACCTCAACCCCCCGCTCCTCCCCGGCGTCGACCTGTCGGTGATCGACCCGCGAGTCGACGTCGTCGGGCCCTTCGAGGTGGCCCAGGGGCTGATGCTCCTCGACATGGACTACGGGTGGCTACGGGCGGCCGACGTCACCGCCGGGTTCGGCGAGGACACCCGCCGGCGGGCTGCTGCGGCCAGTGACGCCGTCGTCACCGCCCGGACCCAGGCCTGGCACATCGAAGAGGCGGTCTGGCGGAGCGGCCGGGCTCGCCCGGGCGACCTGGCGCTGCTCGGGCGGCGCAAGCGCGCCGTGCGCGACGCCCTGGACGAGCGCAAGGGTCTCGGGCTGCCGACCCCATCGGAGGCCACCCGGTGGTGGTCGGGCTACGAGGAGCACCTCGGCCGGCGCCCGCCGGGGCTGCCCGACGACCCGTCCCGCCCCGGCGGGGCTCTCGCCGTCTAGCGAGCCGAGGCGGTGTCGACCGGTGCCGGCCGCAGGTGGTCGCTCCACCCGAGACCGTCCCACCAGCGCTGGGTACCCGGCCGGCCGGCGGGGTCGGCGTACCACCCGGCTGGCGGGAGCGGCGGGGTCGGCGGCGGCGGGCCGGCCGGTTCGGCGGCGCTCCCCCAGCCGACGACCCCCGGCGGTTCGACGACCAGCGCGTTCAACCGCCGGCGCAACACCGTCAGGTACATGAGGGCGGACACCAGCGCCGCCGGCCAGACGAGCAGCCAGCCGCCGAGCAGGGTCACGATCCAGAAGGCCTTGCGGACCGGCGTCATCTGCCACCTCGGGCGCCGACTGACGTCGATCACCGCCCAGAGGACGACCACCAGCGAGGCAATCGCCAGGACTGCCAGTGTCACCAGCACCGAGTGCGGTATGGAGCTCATGATCCTCCTTTGCCCAGTCTACGGGCGGTGAGGCCGGTCCTTGCGCCACCGGCCCTGGTCAGGCCCGACGCCGGGCGCCGGGCCTCGGCGCGACGACGCGCTCGCCGGGTGGAGGGGGGCGAGCGCGTCGTCGGGGGGGCCGATCGGTGCGGCGAGGCGGGCCGATCGGTGCGGCGGGGCGGCGCCCCGGGGCGCTTACTGGGGCGGCCCCGGGGTGAGGTGGACCGTCACGTTGTGCTGCTGGCCCGACGAGTCGACGTAGGTCAGCGGCACGGTGGCGTTCGGGCTCTCCTGCACCATCACCGTGGTGAGGCTGGTCGGTGAGCTGATCGAGTGACCGGCGACGGCGGTGATGGTGTCGCCCTGGCTCAGACCCGCCTGGTCGGCCGGCGATCCGGAGATCACGCCGACGATCAGGGCACCGCTGCTCGGGCCTGCCTGGCCCACCCCCTTCCCGCCGATGCCGCCGGAGCTCCCGAAGCCACCGAACGGGTTGGAGCTGCTCGACTGGCTCTGGACCTCGACGCCGAGGAAGGCGGTCTGGCCGATGTGGATGTCGCCGGTCGTGCTGGTGTCGGTCTCGATCTGCCTGGCGACGCTCAGCGCCTGGTTGATCGGGATGGCGTAGCCCTGGGCGGTGCCGGTCGACTGGAACGAGAAGCCCTGCGAGGCGGCGGTGTCCATGCCGAGCACCTGGCCACTCGTGTTCACCAGCGGACCGCCCGAGTCACCCGGCTGGATGTTGGCGTCGTCCTGCAGCAGGCCGGTCAGCTGCTCGGTGGTGTTGTCGCTGGCGTCGCTGGCGGTGATCGTCTGGTTGAGAGCGGTGATGGTGCCGCCGGCATAGCTCGGTGTGCCGCCGCGTCCGCCGGCGTTGCCGATCCCGACCACGTCCTCACCGATCTTCGCCTTGGACGAGTCGGCGGTGGTGACCGTCTGCAGGTCCGAGGCCCCCTTCAACTGGAGGACGGCGACGTCGTGGGTGCGGTCGTAGCCGACCACGGTGGCGCTGTAGGTCTTGCCGTTGCCGATGTCGGTCACGCTGATCGACGTGGCGCCCTCGATGACGTGGTTGTTGGTGAGGACCTCGCCGTTGGCGGTCAGCACCATCCCGGTCCCGGCGGCCTGGTCGTTATGGTAGCTCAGGATGGTGTTCACGTCGACCAGCTCCGGGTCGACCTTGGCGGCGATGGCGCCGGCGTTCGAAGGGCCGCCGCCGGTCGACGGCGTCGATCCCCCGAAAGGCGAGCCGCCGGAGTTGCCTGAGCTGCCGTTGCCGCTGAAGGCGGAGTTGATCGAGCTGGCCGACGGCTGCCAGGCGGCGTGGCCGATCACCACGCCGAGGAAGGCGGCGATCAGCGCCGCCACCACCACGATCGCCATGGTCGTCCGGCCCCGGGCCGGCGGCGGCGACGCGCTGTGGGGCCCCGGCGACCACGCGCCGGGGTTCCACGGGACGTACCCCCACCCGGTGCCGGGATCGCTCGGCGGCGTGCCACCGGCGCCCGATCCGGCGTAGGAGCGGGTGCCTGCGGGCGTGGCGCCGTAGGGCGTGGCGCCGTAGGGCGTGGCGCCGTAGGGCGTGGCGCCGTAGGGCGTGGCGCCGTAGGGGGCAGGCCCGCCGCTGGTCTCGCCCGGATGTCCCCCGGCGCCGTAGGAGGGCGGGTAGGGGATGCCGCCGGCGGGGATCTCGGCGGTGCCGCCGGCGGGGTCCGTGCTCCCGGCGGGCGTCTCGTCGCGGGGTGTGCCGACCGGCACGTGCTCGGTGGTCGGCTCCGGCCGCTGGGCCGGGAGGGCCGTGCCGGCCGGCGGAGCCCACTCGGCACCCTGCCCGCCGGTCGGGACGTCGGCGGGTCCTCCGGCGCCGGTGTTCGTGTCGGGGAAGTGGTCGTGCTCGCTCATTGCGGTTCCTCTGGACAGGGCGATCCGGGTGATCTCCGCCTGTCCTCTTCCCAGTGAAGCGGCACTTCATAAGGAATTTGTTAATCCCCCCTCTGCCTGCGATAAATGGTCGCGGCGAGCGGGCCGCCCTGGCGGACGAGCCGGTCGACCGGTGCGCCGGCAGCCGGCGCGCCAGGTTCAGGCGACCGGAGCGCCGGCGGTGTCGCCCTCGCCGAGGTAGCGATCGAGCACCTCGCGCCCGGCGTCGGCGGCCGGACCCGACCAGCCGACCTGGCCGCGCATCAAGATGACGCAGGCGTCGGCCAGCGAGAGCGCCCGGTGGACGAACTGCTCGATCAGCACGATCGTGATCCCGCTCTTGCGGGCGGCGTCGAGCCCCTGGAACACCGACTCGGTGACCAGCGGGGCGAGACCCAGGGACATCTCGTCGGCGATGATCAGCCGAGGCGAGGCGGCCAGCGCCCGTGCGAGGGCGAGCATCTGCTGCTCACCCCCCGATAGGCTGCCTGCCCGCTGGTGGCGTCGGGTGCCGAGCACCGGGAACAGCTCGATCGCCCGGTCGATGGCGGCGGGCCGCTCGCTTCGCTTCTCCTGGCCGACGGCCATCCGGAGGTTGTCGATGACCGACAGCCCGGGGAACACCCCCCGTCCTTCGGGGATGTAGGTCAGGCCGAGCTTGCGGATCCGGTGCGAGGGCTTGCCGGTGACGTCGCGACCTTCGAAGGTGATGCGCCCGACCGAGGGAGGGACGAGACCCGAGACCGCCCGTGCCAACGTGCTCTTCCCGGCACCGTTGGCACCGAGGACGCACAGCACCGAGGCCGCCGCAACCGACAGCGAGACCCCGAAGAGGGCCTGCGACGGTCCGTAGCGGACCTCGAGGTCGCGGACCTCGAGCACCGGCTCGGCGGCCGATGCGGTCACGGTTCGCCGCTCCCGTTGGTCGACGCCGTACCGGTCCGGGAGACCGGCGCCTCCTCCCCGAGGTAGGCGGCGCGCACTGCCGGGTCGTGGCGAACCTGCTCGGGCGAGCCCCGGGCGATCAGCTCGCCGAAGTCGAGCACGAAGATGGTGCTCGAGAGGGCGAGCACCGCCGCCACGTCGTGCTCGACCATGAGCAGCGAGACCTCGTGCTCACGGTTGGCGACCACCCGACGGAAGACCTCGGTCAGGTTCTCCGAGGCCCGGAGGTCGAGCCCGGAGAGCGGCTCGTCGAGGAGGATCACGTCGGGCTGGGCCGCCAGCGCTCGTCCGACCTCGACCAGGCGGCTCGTCCCGAGCGGCAGGGAGGCCACCGGCGCCCGGGCGACCCGGGTCAGGTCGAGCAGCTCGAGCAGGCCGTCGACCCGCTCGTTCTCGGCTTTCGAGGTGCCGAAGAGGGCACGGGGGTTCCACATGTCGGTCAGGAGTCGGCTCCGGGCGAACCGGACCCGGTGGGCCAGCACGAGGTGCTCGCGCACGGTGAGGCCGAGGAACAGCTCGGGTTGCTGGAACGTCCGGGCCAGCCCCTTGCGGGCGCGGAGCTGCGGGCTGGCCGCGGTGATGTCCTCCCCCCGGAGGCAGACCCTCCCCGAGGTCGGCCGCAGCAGGCCGGAGAGGACGCCGAACAGCGTCGTCTTGCCGGCGCCGTTCGGGCCGACCAGCCCGACGATCCTGCCGGGTGGCACCTCGACGCTGACATCGGACAGGGCCCGCAGACCTCCGAACCGCACCGACACCTCGTAGGCGGCCAGCACCGGCGCCACGGCGGGTGCGGTGCCGGCGCCGGTGCCGTCGGCGAAGGGGGCGCCCTTGGCGAAGGCAGCGTCGTCGGCCGACGTCACGGCGAGACGTCCTCGGTCAGGCGAGTGCCCGAGGTCGGCTCCGTCGGCACCATCCCCGCCCCGTCACCGGCCAGGGCGACCCCGGACAGCGTCACCGGCCGGCGGTCGACCCTGGACTGGAGGAAGCGCCGGAAGAGCTGACCCTGCTGGGCGAGGGTGCCGTCGGGGAACTTGGCGACCCCGATCGCACCGAGGCCGAACAGCACCGGCGGGATGTTGGCCGTCCAGGTCGGGAGGTAGGCCTGGGCGAGGGCAGGCAGCATGACGAAGGTGATCCCGGCGAGCAGGGCGGCCACGTTGGAGCGGACGCCGACGGTGACGAGGACGGCCAACCAGATCACGCCGGCGAACGTGTCGAAGTTGCCGGGTTGGGCAGAGGTCTGCGCGGCGGCGAGGAAACCGCCGCCGATCCCGGCGACCAGGGCCGCCAGCCCGGCTACCAGCACCTTCATCTGGACGACGCTGATCCCGGTGGTCTTGGCGGCCGGCTCGCTCCACCGCACGGCGTTGAGGGCCAGCCCGGTGCTGGATCGACGCAGGTTCATGATGAAAAGGGCCACCACGGCGAACGCGGCCAGCGACAGGTAGGTGAAGGAGAGGTCGGTCCCAGCGAAGGCGGGTCGGGTCATGTTCACCCCCAGGCCCTGGTTGACGAAGATGTTCTGGGTGAACACGAGGTTCTCCATCAAGAGGCCGAAGGTCAAGGTGACGAGCGCGACGTACAGGTCGCCCAACCGGATGCTGAGGAAGCCGACGATCAGGCCCATCGGCAGGGCGACGAGCCCGCCGGCGACGATCGCCGCCAGCACCGGCCAACCGTGGTTGACCGCCAGCTGCGACGCCGTCAGGGCGCCGACGCCGGCGAAGGTGATCTGGCAGAGCCACAGCATCCCACCCTCGCCGACGACGAGCGTCCACGAGAGGAAGATGATCCCGTAGGCGAAGGCCTGGGCGAAGAGGCCGACCCAGAAGCCCTGGACGATCAGCGGCAGCACCGACGCGGCCACCAGCAGCAGCGCCGGACCGAGGTACCGCCCGAGGAGGCCGATCGAGCCGGCGTCGAGTGCGCTTGCCGTGGAGCCGGCGAGCCTGCTCTCACCCTGCGGGATGATCGCCCGGTCGAGCGGGCCGCCGACCCGCTCGCCGTCGCCGATGCTCCCCCTGCGGACGAGGTTGTAGATCAGGACGACGGCGATGACCATGAACGGGATGGCGTCGACGATCTCGGTCGTCCAGTTGCTGTTCGAGGGGAGGTAGCGCTGGATCAGCGAGGTGAGGATGCCCATGAGCAGCCCGACGCCGACGGCGATCGGAAGGCTGCGCAGCTTGGCGGCGACCACGGCGGCGAAGGCGGCGGCGACGAGCAGGGTGAAGTTGACCGGGTCGAGCCCGATGATCGGCGCCGCCAGGACCCCGGCCAAGCCGGCGAAGAAGATGCTGACGGCCCACACCCCGACGGACACAGCGTTCGGGCTGGTGCCCGACAGCCCGGTCATCGCCGGGCTGTCGACCATCGCACGGACCTTGAGGCCGACATCGGTGTAGCGGAGGACGGCCGCCCCGATCAGCACCGTGGCCAGCACGCAGCAGTAGACGATGACCTGGTCGAGGGTGACCGGCACGCCGAGCACGTGGAAGACCCGCACCGGCTCGGGGGCGAGCCCCGGCGCCGACTGGATCGCCTGGTTGCCGAAGATCAGGGTGGCCACCGACGGCACGGCCACGAGGAGCCCGACCGTGGCCACCACCTTGATGAGCGGCGAGGACAACCGCATGTAGCGGAAGAGCACGCCGTAGAGGAGGATGCCGATCGCCGGTCCGCACAGTCCGATCGCCACCACCGCCGCCGGCAGGATTCCCCAGTTCTGCTGGGTGTGGAGGTAGTAGTAGAAGCGGGCGACGAAGTAGGCGAGCGCCCCGAAGGCGAAGTTCAAGATCCCCGACGAGACGTACGTGATGACGAGGCCGGCCGACGCGATGGCGTAGATGCCGCCGAGCGCCAATCCGGCGATCACGTACTGGAGCATGCGCCTGCCCTCCCTCGCCGGACTTGCCGACCCACCGCTCGCACCGCCGCGCCCGTCGCCCTCCCCGAGTGCTCTCGGGCGGCGTGCAACGCCGCCTGGTCGCCGGCGCGGTGCTCGCGCGGCGACATGGTAGCCGGGCGCCAACGGCGCCGTCGTTCGGAGAGAACGGCGCTCTCCGGACCGTTCCCCGGGGCTGAGCCGTCATCCGAAATTCACAGAGTTGTCGACAATGAAACGTTGTAATGCACGGTGTAGGGTCAGCGACGAGGCCGGCGGCAAGGACGATCGGCTCGATCGGGGAGGGAGCACATGGGACACATCCGGCTCAAGGCGACCCTGGCGACCTGCCTGGCCTCCGCGCTGGTCGGCCTGGCACTGGCCGGCGCCGTCCCGTCGCCGGCCGCCGCCGCCCCGGCGCCGCTCAAGATCGCGCTCATCACCTCCGAGACCGGTGTCGCCTCCCAGGAGTTCTCGACCACCGCCGTCGGGTTCCTGGCCCGGATCGACCTCCAGAACGCCAAGGGCGGGGTGAACGGCCACAAGCTGGTGCCGATCGTCATCAACGACCAGTCGAGCCTCTCGACGGTGGTCACCGGCGTGCAGGACGCCATCTCCCAGGGCGTGATCGGGGTCGTGTCGGTCACCCCGTTCATGTTCAACGCCTACAAGTACCTCTACCAGGCCGGCCTGCCGGTGACCGGTGGCTTCTTCGACGGCCCGGAGTGGGGCACCAAGCCCTACACGAACATGTTCGCCTCCGACGCCGGCAGCGTCGACCCGAAGTACCCGGCGAACACCGGCTTCGGTCTGTTCATGAAGGCCCACGGCGGCACGGTTCTCGCCAGCTACGGCTACGGGATCTCTCCCTCTTCGACCCGGTCGGCCATCGGGACCGCCATATCGGTCCGCCACGCCGGGCTCAAGGTCGGGGTGCTCGACACCTCGATCCCGTTCGGGGGCGTCAACTTCACCACCGAGGCCCTGGTCGCCAAGTCCAAGCACGTGAACGCCGTCTACGCCGGGCTCGACAACAACTCGAACTTCGCCCTGGCCACCGCCCTCGAGCAGGCCGGGGTCAAGCCCAAGGTGGTCGTCTTCCCCACCGGCTACGAGCCCGACGTGATCCACAGCCCGGTCTGGAAGAACCTCCAGGGTGACTACTTCGACTCCGAGTTCCGACCTTTCTCGCTCCCCAACGCCGGCACCCGGCAGATGGCCGCCGCTCTCGAGAAGTACCAGCACCAGCCGGCGTCGCAGTTCCCGACCTACAACATCTACGAGAGCTGGATCGGAGCGGACCTCATGATCAAGGGGCTCGAACTGGCCGGCAAGAACCCGACGCCGGCCAAGGTCATCAAGGACCTGCGGGGCGTCACGTCGTACAACGCCAACGGCCTGCTGCCCGAATCGATCGACTACTCGACGATCTTCGGGCACGACCTGCCGAAGTCGTGCGGCTGGTACCTGCGGGCGGCGAAGAACGGCTTCGTGCCGACGTCGTCCAAGCCGTTCTGCGGCACCGACATCCCCGGGACGACGACCATCTCGGGCTGACCGTCGTCACACCCCGCTCCCGGACCCGGGGGCTCGGGGAGGCTGCCCGGCGGTCGGGTCAGAGACCGAGGTCGTCGATCGGAAGTGCCAGCCCGAACTCGAAAGCCTCGATCATCCGGCGGGCGCTCGCAGGTGGGCGGCGGACCACGAGGCTGCCGTGGGACGACCGGGCGCGTCCGGCCGCCTCGGCCAGGAGGCGGACCCCGTTCGCGCTGACGAAGGTGACGTCGGCGAGGTCGACGACGATCTGGTTCCCCCATCCCGAGTCGAGCAACGCCCCGAGGCAGGCCGCCAGCAGGTCCTCGGTCGAGAGGTCGACGACCCCGCTGACGAGCACCCAGCTCTCCTGCCGGCCGGGGCCGCCGTTCCGGACGACATCCACTTCGAGCCCCGGCCGGAGGTCACGAGCCAGCACCTCCGACGCGGCATGCTCCGACTGCAACACCGCGGCCGAGTCTACGCGCCCCCGACGAGCATGGCGGCGATCACCCCGCCGTCGACCAGCACGTCGGTGCCGGTGACGAACGAGGCGTCGGGGCCGACGAGGAAGGCGACCACCGCCGCGATGTCCTCGGGGGTGCCGAGCCGCCCGGTGGCACTGCCGGCGATCATCTGACGCATCACCTCGCCGTTGGGTCCGTCGAGCTCGGCGTTGCCCATCGGGGTGGCGATGATGCCGGGCGAGAGCGAGTTGACGCGGGCGCCTCGTCGTCCCCAGGCGACAGCGGCGGCCCGGACGCGTACCTGGTTGGCCCGCTTGGCGATCCCGTACGCCGTCCCGGCGTCGCCCAGGCGGTCCTCGGCCAGCTCGGGCATCGCCAGCAGCTCCGAGGTCGGCGTGGTCGCCAGCCGACGCTCGAGGTCCGGATCGGCCGGGAACATCGTGCCGGCCATCGACGCCACGCACACCCCGGCGCCGCCCGGGGCGATCACCGAGCCGAAGGCGTCGAGCACGAGGGCAGTCCCGAGGAGGTCGACCTTCAGGATCGCCGGCGCCTCGACCTGCACGGGCGAGAGCCCCGCCGTGTGGACCAGCGCCTCGACACGGCCGTGCTCGGCGGCGGTGGCCGCCAGCGAGGTCACGGACACCTCGTCGGAGACGTCGGTGACGTGCTCGACCACGCAATGGCCTTCGGACCGGAGCGCCTCGGCGGCCACCCCCAATTTGCCGGTGTCGACGTCGGCCAGCACCAACGTCGAGCCACCGCCGAGCCGTCGGGCAGCGGCCAACCCCATGCCGCCGATCCCGGTGACGACGACGACCCTGCGACGCCCCTCCATCCCGCGCTCCCCTCTTTCCGACGACGGCCGCTCGGTCCGACCCCCCTCGCCGCCGAGCCCACCAGAGGCTCGCGGTCGGCCGGGGAGAGACTATGGGACCCTCCGAGGCAGGCGGCTCATGTCCTGGGAGCTGTGCTGGGACGCAGTACCGTCAGGCGTGACGGGTCCACGATGGGCGTCGAGATGCCACCCGAGGAGGACCCAAGGAGGAGCGGTGACGAGCCTTGAAGCATCCGACGAGGCAGCGACCGACCCGAGCCCGCAAGAGGCGGACCCCGAGGACGTCGCACGCTTCGCCTTCCGAGTGTGGAGCTACAAGCAGGGCGAGATGGTCTCCCTCCTCGTCCACCTCGGCGACCGCCTCGGTCTCTACCGGGCCCTCGACGGCGCCGGCCCGGTGTCCGCCGAGCAGCTGGCGGCAAGTGCCGGCCTGGACCCCCGGTGGGTCCGCGAGTGGCTGCGTGGCAATGCCGCGGCCGAGTTGCTGGTCTCCGACGACGGCGAGCAATTCGAGCTCACGGCCGCCGGCGCCGAGGTGCTGGCGCGTGAGGAGGAGAGCTTGCGCTTCGCCGCCGGCGCCTTCGGTCCGCCCGCTGACGCCTCGGTCGCCGACGACCTCGCCGAGGCGTTCCGCACCGGCCTCGGCCATCCCTACGATCGCCACGGGGTGGCCGGCGTGCACCGCACGGAGCGCATGACCGCGCCGTGGGCGCGCCTGGCGCTCGTCCCGACGATCGTGCCGGCGCTCGACGGAGTGGCGGAGCGGCTCGAGGACGGTGTCCTGGTCGCCGACGTCGGATGCGGCGCCGGGGTGGCGCTGACCGCGCTGGCCGGCGCCTATCCGCGATCGACCTTCCACGGCTACGAGCTCTCGCGCCACGCCGTCGACCGGGCTCGAGCGCGCGTCGCCGAGCTCGGCCTCGCCAATGTCGAGATCTTCCACCGGCGGGCAGAAGAGCTGCCAGAGGGTGCGGGCTACTCGTTCGTGCTGACCTTCGACTGCCTCCACGACATGACGCGGCCCGATCGGACCGCCACCGCTATTCGAGGCGCCATCGACGACGACGGGACGTGGCTCGTGAAGGAGATCCGCTGCGACGACTCGTGGGAGGGGAACCGTCGCAACCCGATGTTGGCCATGTTCCTCGGGTTCTCGGTCACGTCGTGCATGTCGTCGGCCCTCTCCGAGCCCGGGGGCGCCGGGCTCGGCACAATCGGCCTCACCCCGAAGGTCGCCCGGCGCCTGGCGAGCGACGCCGGCTTCGGCCGTTTCCGGGTCCACGACTTCGACGAGCCCGCCAACCTCTACTACGAGGTCCGTCCCTGAGGAGGCTCGCAGCGTGGCGCAGTTGTCCGGGGTCCGCGCCGTCGTGACCGGCGCGACGAGTGGGCTGGGGGCGGCCATGGCCGACGCCCTGCTCGAGGCCGGGGCGTCGGTCGCCTTCGCCAGCCGCCCGACCGGGCGGCTCGACGCCGCCGTCGCCCGGCGACGGGCTGCCGGACTGGCAGCCGACGCCCTGCCAATGGACGTGCGGGACCCGGCGTCGGTGCAGGCGGCCGCCGACCGGGTCGGCGAGGTGGACCTGGTCGTCAACAACGCCGGCATCGGGATGCGGACGGTCAACCCGCGGTTCTTCGACCAGCCGATGGCTTTCTTCGAGGTCCCGCCCGACCGGTTCGCCGACGTCGTGGCCACGAACCTGACCGGCTACTTCCTCGTGGCCCGGGCCTTCGCCCTCCGGCTCGTGGCCAGAGGCGCCGGACGGATCGTCAACGTGTCGATGAACCACGAGACGATGTGCCGGCAGGGCTTCGTGCCCTACGGGCCCGCCCGAGCGGGCGCCGAGTCACTGAGCCGCATCATGACCGAGGACCTGCGGCCCCACGGCGTGGCGGTGAACATCCTGTTGCCCGGTGCTGCGACGGCGACCGGGATGATCCCCGAGGGCCTTCTTGAGGAGGCCAGCCAGCGGCTCCTGCAGCCCGAGATCATGGGGCCGCCGATCGTCTACCTCGCCTCCCCCGACGCCGAGGGTCTCACCGGCGAGCGAATCGTGGCCAAGGACTTCGACCAGTGGCTGGCCGGGCGCGCCGCCGCTCGGGGCCGAGGGGCGCCGCCGGGCTGAGCGGCGGTACAGTCGGCTCCCGTCGACGCGGCACGTGCCGCCGCCAGGGGTCCACATGCTCGACTTGGTCATCGGGGGCGGATGGATCGTCGACGGGACCGGACGCCCGGGATGGCGCGGCGACGTCGGGATCGCCGGCGGACGCGTGGTCGCCGTCGGCGACGTCGGCGAGCAGGCGCGGCGGCACCTCGACGCCGACGGCCGCGTGGTCTCCCCGGGGTTCGTGGACGTCCATACCCATTACGACGCCCAGGTGTTCTGGGACCCGACGCTGTCGCCGTCGCCGCTCCACGGCGTGACGACGGTGATCGCCGGGAACTGCGGCCTCTCGCTCGCCCCGGTGGCGCCCGAGGACGTCGACTTCCTGGTGCGGATGCTCTCGCGGGTCGAGGCCATCCCGCTCGAGTCGCTCGAGGCCGGGGTGCCGTTCACCTGGCGGACCTTCCCCGAGCTGCTCGACGCCATCGACCGGCTGGCGCTGGTCCCCAACATCGCCGTCGCCGCCGGCCACTCGGCGATCCGCCGGGCGGTCATGAAGGAGCGGGCGTCCGTCACCGCCGCCGCGCCGGGTGAACGCCGCGCCATGGTCCAGCTGCTCGACGAGGCGTTGGGCGCCGGGGCCATCGGCTTCTCGAGCTCCACCTCGGCCACCCAGCGCGACGGCGACGGTGCGCCGACCCCCCCGAACTTCGCCCGCCCGGAGGAGCTGGTGGCTTTGGCCGGGGCGTGCGCCGGGCACCCCGGGACGAGTGTCGAGTTCATCCCGGAGTCGTCGGCCTACGGCTTCACCGACGGCGAGCTCGACCTGATGGCGGCGATGTCGGTGGCCGCCAAGCGACCCTTGAACTGGAACACCATCCTCCTCAACTACCCCGCCATCGCGGACCTGGCGGACCGCCAGCTCCGCTCGGCCGACGTCGGGGCGGCGGCCGGCGGGTGCGTCGTGCCGATGATCATCCCGCACAACTTCCGAGTCCGGACCGACTTCCGGCAGAGCGACGTCGGGTTCCGCTCGCTCCCGGGCTTCGACGCTCTCTTCCGACTCCCCGAAGGGGACCGGGTCGCCGCCCTGGCCAGCGCCGAGGTAAGGGCATCGTTGGCGGCCAGCCTGGCGGATGCCGCCCAGGGCTCCAACGCGATGTTCGTCGACTCCCTCGATGAGCAGCTGGTGAGCGACACCGGGGACCCGGCACTGGCCGCGTTGCTCGGGCGCCGGGTGGCCGACATCGCCGCCGAGCGAGGGACCGCCCTCGTCGAGACGTTCTTCGACCTGGCGGTCGAGAGCAGGCTCGACATCGGGTTCGTCCGGTACCTCGCGCCGTGCGACACCCCCGAGCGCCGGGCCCTCCGCCGCCGGGTGCTGCGGGACCCCCGGGTGGTGCTCGGAGCCTCCGACGGTGGCGCCCACACCCGGGGGGTGATCAACGTCGAGTACACGACGGCTTGCTTCGCCGAGCTGGTGCGCGACGACGACGTGTTCACGCTCGAGGAGATGGTCCAAGAGCTCACCGACGTGCCGGCACGCCTCTACGGGCTGTCGGGCCGGGGTCGGCTCGAGGAGGGGGCGTGGGCCGACGTCGTCGTCTTCGACCCCGAGACGATCGCCCCCTCCCCCGTCGGCTTCGTGCGCGACCTGCCCGGCGGTGCCGGCCGGCTGTTCAACCACGGCCTCGGCATCGACGCGGTGCTGGTGGCCGGCGAGCCGGTCGTCGAGAAGGGGGCCTTCACCGGCGCCACGCCCGGCGCCCTGCTCCGCTCGGGACGTGACACCGTCACCACCCCGCCCGACCAGCTCCTGGCGCGCCAGCGCGTCGGGGGTTCCATCTGCTGACGGTCAGGACGAACGGGCGCTCCCTGACGATCGGGCGATGGCATCGCCCATCCGTTCGACCCCCTCGGCCAGCACGGTGGCCGACGTGGCGAAGTTCAGGCGGGCGCAGCGGATGCATCCGGGTCCGAAGGCCGGTCCCGAGCTCAGCAGCACCCGGGCGTGCTCGAGGAGCCAGGCCGCCACGCCGACTCGGGTGCTCGCATCGCCCCGAGCGGTTCGAAGTCCCTCTCCCCCGCCGTCGGCCGCCTTCGCCAGCTCGCCGAAGTCGAGCCACGCCAGGTAGGTCGCCGCTCCCGGGCGCCAGCTCACCATCGGTAGGTGCGCCTCCAAGAGCTCGCCGAGGAGCGTCCGGTTGCGGTCGAGCCCGCCGAGGACCTCCTCCAGCCACCCGCCGCCATCTCGCAGCGCCGCCGTGTGGGCGAGAACACCGAAGTGGCTCGGCCCGTGGCTCACCTCCTCGGGGAGCCGGGCGAGGTCGTCGGCGGCACCGGGCCCGGCGAAGGCGACGGCGGCCTTCAAGGCCGGCAGGTTCCAGGCCTTGGACGCCGAGACGAGGGCGAAGCCCCGGTCTGCGCCGTCCGCCGCCAGGTAGGGGGTGAAGGTGGCGCCCGGCAGCACCAGCGGTGCATGGATCTCGTCGGCGATGACCCGCACGCCGGTGGCGTCGGCTGCGGCCGCCACCTCGGCCAGCTCGTCGGCGGTGTGGACGGTGCCGGTCGGGTTGTGCGGGTTGCACAGGAGGAACGCCGCCGGGCCATGGGCGCCCACCGCCGCGAAGGTCCCGCCGAGGGCGGGAAGGTCCAGGCGTCCGCCGGTGGTCAACGGCACCTCGACCACCCTCCGGCCGAGGTGCTCGGCGAAGGCGTAGAAGGGCGGGTACACCGGCGGTGTCACCACGACGGCGTCGCCCGGTCCGGTGACGAGCTTGAGCAGCTCGACGGCGCCGAGCATCACGTCGGGCACGAGCGCGCTGCGGGCCACCTCGAAGCCGCCGAAGCGCCAGCGGTCGGCGGCGAAGGCGGCGTACGCCTCGGCGTACTCGGTGCCGTAGGAATACCCGGTGTCACCTCGGGCGAGTGCTGCCTGCAGCACCTCGACGACCGACGGCGCCGGCATCAGATCCATCTCGGCGACCCACATCGGCAGCACGTCGGGATCGACCGCCCGCCACTTGGCGCTCCTGCGCTGCCGGAGCTGCCCGAGCGCCAGGTCGAAGGGGAAGGCGTCGGTGACCATCGACCGGAGCGTCCGTGCGGGATCAGTCGGCGGGAGCGTCGGAGGTTCGATAGTCCCCGAAGGGGGAATCCCGCTTGGTCAGGGCGCCGGTCAGCCCGTCGGACTTCGTCGCCGCCAGGAACCGCTCGAGGGACTTCTGGTGGATCCCCAACGCGCAGATCTCGGTGCCCAGCCTGATCGCCGTCCGCAGTCCCATGGTCTCCATGGTCCGGTGCACCAGCCGCTTGTGCAAGGGGACCAGGTCCGTCGGCATCTGGGCGATGCGCTTGGCGTACTCGACGACCCGGGCGTCGAGCTCCTCGACCGGATAGGCGAAGTTCGCCCACCCGAGTCGGGCGGCCTCGGTGCCCGAGATCGAGTCACCGGTCAGCATCATGTGCATCGCCGTGCGCATCCCCATGAACCAGGCGTGGAAGTGCATGTCCCCGACGCCGAAGCGGACGGCCGGATAGCCGATCTCGGCGTCGTCGGCGACGATGACGATGTCGCACCCGGTGGCCAGCTCGCTTCCGCCGGCAAGGCAGTAGCCGTGCACCTGGGCGATCACCGGCTTCGCCAGGTCCCAGATGCTCATCCAGCCCTCGGTCACGTGCCGCGGCCACTGGCCTTCGCCGGCGGCGGTGTAGAAGGGAAGCGGCACCCCCTCGTTCGCTCCGCCGAGCTCGTAGCCGGCCGAGAAGCACTTCCCGGCGCCCCGCAGGATCGTCACGTGCACCTCCTCGTCGGCGTCGGCCTCGCGCAGCGCCCGCAGGATCTCGCCCCGCAGGGCGTTGCTGAGCGCGTTGCGCTTCTCGGGACGGTTCATCGTGACCCGCCGGACGTGCTCCGCCGGCTCGTCGATCAGGACCAGCTGCTGGTCGGCCATCGTTCCCTCCCTCTCGTGGCGCTCGTGCGCTCCCCCCGGATTTGACCGCCTCGGCGCCCACTTCCGCCAGCCGGGCTCCTCACGATGGCTCCCGGCGCGCCGCGATCCGGCGACCCACGGTGAGAAGGTGGACGGCCTCCGACGCTTCGGATACTCGGTCGGGCTGGTCGGATTTGAGCCGGCGGGCGCTCGGGGCGTCCGACTGGCCTCGAGGGTGGAGGACGGGGGCCTGGCGCGGCGAGCTAGGTCAGGCGTCCGAGGTCGGCTCGATCCGGCGGGCGGTCTCGGCGACCGGCAGGTCCGAGCAGCAGCAGCGGTCGTCGGCGCAGACGACGACGCGGACACCTCGATCGATCACGCACTGGCAGCCGGCGCATCCCATCTCCATCGGTTTGGAGCTTACGTTGCTCCGGCCAGCGTCGATACCAGATCGTCTCGGTGCTGGACCCCGAGTCCCGCCATGCCCACAACTACCGACGGGTTCAAGGCATAACCTGGCCGCCGAGCCCGAGATCGGGATGATCACGGCCACCGACCTCACGGTCGGCAACACCGCCGACGCTGACGCCGCCCCTGGCCTCGTGGCCACAGAACCGGCCGGCACCGACAGAACGGCCCACGATCGAACGGACCATCGCCTCGCTCACCCGGGGCACCAACCACAAGATCCCCTACTGGGGCGTCGAACGCAACCGGTCGGGCTCGCCCACCGGGTCGCCGCGGTCAGCCTCACCCAGCTGGTCAACCTCGGCCTCAACCACGACGGCACCACCTGGGTCGTCAGCGCCCGATAGAGCGGAGAGCTCGCTGGCGTGCCCCCGAAAGCGGGCACCACCGGCCGGGTGGACAGGTCCCGGCCGCGCACGAGCTGATCGGTCGGGCTGGCCGGACAACCCGGACGGGGCTGGATTCGTCGTAGGGCAGAAGTTCGGGCAGACGTGTCTCCACCAAGTCACGACGGTAGGAAGCGGCGGCAAGTAGCCGCGGGGGGCGCCTACCCCCGCGTGTACTGCGCCCCGCACGTCTCACACTTCACCCGCGTCTTGGGCGCGAGAAGCCCGAGCCCGATCTTGCCACCCGCCGACCGCTTCGCCTTGACGTCTGGCGTTCACCGCGGTGAACGCCAGTGGAAGTCCTGGGCCTCGAAGACGGCGGTGAGTCGGTCGAGCGAAGTCCCTCGACCTAGGCCGCCCCGGGGTGCATGCTTGCCCCTGACAAATAGAGCCCTGACGGCGGCTGCTACCGGCCCGGGGCGTGGCCGACACCTACATAGAGGTGCCAGCATGGCGGAGGTAGTCGTCGCCCCACATCGCTGCGGAGATCCTGCGCGCCCTGCCGTCCTTCCCTGGTGGGTGTGAACGACCCCGAAAAAGAGCAGTGCTGGGGCCGGCGAGGGGATCTCGGGCAGAAGTCGGGCCAAGTTCTGCCCGGTTCCTGCGCTCTCACTGAGAGCATTCAGGCCGCTGACCTGCATTTTCTCGGTCGGGCTGGCCGGATTTGAACCGGCGACCTCTTGACCCCCAGTCAAGCGCGCTAACCAAGCTGCGCCACAGCCCGTGCTCCGGCGGCTGAAGGACGACGATCGACGTCCCGAACCCTGCCGGCGCCCGATCGTACCCCGCCGCCGGGCGTCGCCTCCCGCCCGGCGGGCCCCATGGGGTCGGACCGGGGCCGGCCGGGCATGGACCGGGCCAGGGTCGGGTAGAGCGGATCCGCCGCGGTCGCCCCCCCGCCAGGGCGACCTCGGCGCGCCCGTGAACGGGGGCGCCGCCGATGGGGTCTACCCCCCGGCCGCCGAGGTCGCGCCTATGTTGCAGGCCGTGTTCTTCATCGTGCGAAAGCTGCTCCGGGTCCTGCGGATGCGACGGGACCAGCGTCGGCGGGGCTACTGAGCCCCCAGCAGCGGCTGCGGGACACCGCCCGGGAGGCCGGCGGGCGGTTGAACGACTTCGCCGACCTGGTCGACCGCTGGGTGGGCGAGTCGGCGAGCCCGTCCTGACGACCGGCGCTTGCCGCCCGCGCCGCGGGGTACTCAGCGGCGGAGGGCGCCGACGGTCGCCGTGGGTGTCTCACAGGTGGTGGACGACCCAGGTCACCCCCTGGTAAGCGCGGTAGCCGAGGTAGACGACCGAGGCGACCACCATCATCCGGAAGTACCAGGGCACCCGGTGGCGCTCGGGCGCCACCAGCTCGCTCCCGCAGCGTGGGCAGGTCCCGTCGTCGGGGATGTCCTCCTCGTCGACCAGCTCCTCGCACTCCTCGCACCAGGTCGCGAGCTCTTCCTCGTCGTCGACGACCTCGTCGTCGAGGACGCCGTCCTCGTCGGGGCCGGGCTGGGAGCGGGGCTCAG
>Ga0080006_1137118_pt1 | contig 42326 bp, 44 predicted proteins | sample RS3BMetagenome_FD_69209 | JGI IMG/M metagenome (GOLD analysis project Ga0080006, IMG submission 69209) | Ferric oxide microbial mat and aquatic microbial communities from Rainbow Spring, Yellowstone National Park, USA - RS3B (SPADES... ...
GGTGCTGGGGAACGCGGCCGTGTGCACGGTGGGGCTCGGCGGGCTGGTGGCCGCCTCCGCCGCCGACCCGGCGTCACAGGTCACCAGCATCCTCCAGATCCCCCACCATCCGACGTCCACGACGACGACCAGCACGGTCCCGAACGCCAGCACCGTACCGACCACCACCGCTCCGCCCCCACCCGCCGGCCAGGGTGTGACGGCCATCGGGGACTCGATCATGGTCGACGCCGCGCCCTACCTCCAGCAGATGCTCCCCGGCATCGCCATCGACGCGCAGGTCGGCCAGCAGCTCTACCAGGTGCAGGACGCAGTCTCCCAGCTCAAGGCGGAAGGGGTGATCGGCGACCGGCTGATCCTCGAGCTCGGGACCAACGGCCCCTACTCCGTGGCCCAGCTCGTAGCATTGCTCACCTCCCTCGGCCCGATGCGCAAGATCGTGCTGGTGAACACCCGGGTCCCCCGCCCGTGGCAACAGCAGGTCAACGCCACCATCGCCGCAGTCGCCCAGAGCTACCCGAACACGGTGATGGTCGACTGGTACACGGCCAGCGCCCCGTACCCCCAGTACTTCTACCCCGACGGCGTGCACCTCGACCCCGACGGGGCCAAGTTCTACGCAACGCTCCTCGTCCAGGCGCTCGAGGCCCCGCTCCCCCAACCTCCCGGTCGTGGCTGACCCGCGGTCCGGACACGCTCGACCCGCGGGCCGGCTGACCACGAGCGGCTGGCCGGGAGGGCAGGCCGGTGCCGCGGCGCGAACCGTCCCGGCCCGCGGGCGATCCCCGTGTCAGCCTCGAGCCTTGAGCGCCTCGATCAGCTTGGGGACCACCTTGTGCACGTCACCCACGATCCCGAGGTCCGCCACAGTGAAGATCGGTGCGTCCTGGTCCTTGTTGATGGCCACGATGTTCTTGGCGTTCTTCATCCCGACCAGGTGCTGGGTCGCGCCCGAGATGCCACATGCGAGGTAGACGGTCGGCTTGACGGTCTTGCCGGTCTGGCCCACCTGGTAAGCGTAGGGGACCCACCCGGCGTCGACGATGGCGCGGCTGGCGCCGGGAGCGCCGTGCAGCAGGGACGCGAGCTCTTCGATCATCGCGTACTGGTCCTTCTCGCCGAGCCCGCGGCCACCGGAGACGACCACGTCCGCTTCGTCCAGCTTCGGGCCGGTACGCTCCTCGACGTGCCGGGCGACGATCCTGGCAGCGTTGGTCGAGCCGGCATCCGGGGCGGGTGCGGCCACCACCTCTGCGGGTCCGCCGCCCCTGGACTCCGCCGGGAACGACTTCGCCCGCACGACGAACAGGCCGGGACCTTCGCCGGTGAACCGGGCCGAGGCGATCTGGGTGCCGCCGAAGATGGCGTGCTGGGTGACCAGCCCGCCGCTGTCCTCCACCAGGCCGACCACGTTGGTCAGCACCGGCCGGTCGATCTTGGCCGACAGCCGGCCCGCCACGTCCCTGCCGTCGTACGTGGCGGGGAACAGGATGGCGTCCGGACCGGCGCCGGAAGCGACCGCGGCGGCGATGGCCGAGGCCACCGGGACCCCCGGGAGCGCCCCACCGAGGTCCCCGACGTCGTGAACCCTGGTGGCCCCGTACTCGCCGAGGGTGGCAGCGACGGCAGCGGTGGCGTCGCCGAAAGCGACCGCTTCGACCGTCCCCGCCAGGGTGGTGGCGTGGCTGATCAGCTCGAGGCTGGCGGTGACGGGCTTGCCGTCCGCCACCTCGGCGAGGACCCAGATCTTATCGATGGACATGGCGTGCGTTCTCCCTAACCGGTCCTAGAGGACCTTCAGCTGCTCGAGGAATTGGATGATGCGCTCGTGCGCGTCACCCTCGTCGACCACGATCTCGCCCGAACCGCGCTCCTCGGCGGCCGAGACGCCGGTGATCTCTTGGCGGGCACCTGCCGCCCCCACCTGGCCGGCGTCGATCCCGAGGTCGGCGACGGTCAGGGTGTCGACCGGCTTCGACTTCGCCGCCATGATCCCCTTGAAGGAGGGGTACCGGGGCTCGACCACACCGGCGGTCACCGTGACCACCGCCGGGAGCGGGCACTGGACCTCGTCGTAGCCCGCCTCGGTCTGCCGCTCGACGGAGACCGAGTCGCCGGTGACCTCGACCTTCTTGGCGAAGGTGACCGACGGGAGGCCCAGCAGCTCGGCGATCTGCACCGGAGTGGTCCCGGTGTAGCCGTCGGAAGACTCCGTCGCCGCCAGGACCAGGTCGGGCTCGGCCCGCTTGATCGCTGCCGCCAACACCTTGGCTGTGCCCAACGCATCCGAACCGGAAAGCGCATCGTCGCTCACGAGGATGGCCCGTGCCGCCCCCATCGCCAGCGCGGTCCGTAGGCCCGACGTTTCCCCGTTGGGGGCCATCGAGACCAGGGTCACCTCGCCGCTGCCCGCCGCGTCCACCAGCTGCAACGCCATCTCGACGCCGTACGAGTCGGACTCGTCGAGGATCAGCTTGCCGGTTCGGGAGAGGTTGTTCGTCCCCGGGTCGAGGGCCGGAGGCGCGGCCGGATCGGGGATCTGCTTCACACAGACGACGACGTTCATGGTCGTTCATTGTTGACGAAAACCGACGGCTCCGACCAATCGGAGTCTTCGTCCCAGCTCAGAAGCCCTTTCGTCCTCCCCCGACCGCAGGGGCGGGGTGGAGTGGGGCGGCGGACGGTCGGGCGCCGGATCCCAGGTCGGGACCGTCAGCAGTTCCGGTGGCGACCGTCAGGGGCCGTCAGAGGCCACCTCTGTCTCCGTGACCAAGCTCCCTGTCTCCCCGGAGCGTCTGCACGGCCAGCACCACGTCGTCGGTGATGACGGTGTCGACCGCGCAGCGGCCCACCCGCTCCAGCGCCTCCCGGCGGTTGACCGTCCAGGTGGCGACGGCCAGGCCGGCACCGTGGCACGCCTCGACCAGGGCCGGGGTCACCAACGACTGCTCCGGGTGCAACGCGCCACAGCCGGACGAACGGGCGAGGTCGAGGCCGTGGACGGGATCGGCCCACGAGGCGAGCAGGAGCCCGGTGGTGGCGGAGGGCTCGACCTGGAGGACCGCCTGGAGCGCAGGCGCCCAGAAGGACGACACCACGACGGCGCCGGGCGCCCCGTCGGCCCACCCCCCGGAACCGCCGGCGCCGGCCGGTGGTGTCCGTCGGTCCGACGGAAGCGCCGCCAGCGCGGCGCCGACCGACCGGGCCGCCCGCTCCTCCGGGTCGAACCACGGCTCGGTCGGCAGGTTCTTCACCTCGATGTTGACGGTCATCCCCTCGCAGGCGTCGAGGGCCGCGTCGAGCAGGACCACGTCGGCGGGGAGCTCCCGCACGGTGAGCTCGGCCACCGCGCCGACCCCGGCGATCACCGGATCGTGGTGGACCGCCAGCGCCCCGTCGGCGGTGAGCCGGACGTCCAGCTCCACCCCGTCGGCTCCGAGGTCACGGGCGCGGGCGAAGGCGGCCAGCGTGTTCTCGACGACGCCCCGCCCCGCATTGCAGCTGCCGCGGTGCGCCTGGATGCCGACATGCGCCGTCACCTGCCCTCCGGCCACCCCACCTCCTTCGTCCCCCGCGCGTCCGCGGGCTGGGAGCCCCGCAACGGTGTAGTCCACCCGATGAATGGTTGCAACCTCCCATGCCGGTGATTACTCTTGAGAAGCAACCCGAATGGACGCAGACCTCAGCCGCCGCGATCCATGTGAACTCAATCACAAACGGGACCAACCGGGATCAGGAGCGGAGGAAACGCTGTGGCCCTCATGTGGAACAGGACGGTCGAATGGGACGACGGGGACTGGCGCGACGCCGCCGCCTGCCGGGACACGGAGCCCGACCTGTTCTTCCCGGTGGGAACCACCGGGCCCGCGGTCGATCAGATCGAAGCGGCCAAGCGGGTATGCCGCACCTGCGAGGCCCAAGAGCCGTGCCTCGACTTCGCCCTGGCGACCAACCAGGAGTCGGGCGTCTGGGGTGGCACCTCCGAGGAGGAACGTCGCAAGCTGCGACGGGCCTGGCTCGCCGCCCGGCGACGCGCCTCTTGACCCCTGGTTGACCCCTGACGCTCCGGACGGGCGGATCGTCTCCCGACCCCCTGACGCTCCGGGCGAGGGGATCGCCTCAGACCCGGGTCGCGTGCGGGTCGTGCGCCGGGAGGTCGATCACCACGCGCGTACCGCAGGCGGGGGGATCGTCGCGGGAGCGGTCGCACATGTCGATCAAGCCGGCCAGCTGGGTCCGGACCAGGTCCCGCACGATGGAGAGACCGAGACTCTGGGTGGTGTCGAAGTCGAACTCCGCCGGAAGACCGGCCCCGTCGTCGACGACCTCCACCCGGAGACGGTCCTCCCCGGGGTAGCCCGCCACCCCGAGCCGGACGTCGACGTGACCGCCCGTCCGGACGGTGACCGCGTCGGCCTCGGCGAGGCGGTCCGGTCGGTCCAGCTCCTCGTCGACCTGCGCGGCGAACGCGTGCTCGACCGCGTTCTGGAGGAGCTCGGCGAGCGCCACCGCCAGGGGCGTGGCCACGTCGGCCGGGACGTCGCCCAGCTCCCCGTGGACGCTGAACCCGATCGGCGCCCCGGACACGACCGAATCTTCGGCCATCCGCACCAGGGACGTCACGATCTCGTCGAACGGGACCTGCTCACCGGGCTCCCGCGAGAGGATCTCGTGCACGATGGCGATCGACCGGACCCTCCGTTCCGCCTCGAACAGGGCGATCCGACCGACACCCGGGGGGAGCCGGCGCGCCTGCAGCCTGAGCAGGGCCGAGATGGTCTGCAGGTTGTTCTTGACCCGGTGGTGCACCTCGCGGATCGCGGCATCCTTCGACAACAGCAGCCGGTCGAGACGGCGGACGTCGGTGACGTCGCGGAGCAGGACCAGGCAGCCGGTGACGTCGCCCCGGGCGAGCAGCGGGATGCAGTGCAGCAGGACGATGACGTCTGGCCGTCGCTCGACCTCTTCGACCACCGGGAGCGCTGAGGCCAACGCCCACTCGATCGCCGACTCCTCGACGCCCAGGTCGTAGAGCCGGCGCCCCTCGAGCTGGTTGTACATCCCCATCCGGTGGAGGGCGTTGGTCGCATTCGGCGACGCGAAGTGCACCCGACCCTCCTCGTCGACCAGCACGATGCCGTCCCCGACCCTGGGTGCCTCCTCGGTGGCGACCTCCTCACCGGGAAAGGGGAAGGTCCCCTCCTCGACCATGACTGCGAACCGGTCGAACACGTCCCGGTAGGTGCGCTCCAGGTGCCCGGGCCGGCGGCCGGTACCGGCCGACATCCGGGCCAGCACCGCCGCCACCTCGCCCTCGAACCGCACCGGGATGCACTGGAGCCGCACCGGCTCGTCCCCGGCGTCGATCTGCATCTCCCCCCGGGACACCTCACCCGAACGGTAGGCGTCGACGACCAGCGGCCAGTCGGAGGCGCCCACCGTCTCGCCCATCAGGTCGTGCTGGACGACGGTGGCGCTGTTCGACGGGCGCATCTGCCCGAGCACAACCAGCACCTGACCCTCTTCGGGCACCTGGTCGGCCGGGGTGGCCATGGGCGCCAGCAGCACCAGGTCGGAGAACGACAGGTCCGCCAAGATGCCCCACGTCCCGAGGAGGCGCTGCAGATGGGCCAGCTGGTCGGGGCCGAGGGCGGTCCGCTCGAACGCGAGCTCGGCAGGGGTGGCCACGGTCAGTCGGCCCGGTCGGGCAGGACCAACCGGGGCCGGTCGGCCACCGGCACCGCGTGGGGACGGCGGTCGCGGAAGGCCTGCAGCTCGGAGACGCCGGCGGCCGCCAGCAGCGCCCGGAGGTCGTCGGCCCGGTGGGCCACGTCGGGGAGCTCGTGGGCGTCCGACGCGGTGGTCAGCGGCACGTGCCGCTCGACGTAGCGCCGCAGGAGCGGGGGCGCCGGGTACTCCTCCCCGCACGGCTTGCGCCAGCCCGCGGAGGACACCTCTGCGGCCATCTGAGACGCCACCGCTGTCTCGGCCAGGCGGTCGTAGAACTCGTCCTTGCCAGCCGGAACCCGCCCGGCGATCTTGACCAGGTCGGGGTGGGCGAAGACGTCGCACACCCCAGAGGCGCCCAACTCCTCCATCGCCCGGGTGTACTCCTCCCACACGGCGTCGACGTCGCGGACTTCCCACTCGGCCATCACCTGCGGATCGCCCAGGACGTCGAACCGCCACGTGCCCAGCCAGTGGACCGAGCCGAGCAGCACGTCGAAGGGGTAGCCGCGGAGGAGGTCGGCGACGTCGTCCATGCGTCCCTCGTAGTAGTCGACCTCGAGCCCGAGGACCACCGGCAGCCCCGCCGCCTTGACCGCCTGGACCGTCTCGACATACTGGTCGAGGTCGACGCGGGCGTGGTGGTCCCAGTACGCAGCCATACCCGGTCGGAGTGCATCGCCGGGAAGGTCGTCCCAGAACCCGCCGAGGCGGTCCCTGGCCTGGGTGAACCGGAAGAGGTGCTCGGTGACCGCGATCTCGGTGACGCCGGCGTCGGTGGCGCGCTCGCAGTAGGCGGCGACCTGGTCGACCGTAGTGACAGCATCGCTCTGGCTGTGCGGCCAGAGGTGGAGGTGGTAGTCGAGCACGGCTCAGACCGCCCTGCGGATGATCGTCACGCCGTCCCGGACAGGGGTCTGGACCGCCACCACCCGAGGGTCGGTCGCCACCAGGTCGTTGAAGGCCCGCAGTGCCTCGGTGTCCACCGACCGGTCCCCGGGATCGAGGATGCGCCCACTCCAGAGGGTGTTGTCCGCCACGATGAGCCCGCGCGGCGCCAGTTTGGCCAGAGCCGCCTCGTAGTAGTCGAGGTAGGCACCCTTGTCCGCGTCGATGAAGACGAGGTCGAACGGCCCGGGAAGGGTGGCGACGGTCTGCAGCGCCGGCCCGACCTTGACCTCGATCCGGCCTGCATGGGGACTGGCGGCGATGTGGCGCCGGGCGGCCTCCGCGTGGACGGGATCGATCTCACAGGTGACGATGGTCCCACCCGGGCCGAGCCCGGCGGCCATCGAGAGCGCGGAGTAGCCGCTGAACGTGCCGATCTCGAGGATCGAGGTCGCTCCCGCCGCGAACACCAGGAGCTCGAGGAACCGGCCCTCGAGCCGCCCGACCATCATGCCCGGGTCGCTCAACGTCGCGCGGGTCTCCGCAGCCACTGCTTCGAGGTGGGCGGGAGGGGCGGTGGTGTGGGCTTCGGCGTAGGCCTCGACGGCCGGATCGACGATGGCGGGCATCCCCCCATGGTACGGCAGCGGTGTCGGTCCTCCCCGGCCGGACCGGGCTTCCCCCTCGACGGTCCGGGACGGCATCGACCGGGACGGCATCGACCGGGACACCGGACCGGAGATCATTCCCAGAGCTGCTCGCCCAGGCGCACCAGGCCCGCCAGGTCGTAGATGTCGGTGTCGAAGAAGGGCACCGTGGCGAGGACCTCCGGCGTGTCGGCCAGGTGCGACCGCTCCTCCGACTCCCGCAGGGCAACCACCCGGAAGTTGAGGAAGCTGTCGGCCACCTCGGTGAGGACCCTCCGGATCTGGGCCTCGTCGCCGAGCGCGGGGTCGGCGGCGGCCAGCACCGGCACCAGGGCCGAGGCCGCCTCGTCGGCCCGCTCCTTCATGCGCTCGGCCACCGCTGCCGACTCCGCGTCCTGGAGGTAGGTGGGCAGCACCTTGTTGAGCACGATCGCACCCAGGTGGAGCCGGCGGGCGGTGAGCTCGTGCGCGAAGAACTCCGCTTCGCGCAACGGGACCCCCTCGAGGGTGGAGACCACCATGAAGGTCGTGCGGCGGTCCTCGAGGAGGCGCCCGACCGCCTCGGCCCGCTCCACGAAGCCGTCGTACATCGACTGGAACAGGATGAAGAACTCCGAGATGTCGGCGAGGAACTGGGTCCCGAGGATGCGGTCGGCGATCTGGTAGAACGGCTTGGTCGCCAGGTTCACCAGCTTCGACCGGTAGGGGACGATCAACCACCGCAGGAGCCGGGAGGAGAAGAAGTCGGCCAGGCGTTGGGGTGCGTCGAGGAAGTCGAGGGCGTTGCGGGTGGGCGGGGTGTCCACCACGATCAGGTCGTAGGCGCCCTCCGAGTGGATCTCGTAGAGGCGCTCCATGGCGATGTAGTCGTGGCTCTGGATGAAGCGGCCGGAGATGTTCTGGTAGAGCGGGTTCGCCAAGATCTCCTCCCGGGTCCGCTCGTCGGGCGCGTGCCGGCGGATGAGGGCGTCCCACGACTGCTTGGTGTCGAGCATGGCCGCCCAGAGCTGACCGCGCGGCTTCAGCCCTGCGGCCCGGAACGCTTCCGTCGGCACCCGGCGCTCCGTATTGCCGATGCCGTCGAGCCCGAGGGCGTCAGCCAGGCGGCGTGCGGGATCGACCGTGAGCACCAGCACCTTCCCACCGTGCCGGAGCGCGGCCATCACCCCGGCGGCAGCGGCGGTGGTGGTCTTGCCGACGCCCCCCGGCCCGCAGGCGACCACGATCTCTTTGGCCGCCAGCAGGCTGTCGAGGGAGCCCTGGCCCGGGACCGGGGCGGTCGGTCGCGAACGCGCCATCAGTAGCCGAGCTCCTCACCCAGCGAGGATGCCACCTGCCGGGTCGTACGCAGACCGTGCGATCGGGTGAACAGGTACGGCAGGTACAAGAGGGGCACCTCGGGGTCGATCCCGGCCCGCAGCCGTTCGAGATGGGTGGAGCGGGTCCGGCGCATCGTCACCGCCAACCGGGCCGCTTCGAGCAACGGCGTCGGGTCGCCCCCGAGGAGCCCGTCCAGCGCGGCCACCGCCGGGGGCGCGTCCAGCGCGTCGAACACCGACTCCTCCTGGCGGCCGAACAGCTCGGGGAGCACACGGTTGACCACCACGGTCGCCAGCCGCACCGTGGTCTCCTCCCGCACCCGGATCGCCAGCTCGATCGTCTCGTTCACCGGCATCTCCTCGGGCGTGCACACCGCCACCAGGCCGGTACGGGTCGGATCGGAGAGGATCTCGAGCATCCAGTCGGTCTGGGAGCGGATCAGCCCTACTTTGACCAGGTCGTTGATGGCCTGGGGGGCGGCGAGCTGGCCCACGATGTGGCCGGAGGCCGGGGCGTCCACCACCACCAGATCGTAGTTCTGCTCGCGCACCTCGTAGCAGAGCTTCCCCACCGTCAGAATCTCCCGCACCCCGGGGGCGGCGGTGGCGACGAAGTCGAACGCCTTGGCCAAGGGGCCGATCCTCCCGACGACCGGGATCCGGAGCTGCAGCTTGAGGTACTCGCGGAGCGACGCCTCGGTGTCCATGGTCATCGCGAACAGGCCAGGCAGGATCTCCTTCTCCTTGAACCCGGTGGGCGAGGACTCGAAGAAGCCGGCCACGTCACCCTTGGCGTCCACCTCGCAGACGAGGACCCGCTTGCCGCGCTGGGAGGCGAACAGCGCCAGGGCCGAGGCGACGGTCGTCTTTCCCACCCCTCCCTTACCGGTGACGAACACCAGCCGGAGGTCCACGAGGTCGGTCATGGCCGGCCGGCCGGCGGGCTGCCCGGCCGGATCAGGAGACCCCGAAGCCGACACGCCGTTCGGTGGAGGGTGCATCGAGCTCCACGTAGGCGACCTTCGAGGCCGGCACCCCGACCTGACGCCCCTTGCGGTCCACCATCCACAGGACCGATCCCTCGCCCGAAAGCGCCGCCTCGATCTGGGCCAGGACCGTGTCGCGGTCGGCGTCGTCGGGTAGCTCGACGTCGAGCTCCTTCATCGACTGCACGATTCCGATTCGCACGTCCACCTGGCACGCCCCTTTCCACCCGGTACCGGCGGCACCCTCGGCTTGGATCCGGCGGCAACGCCGGTCCCACGACGATACAAGGTCGCCGGCTCCCATCCGTCCCGGACCCTCGACGTCAGACCCGTGCGGCACACTGGGTGGATGGGGACGAGGACCGATCCGGCGGCGAACGGGCCGGCGGTGGACCGAGCGGGTGGGAGCGATCCGGCGAGCGGGGACGATCGGGGTCGGCGGTGGGTCTCGACCATGGCCGGCCACGACCGTCACGGCGGGGTCGTCTACGCCCACGCCGACAGCCGCGCCGCGGCCGACCCGTCGGGGCCGGTCGAGCGCCGGGGCCGGGCCGAGCGGGAGGCCACAGAGGGAACCCGCCTGGCACCCGGGGCGACACGGGCGGTGGGCGGTGGCGACCGGAGCCGACCCGAGGACCCCGATCCGTGGCGCACCTGCTTCGAACGGGACCGGGACCGCATCCTCCACGCACCCGCCTTCCGCCGCCTGGCGGGCAAGACCCAGGTGTTCGTCTTCCCGGACGACCACCAGCGGACCCGACTGACCCATGCGCTCGAGGTCGCCCAGGTGGCAGCCGGCATCGCCAGGGCCTGCCGGCTCAACGTCGCGCTCACCGAGGCCATCGCCCTCGGGCACGACTGCGGGCACGGCCCCGGCGGTCACGCGAGCGAGGACGCGCTCTCCCCCTTCGTCGACGGTGGCTTCGACCACGCCCCCTGGGGGGCCGACGTCTCCCTGGCCTCGCTCAACCTCTGTTCCGAGACGCTGGACGGCATCCGCAACCACTCGTGGTCCCGACCGGCACCGCGCACGCCCGAGGGCGAGGTGGTCAGCTGGGCCGACCGGATCGCCTACGTCTGCCACGACTTCGAGGACGCCGTGCGGAGCGGGATCGTCACCGCCGGCGTGCTCCCGGCCGTCGTGCGCGAGCGGTGCGGTGAGCGCCGGAGCCAGCAGCTGGGCAGCTTCATCGACGCCATGGTGTCAACGATGACCACCACCGGGCAGGTCGGTATGGACGGCGACCTGGCCGAGGCGCTGGCCGCCTTCCGCGCCTGCAACTACGAGCACATCTATCTCCGTCCGAGCTCGGTGCACCAGGCCCGGGCGGTCGTGGCGGTACTGACCGCCCTGGTCGAGCACTTCGCCGACCGGCCCAACCTGATCCCCCCCGGCCCCGGGGGCCACGACCATCTCACCGGCGGGGAGCCCGGGGCGGTGCGGGCGGCGGTCGCATACGTGGCGGGGATGACCGACCGGTTCGCGTTCAGTCAGGCGGTGGCGCACCTCGGATGGGACCCAGCTCGCCTCCCGTCGGGGGTCGGGGTGGACCCCCGACCCTGACCAGGGTCCCGAGCGGCGATCTCCTCCAGGGAGCTCGCCCGCTACCGACCAGGTCGCAGCCCGCGTCGCGCCACCTACTTCAGACCGCCCGCGGTGCGCAGCCACCACTGGAGCCGCGGATCGACGGTGCCTAAGCTCGTCCGGGGCCCGAGCGGCTCGGATCCCGGACGAGGAGGTCGACGACCGTGCACAGGTCCACACAGTCCACACAGTCCACGGACCGCCCGGTGACGACCGGCTCCCCCGGCGGTGCCGACGCCCACAGGGCCGTCGCCGGGTCGCCCGACGGGGCGGGGCGAGGCGGGGCGGGGCGGGGCGGGGCGGGGCGGGGGGGAACCGCTGCCGCCGCGCTCGAGATGGTGATCCTGGCGCTGCTCGGGGATCCCGTGCCGGCCCGGTTCACGTTCTGGGACGGCAGTGCCCTCGGGCCGGAGGTTGCGGTCGGGACGGTCCGGGTGCACTCCCCCGAGGCGCTGCGGCATCTCCTGTGGGCTCCCGGCGAACTGGGCGTGGCCAGGGCCTTCGTCTCCGGAAGCCTCTCCGTCGAGGGTGATCTCTACGGGCTGCTGCGGGTGCTCCACGAGGCCGCACCGAGGGACCTCCGCCGGATGGGGATGCGGGCACTCCCCTCGATGATGATGGCCGCCGCGCGGCTGGGCGCGCTCGGACCGCCGCCGGCGGTGCCCGCCGAGGAGTGCCGGCCGGCTGGCCGGATCCACTCCGTGCGACGGGACGCCGCCGTGGTCAGCCACCACTACGACGTCGGGAACGACTTCTATCGGTTGGTCCTCGGGCCCCGCATGACCTACTCGTGCGCCCGCTTCACCGGAGCGGGAACCACGCTCGAAGAGGCCCAGGACGCCAAGCACGAGCTCGTCTGCCGCAAGCTCGGCCTCGACCGTCGCCCGGGGAGCCGGCTGCTCGACGTCGGCTGCGGCTGGGGGGCGATGGCGATCCATGCCGCCCGCCACCACGGGGCCAGCGTGGTCGGCATCTCCCTCAGCCGGGAGCAGGTCGACCTGGCCCGACGCCGCGTGCACGAGGCCGGCCTCGACGACCGAATCGAGATCCGCCTCCAGGACTACCGGGACCTGCGTGGCGACCGCTTCGACGCGATCTCCTCGATCGGGATGTTCGAGCACGTGGGGTCGGCCCGCAGTGCCGAGTACTTCGACACCCTCCACCGGCTCCTCGTGCCGATGGGGCGCCTGCTCAACCACGCCATCTCCACGCCGGACGGGTCGCGGCTCGGCTCGCGTTCCTTCATCGGCCGCTACGTGTTCCCCGACGGGGAGCTGGTCGACGTGGGCCAGGTCGTCCTGGGCATGCAGCGGGCCGGCTTCGAGGTCCGGGACGTCGAGTCGCTCCGCGAGCACTACTCGAGGACGCTGCACGCGTGGGTCGCCAACCTCGAGGAGCACTGGGACGAGGCGGTCAGGCTGGTGGGCCGACCGCGGGCCGACGTCTGGCGTCTATACATGGCGGCGTCAGCGAACGGGTTCGACGACGGCGGGCTGGCGATCCACCAGGTGCTCGGAGTGGTCCCGGCACCGGGAGGCGCCAGCGGGATGCCGCCGACCCGGGAGAGCTGGTCGTAACCGCGTCGCCCACCACGAAGCGTCGACCACCGGGCAGGTCCGATGGGGCCGCCCTGCCGTCTTGACCCGTGACCTCCCTCCGCAGCCGGTAGAACATACGGCGTGCTGGCCCTCCTCAGCTCACAGGGGTTCATCTCGTCCGGTGGCTACCTGGCGATCTTTCTCCTCAGCGTCGCCCAGTCGTGCTGCGTCCCCACCTCGTCCGAGCTCACCCTGGGATTCGGAGGGGTGCTGGCCGCAACCGGGCGGCTGAGCCTGCCCGGCGTCATCGCCGCCGGCGTGACCGGAGAGGTGATCGGTGCGTACCTCGCCTGGTGGATCGGGCGGAGTGCCGGCCGGACGATCGTCGACCGGTACGGGCGGTACGTGCTGCTCAGCCATCACGACCTGGACCGTGCCGAGGCCTGGTACGACCGCCACGGGCGGTGGGGGGTCCTGGGCGGGCGCCTCGTTCCGGTCATCCGGAATTTCGCTGCGCTCCCGGCCGGGGTCGCCGAGGTCCCGCCGGTCCCCTTCGGACTGATGACCGTCACCGGCAGCTTGATCTGGGACAGCGCGATGGCGCTGATCGGCTACAGCGTCGGGAGCCGGTGGAGCGAGATCATCCACGGCTTCAGCGACGCGGGCTATGTCCTCGGTGCCCTGGCGGTCATCGCGTTCGTGCTCTTCTTCGTCCATCGCTGGCGCACCTACCGGCGTCAGACCGCAGCCAGCGCGGGACGGTCCGCCGACGGGCCGCCCGTCCCCGGCGAGGAGCTGGTCGCCTTGATCCGGAGGCTCGCGGCACCCGGCGAGGAGGCCCCCGAGAGGACCGGTGCCTCGATGAACGAGCGGCTGACCGCGGCGACGGGCGCGGTGCTGTTCGTCCTGCTGGCAGCCGAAGGGGTCACCATCCTCAAGATCCGGAGCCTCCTCACCCCGCACGTGGTCATCGGCCTGATCCTCATCCCCCCGGTGGTAGTCAAGATCGGGAGCACCACCTGGCGGTTCGTGCGCTACTACCTGGGCGAGCCCGGCTACGTCGCCAAGGGGCCGCCCCAGGCGCTCTTGCGAGTGCTGGCGCCGTTGCTGGTCGTCCTGACGGTGTCGCTCTTCGCCTCGGGCATCGCGCTGGTGGTGGTCCACCGTCCGCCGGCCTGGGTCTACGAGCTGCACCGCTACGGCTTCGTCCCCTGGTTCGCCATCATGGTGGTGCACGTGCTGGCCTACGTCTGGCGAGTGCCGGGCCTGATCCGACCGGATCTCGCCTCCCCCGGGCAACGGCAGCGAGCACGCGTCCCGGCTCCGGCGCCGGGACGTTGGGCCCGCCTCTGGCTGTTGGGCGCCTCGCTCGTGGCCGGCGTGGCCCTCACCGTGCGGCTGTGGCCCACCTTCGCCGGCAACGTCCACGCGTTCGTCTTCCACTGAGGGCTGTCGGCGGGGCCCCCGGCCCTCGGTCAGCGGACGGTCAGCTCGCTCCGGTAGACGCGGGTGGGACCCATGTCGACGATGGTGCGGGCCAGGTCCCCGAAGACCGCGGCCGCCTCACCGTCGGGGTCGGCCACCACCACCGGCACGCCGTCGTCGCCGCCGGCGCGGAGCGCGGGCACGAGGGGCACCCGCGACAGCAACGGCACCCCGAGCTCGTCGGCCAGGGACTGCCCTCCCCCTGCGCCGAACAGCTCGTAGCGGGTGCCGTCGTCCCCGGTGAACCAGCTCATGTTCTCAATGACCCCCCGGACCGCCAGCTTGAGCTTGCGGGCGGCGTAGGCGGAGCGCTGGGCCACCCGTTGGGCGGCCGGTTGCGGCGTGGTGACCACGAGCACCTCGGTCTTCGCCAGGTACTGGCCGAGCGAGAGCGTGACGTCGCCGGTACCGGGCGGCATGTCGACCAGCAGGAAGTCGGGCTCTCCCCAGTAGGCGTCCACCAGGAACTGCTCCAGGGCCTTGTGGAGCATCGGCCCCCGCCAGATCACCGGAGTGTCGTCGGGGACGAAGAACCCCATCGAGAGGCACCGCACCCCGTGGGCCGTGGGGGGCACCACCAGATCCCCGATGATCAGGGGGTCGTCGGCCACCCCGAGCATCTTGGGCACGGAGAACCCGTAGACGTCGGCGTCGAGGATGCCCACGTCATAACCGGCGCGGGCCAGGGACACCGCCAGGTTGACGGTCACCGAGGACTTGCCCACCCCGCCCTTGCCGGACGAGACGCCGATCACCCTCGTCTTCGACCGGGGGAGCATGAACCGGTTCGGCCGCCCCTCTTCGGGGCCGAGCGCACCGCCGCCGCCGTGGGAGTGGCCGGCGTGGACGTCGGCCCCGCCCCCGCTGTCGACGGAACCACCGTCCGCCGTCGACTCGCCGCGCAGGAGCGCGCGGAGTCGGGCCCGGTCCTCCTCCCCCATCACCGCAGTCCGGATCTCGACCTGGTCCACCCCGGGGAGCACCCCGACCGCCCGGCGGACCCGGTCCTCCAGCTCGTCGGCCTGCGGGTAGTGGGCAACCGGGAGCACCAGCCCGACGGACACCCGCTTGCGCCGTACCTGCACGTCGCCCACCATGCGGAGCTCGCCGAGCGGACGGCGGAGCTCGGGATCGGTCACCGCGGCGACGGCCTCGCTGACCTGGGGTTCGTCGATGGACATGGAGGGTCTCCTCGGAGAAAATCGGGTTGCCCGTAGACTAGGGGACGTGCAACCGGAGCCGGACAAGATCCCCGTCGGCAACGGACCTCCTCCGCGAGCTGCGGCGGGAACGGCCGGCCGGCGGCGCGACGATGCCGACGTGACTGGGTCCGACAGCCACTTCTCCGCCACGGTGAGCGCGGTCACCTCGGCCTTCGGGGACCCGACCCGCCGGGAGATCTACCTCTTCGTGCGGGCGAACCCGGGGGTGACGTCGACCGAGGTGGCGACCCGCTTCTCGCTCCACCCCAACGTCGCCAGGCACCACCTCGAGCGACTGTCGGCAGGGGGGTACCTCGAGGTCACCGTGGTGCGGCCGGACGGCTCGGCCGCCGGGGCCGGGCGTCCCTCCAAGCGGTTCCGGGTCGTCGGGAACGACCCCACGCTCGATCTCCTCACCCGGCGCGACGACCTGCTGGTCCTGCTGCTGCGGGAGGCGCTCCAACTCCTCGGTCCCGAGCACGCCGAGCGGATGGCGGAGCGGGTCGGCGAAGAGTACGGTCGTACCCTGGCCGAACAGATGTCGCCGGGCGAGGGGCAGCGGTCGCTCCGGACCGCCATGCACGTCATCGCCGACACACTGACCGCCCACGGGTTCGCGGCCCACGCCGAGGACCAGGGCACCGCCACCGCGGTGGTGGCCGACCACTGCCCGTTCGGGGCAGCGGCCGCCGAGTACCCGGTCCTCTGCGCGGTCGACCGGGGCATGGTCAACGGCCTCCTGGCCGGGCTGTGCGACGAGGAGACCCGGCGGCGCACCCCGGTCGTCCTGTCGTCGTCACGCGCACGCGGCGACGACCGGTGCGCGGCGTCGGTCTGATCCGGCGACCCGCATGGCACGGCACTACCTCGACCACGCGTCGACCACCCCGTTGCGCCCCGAGGCCCGGGAGGCCATGGCCGCGTGGGACGCAACCGGGGTCACCGCCGATCCCGGTCGGGTCCACACCGAAGGACGGATCGCCCGTGCGGCCCTGGAGCACGCCCGGGAGCAGGTGGCGAGCCTGTTCGGGGTGCGGCCACGCCAGATCGTCCTCACCTCGGGGGGGACCGAGGCGATCAACGCGGCGGTGTGGGGCGCCACCCGGCGGAGCCCCGGACCCGTCGTCTGCAGCCCCGTCGAGCACTCGGCCGTCCGCGACGCCTCGTCCCGTGCTGCCCCGGTGGTGCCGGTCGGAGTCGACAGGTCCGGGACGATCCATCCCGATGCGGTGGGAGACGCCATCGACCGGTGCCACTCGGCGCACGGTGCGGCACCGTCCGTGGTGCACTGTCAGTTCGCCAACCACGAGGTCGGAACCGTGCAGCCCGTCGGCGCCGTCGTCGAACGGTGCCGGGCGGCGGGTGTGGTGACGCACGTGGACGCGGTGGCCGCCGCCGGCCACGTCCCCGTGGACGCCGGGCAGCTCGGGGCGGACCTGGTGTCGGTGTCCTCCCACAAGCTCGGGGGGCCGGTCGGGATCGGCGCGCTGATCGTCGGGGCCGGCCTGCGGTTCGACCCCTTCGTCGTCGGAGGCGACCAGGAGCGGGCCCGGAGGGGCGGGGTGGAGAACGTCGCCGCCGCCATCGGGTTCGGCGCCGCGTGCGAGGCGCTCGCCGCCGCGGGCCGGCTGGGTGCCGAGCAGGCGGCCGCCGTCTCGCACACCTCCCGACTGGTCCACGCCGCCACCGGGACGCCGGGGGTGCAGGTCTACGGAGACCCGGACCACCGGCTCCCCCACATCGTGTGCCTCGGCGTCGACGGGGTCGGGGCCGAGCCGGTGCTGGTGGGACTGGACCAGGCCGGGATCGCCGTGCATTCGGGGTCCTCGTGCTCGTCGGAGTCGCTCGCGCCCTCACCGGTTCTCGAAGCGATGGGGGTCGACGGCGAGCGTTCGCTCCGGCTCTCGGTGGGCTGGTCGACCGGGCCGGAGGACGTGGACGCCTTCGCCGCCGCCTTTCCCCGGGTGGTCGATGCCCTGCGGGCCCTCGGAGTCACCTGAACGGCCCCCGCCTCCGCCTGTCGATGCCTGGCCCCCGGACCCGGTGGTCGGGCGCGGTCGGGCGGGAACGCGTCGCCCCTGCGGAGCAGCCGGACGGAGGGGACGCGGACATGCGGAACATGCGGGGCAGGAGACCGAGGTCGCCAGGCGATCCGGAGAAAGGCGTGAAGAGGCGCCGGGCGGACCGCAAGCGGGTGCCCACCCGGAACCAGGCGGTGCTCGCGCCACGCGTCACCGCCCTCACCCTCACTGTCGTTGCCGTCGCCGCCCTGGCCGTCGCTGCCGTCGCCGTCGTCCCCGCCCCCGCCTCCGCCGCCCCGGCTCGGACGTCACCGGGCACCCATGCCGGGGCCGCGGTCCGGGTGGCCAGCCGCGCGACCGCAGCGACCAGCCGGGCGACCACCGGAGCGTGGTATGGCGGCACGAACCCCCCGGCGAGCATCCCGCTGCCCGGCCCCACGACCACTGCCGCCCTGGTGACGGCCATCGACGCCGTCCGCTCCGCCGAGGGGGTGGGTCCGCTGGTGCTCCCCTCCAACTGGGCCTCGCTGGAACACGTCCAGCACCTGGCGGTCCTCGTGGACCTCGAGCGGACGGCACGCGGCCTCGCCCCGTTCGCCGGGATGACCGCCACACTCGACGCTGCCGCCCAGGCGGCTGCCCTCGCCGGGACCGACCCGACGCTGGGCGCCGCAGGGAACTGGGCGGGTGGGACCCCCACCTCCCTGGTGACCGACTTCGCCTGGATGTACGACGACGGCCCGTCCAGCCCCAACCTCGACTGCCCGACCCCGACGTCCCCGGGCTGCTGAGGGCACCGGGACAACATCCTCGACCTGTTCACGGGCTACCCCACCGACGGCACGCTGGAGCTCGGGGTCGGGGAGTCGGCGACCTCTCCCGGCGGCTCCCCGTCGTGGGCGGTCGCCGAGGATGTCGGTCCGCCGGGACAGGCCCTGGTGTTCTCGTGGGCGTCCGAGCTCCCGGCGCTCCCCCTGTGCGAGCAGACGGGTGACACCTGCGCCGGGGGAGGCGGTGGCCTGGCCCGACCGGGGAGCCCGGTGGTGGCGATGGCCTCCGACCCGACCGGCGACGGCTACTGGCTGGTGGCCGCCGACGGGGGGATCTTCAGCTTCGGGGACGCCGCATTCCACGGTTCGATGGGAGGGGTCCCTCTCGACCAGCCGGTGGTGGGGATGGCGGCCGACCCCGCCACCGGTGGCTACTGGCTGGTGGCTGCCGACGGGGGGATCTTCAGCTTCGACGCGCCGTTCTTCGGCTCCGACTGAGGCGCCGACCGACGCCTCCCCTGGGGCGGGTGCCCGGCGGACCCACGCGGAACGCAGTTCGCGATGGCCGGTCAGCCGGTCGGATCCCACCCGGGCTCCGGAAAGCGAACACCTGTTCGACTACGGTACCGGGGATGACAGCCTTTCAGCCGACGCTGTTCGGAGCCGGTCCACGGGTCCCCGTCCCCCCGCTCGGCCCGGAGCTCCGCCGCACGGTGCTCGCCGGCGGGGCATGGGTCGACCACCGGCCGGCGTGGATCGATGCCGCCGACGACGTCTTCGAGCGCCTCCTCACCACCATCCCGTGGCAGGCCGAACGCCGGACCATGTTCGACCGCATCGTCGACGTTCCCCGCCTCCTCGCGTTCTACGACAGCGGGGCACCCCTCCCCAATCCCCTCCTCGACACCGTCCGCGGGCACCTGGCCCGCCACTACGGCGACGAGGAGGGCGGCCCGGTCGCCACCGCCGGCGCCTGCCTCTACCGGGGTGGTTGGGACAGCGTGGCGTGGCACGGGGACCACATCGGACGGGGCGGGGCGCACGACACCGTCGTGGCCATCCTCTCGCTCGGGGAACCCCGCCGGTTCCTCCTCCGGCCCCGCGGCGGCGGGCCGGCCCTGCGCTACGACCTCGGGCGCGGCGACCTGCTGGTGATGGGGGGCAGCTGCCAGCGGACCTGGGAGCACGCTGTCCCGAAGACCAGACACCCGGTGGGTCCGAGGATCAGCATCCAGTACCGCCAGCCGGGAGTCCGCTGAACCGCAGGAACCGCAGGAACCGCGAGGACGGACGGCGTCGCCAACGGTCCGGCGGGTCAGGTCGCCGGCACCTGTGCCGGCACCGGAACCCCCGCCTGGGCGTAGGCCTGACGGAGGGTCGGGGCGGCCTGGGCGATCACCGCCCCGGGCGGGTCCGCCGCGAGGAACCGCTCGTACTGGGCCACCGCCCCGGCGGCGTCGTGGTCGGTCTGGAGCAGCACCGTGCCGAGGTAGAGGCGCACCGCGTAGTCTCCCGGGTTCAGCTTCACCGCCTGTTCGAGCTTGGCTCGCCCGTCGGCGATGAGCGAGGCGTCGGCGCCGTTCTGGCCGATCTCGTACTCCAACCACCCGAGTTGAGCCAGGGCCACCTCGTTCTTCGGGTCCTTCGCCAGCACCTTGTCGTACAGCTGTGCCGCCTCGCCCAGCTGGTTCTCGTTCTCGAGGGCGGCCGCTTGGGCGAGGGTCTGGGCCGCCTGCTGCTGCTGACTGAGGCTGACGTTGCCGGTGATCGCTTCGCCGGGCAGCTGGTTCCCCGCGTACAGCGCCACCAGGAGGACGAGGGCCGAGGCAAAGGCGGTGACGGCGCCGCCGACCAGGAAGCGCTGCCGGCGCGTCCGGCCCTTCCGTGCCGTCGCGGGTGCCCCGGCAGCGGGGTCCCCGGCACCACCGGAGTGGTCCGGTGTCCCAGATGACGGGGTTCCGGCGGTGGCAGCCTCGGCCCCCTCTCCGGCCGTCGCCACCGGAGGCTCCACCGGTCGGGGACCGCCCTCTTCGGCGGCCTCCGCCCGGGTGAGCGCCGCCACCCGGAGGTCGAGGACGGCCAGCCGCGCCGTGTCCCGGCGCCGGAGCACCTGGTAGTCCTCGTCGGAGAGGTCTCCGGCCCGATGTTCGGCGAAGGCGTCAGCCAGGCTCTGCTCGAGGAACCGGCGCCGCTGATCGAGGTCGTCCAGGCCGGCGGACGCCTCCGCCCGCTCCTCGGCCGCCGCTGCGGCGGTGGGGTCCGCCGGCGCCTGCCGTCGTCGGTTCACGAGCACCCAGGCGAGCACGCCGAACGCGGCCACGCCCCCGGCGATCGGGAGTACCCAGACCAGCAGCGACCACCCGCTGGCCGGCGGGTCGAGGACGATGGCCGCGCCGTACCGCGCCACCAGGTAGTCCTTGATCTGCTGGTCGCTCTCACTCCGGGCGACGAGCCGGCGGATCGTGGCCCGCACCGTCACCGCGGCTTCAGCACTCGAATCGGCGACCGACAGGTCCTCGCAGGTCGGGCAGCGGATGACCGACTCCAGCGCGGCGGCCCTCTGGGCCGGGGTTGGCGGGGACGAGGAGAAGGCTCCGCTCCCGGCGGCCAGCGCCAGAACCAGGACGAGGCCGAGGAGGAGCCAGAGTGGGAACCGCCGCGTCATGCGTGGGATGCCTGGGCCGCGGCGATCAGCCGGTTGAGCCCAGACGCGGTGACCGGGCCGGTCAGGTAGGCGACCAGCCGGCCGTCGGGAGCGATGAGGTAGGTGGACGGCGGGTGGCTGACCCCGTAGTTGAGCGCCAGGGTGCCCCCCGGGTCGGCCAGGGTCGGCCAGGTGGCCCCGAGAGTCTGCTGGTAGGCGCGGGCCGCCGACACCGTGTCGCTGAACACCACGCTCACCACCGACGCGGTACCGCTGGCCTGGTGCTCGAACTCGAACTTCACCAGCTCGGGGCCCTCCTCCTGGCAGGGGGTGCACCAGCTGGCGAAGAAGTTGAGGACAATGAAGCGGCCGGGAGCCCGCGGTAGCACAAAGGAACCGCCGTCGACGGTGACCCCTGAGACCGGGGGTGCCTGGTGTCCGACCAGGGGGCTCTGGAGCGCGGCCACGGTGGCCGACGGCCGGGTGGCCAGCACCGCCACCAGCCCGGCGGTGATCACCAGGGTCCCGACCGCGATCCAGCGGGCGCGGTGCCCAGACCGCCCCGGTCCGGGTGCCGCCGGAGGTGCGTCCGCGGCTGCGACGGGGACCGGGTCCCCCCCGGGAGACGGAGGGGGGGCGCTGCCCGCCGGGGGGACCGGACGGGCCCCGATGGTCACAGGCTCTCTCCCGAGCTGGCGGAGACGGTGACCGGCTCGGCGGGGACCTCGGGCGCTGGCGCCGGCTCGGCGGCCGGGACGCCCGCGTCCCCGGGCGCGGGCCCGCCGGTCGACGGCCCCGTCCGACGGTCGGCGCGCCTCCGGCCGGAACGGTCGCCCGGCTCGGGTTCGGAGCCCCGACCCGATACCGGGTCGGTGGGCCGCCGGCGTCGGCCGGGCACCGCCGAGAGGACGGAGCCGACCACGACGAGGCCGCCCCCGATCCAGATCCAGATGACGAGCGGCTGCACCACCACCCCGAAGGTCCAGACCGTGCCGGTGGCCGGCACCGAGTTGATGGTCAGGTATACGTCGTCGCGGATGCTCGAGTCGATGGAGGGGGTGCCGACCGGCGTGGTGCCGGAGCCGAACTGGGAGATCGCCGGGGTGAAGATCCCGCCTCCGTCCACCCGCAGCACCGCTTCAAGGGCCGAGTGGGAGGAGGTGGTCACCGTCCGGGTGCCGAGGAACTCCACGGTGTGCCCGTCGAACGTGGTGGTCTGCCCGGGGGACAGCTCGATCTGGCCGCGCGAAGCGAATGCGGTGGCTGCGGCGATCGCCACCGCGATGAGCACCACGCCGATGTGGACGATCATCCCGCCGTTGGCCCTGCCGACCAGCCCGCGCCATCCGGCGAGGGCGGCCCGGAGCGGTGAGGAGCCCGCGGCCCGGGAGGAGCGCCATGCCTGACGGACCGAGAGCACCAGCGTCCGGCCCGCCGACCCGGCGGCGAACGCCCCGAGCCCGAATACGACCAGGGGCTCGAGGCCTCGGACGCCGCCGACCACGCATCCCGCCACCACCAGCACGCCGAGCGTGGCCGGGACGGCCAGGCGACCGCGCATCACCTCGATGGTGGACTTCCTCCAGGGCAGTGCCGGGGCCACCGCCATGAGGAACAGGAGCCCGATCCCGATGGGGATGGCCAGCCGGTCGAAGTACGGCGCGCCCACCGTCACCTGCTGGCCCCCCTTCAACGCCGCGTAGAGCAGGGGGAAGACCGTTCCCAGGAGGACGACGACGGCGAAGCCGACGAAGAGGATGTTGTTGGCGAGGAAGGCGCCCTCGCGGCTGAGGGGCGAGTCGATCCCGCCGGGCGAGGCCAGCCGGTCGCCCCGCCAGGCGATCAGCCCGACCCCGACCGCGACCACCAGTCCGAAGAAGCCGATCAGGATCGGCCCGATGCTCGAGTCCGAGAAGGCGTGGACCGACTGGACCACGCCCGAGCGCGTGAGGAACGTCCCGAGGATGGTCAGGGCGAAGGTGGCGATGACCAGGGACAGGTTCCAGATCCGCAGGAGCCCCCGGCGCTGCTGAACCATCACCGAGTGCAGGTACGCGGTGCCGACCAGCCACGGCAGGAGCGAGGCGTTCTCCACCGGGTCCCAGCCCCAGAAGCCGCCCCATCCCAGCACCTGGTAGGACCACCAGGCCCCGAGGATGATGCCGACGGTGAGGAAGGCCCAGGCGAACAGCGTCCACCTGCGGGTCTCGCTCTGCCAGTCGTCGTCGAGCCGGCCGGTGATGAGGGAGGCGACCGCGAAGGCGAACGGGAGGGTGAACCCGACGAAGCCCAGGTAGAGCATCGGGGGGTGGAACGCCACCAGCAGGTTGTTCTGCAGGAGCGAGTTGGGGCCGGGGCCGTTGGTGGGCACCGCTCCCACCACGTGCTGGAACGGGTCGGTCGGCCCGAGCATCAGCCCGAAGAAGAACGCCGTCACCACGAACACCACGAGGGTCGCCCAGGCCACCAGGGGGTCGCCGGCACGGCGCCGGAACCGCCAGACCATGGCGGTGGCGTAGCCGCAGAGGATCACCCCCCACAAGAGGATGGACCCGGCCAGCGCCGACCACATCCCGGTGATCGAGTAGAGGAGGGGCGTGCCCCGGGCGTTGTTGTCGGCGACGTAGGCCAGCGAGAAGTCGTGGGTGATCAGGGCGCGCTGCATGGCGAACACGGCCAGCAGCGCACCCAGCAGCCCCAGGGGAGCGTAGAGCTGGCCCCGCCGGATGGTGGACTCCTTCCCGGTGGCCAACCCGACCGCCAGCACGACGATGCCGACGACCGCAGCTGCGAACGTCAGGAGGATGCCGATGTGGCCGAGCGCCTCGTTCACGGCGCGGGCCAGGGTGGGATGGGTGTGGGGGGCACCGGGTGCACAGCGCCGCCGGCGCGGGAGGGCACCGGCCTCATCGCTTGGTGCCGTTCGGGGCGGTCACCCTTCCCGGGTTCTGGGCGATGTAGTTCGCCGAGTGCTTGACCATGATCTGGTTCGACGAGAACTCCCCGGCGGCGAAGTGGCCGACCGCGATGACCGGGATGTCGTTCTGGAACAGCTGGGGCGGGCTCCCGTCGTTGATGACCCGCATGGTCTGGCCCCCGGCGCTCAGGGTGAAGTCGACCCCCTGCGGGGTCGGATGGATCGAGCCGGGCACCACCAGGCCCTCGAGGTTGAACGTGCGGTCGCCGAGGGAGGACCGCTGGTGGACCGCCTGGTTCACCGGCAGGTAGAAGTTGAGCGCCGTCCCCAGCCCCTTGAACAGCAAGAAGCCGAGCGCGCCCACCAGCACCGCCCCGACCAGCACGTAGCGGACCCGGTGGCTGGCGCGCTCGCTGAGCGGCGCCCGGGATGGGCCCGGTACGGCCGCCGAGGCCTGGTCTACCGCCGGAGCCGTCGTCACCCGACCTCCGCCGCCGGCCGGGCTGCGGGTAGCGGGGCCGGTTCCGACCCGCCGGGCCCCGGTCGGCTGTCCGCCACCCGGGCGACCGTCCGGGTGAGCCGGCGGCGGCGCCAGAGCAGGTTGAGGCCGTAGAGGAAGAGGATGCCGAGGACGATGGCGTAGCCGGCGTTCACGTAGCTCACTGCGCCACCTCGGCGATCTCCCTGGGCACTTCGCGGCCCGCAGGCGTCTCCGAAGGCACAGGCGGGCCCGGTAAGACGACGGCCGACGCGGTTGGCGGAGCGATCCCTTCCGCCTGGCGCTCCCGAAGGGCGAGGTCGAGCTCCCCGCTGCCCACCCAGTCCTCGAGCACCCCGATGCGGTAGCGCACGAGGAGCATCCAGACGAACACCAGCGTCAGGGCGACGAACCCCAGCAGGAGCGTCCAGGCCATCGATCCGTGGATCGTCGGCGACAGGTTCGCGTTGAGCACGGTCGCCCCCTGGTGGAGCGTCTTCCACCACACCACGGAGAAGTGGACGATGGGGACGTCGAGAGCCGCGAACAGGGCGGCGAAGGCGCTCCGTTTCGCCCGCACTTCCGGCTCGGCCGGGACACGCCGCAGGGCCATGTAGCCGAGGAAGAGCACGAGCAGGGCGGCGGTGCTGGTGAGGCGGGCGTCCCACGCCCACCACACCCCCCAGGTCGGGCGTCCCCAGATGGAGCCCGAGATGAGCGTGCACACATTGAAGACCACACCGACCTCGACGGCGGCGGCGGCCAGGCGGTCCCAGAAGAGGGAGCGGGTGCGCGGCCACAGGTAGAGCAGGCTCGCCACAGCGGCGAGCCCGAACGCCAGATAGAGCGCCACCCACGCCACTCCGGGATGGATGTACACCAGGCGGACCAGGTTCCCCTGCACCTTGTCCGGAGGCGTGACCCACAACCCGAGCCAGACGGTGAAGGCGACCCCGACCACGGCGGCGACCCCGACGACCCGGGTCGCGAGCACGGTGCCGCGGGAGAGGGCCGGCGGCCCGTTCCGTGGCCCGCCGGTTCGGGCTGGGTCGGCGCCGTCCCCCCGGCGGCGGTCATCCGACCGTTCGGTCACGACGGTACTGGTCATGTTGCCTCCTGGATGGGTCCATAGACGACGACGCCGACGGCCAGGTACACGGCGTCGAACGCGAGGAGCAGGTGGAGCCACGGCGTGGCGTCCGAGGGGGTGCCACCGGCCAGCCCCGCCTGCCAGATGCGGGTCCCGGCCAGCAGGATCGGAGTGACGACCGGGAGGAGCAGGAAGGGCAGGAGCGTCTCACGCACCCGGATCCCCGCGGACAGCGCCCCGTAGAGGGTTCCAGCGGCGGCCAGCCCCACCGTCCCGAGCAGGCAGGCGGCGGCGATCAGCCAGACCGTCTTCACCGCAGCCCCGTAGAGGAGGACCACCCCGACCGTGAGGACCAGTTCGAGCACCACCAGTTGGGCGGCGACTGCCAGCGCCTTGCCGAGGAAGAGGCCGGCGGGGTCGAGCCCGGAGAGCCGCAGCCCGTCGCGTGCCCCGTCGGCCGATTCGACGGACACGCTGCGCTGGATGGCGAGCACCGTCGAGAAGAGGACCGCCACCCAGAACAGCCCCGGTGCCCCGGACACCATCGGGGCACGGGCGGGACCGAGTGCGAAGGCGAACAGCCCCAGCGCCACGATCCCGAAGGGTGCCACCTGGCTGAGCGCCACCTTGGACCGAGCCTCGATGCGGAGGTCCTTGCCGGCGACGAGCGCGGCGTCACGCCACATGGACAACCCTTTCCACCGGCGGTCCGGCGGCGCGCTCCGCGGACCCGACCGCTCGGATGGGGACGTCGGGCGCAGGTGACCGGATCGACCGTTCCCCGGTCACCCGTCCACCGTTGACCGTGACCGACCGGTCGGCCAGCGGCTCCAACAGCTCCGGCTCGTGCGACGCCACCACCACGGTGGCACCGGTCGCCACAGCCTCACCGATGAGCTCGTCGAGTAGGGAGCGGGCCGAGGCGTCGAGCCCGGCGTGGGGCTCGTCGAGCAGCCAGAGGTCGGGGGCCCGCGCCACCAGCACCGCCAGCGCCACCCTCCGGCGCTGGCCGGCCGACAGCTTGGCCGCGCTGGTGCGCAGGAGTCGGCCGGTGAGGCCCAGCCGCTCACAGGCCGGGCCGATCCGGCCGGGGTCGGCACCGGCGGCCCGGACCGCGAAGCGCACGTTCTCGCGCACGTTGAGGTCGTCGTAGAGGTGGGACGCATGGGCGAGCATCCCGACCCGGCGGCGGACGGCCGTGCGGTAGCGCTCCGGGTCGAGGCCGAGCACGGTGAGGCGACCGGACGTGACCGGGACGAGGCCGGCAGCCACCCGCAGGAGGCTCGTCTTCCCCGCTCCATTGGGCCCCTCGACCAGCACCACCTCGCCGGTGTCGACCTCGAGGTCGACGCCGGCGAGCAGAGGGAACCGCCCGGACAGCGCGACCACGTCGCGGAGGGACAGTGCAGGGGTGGGGGGAGCTGCGGAGGCCATAGCCGTCGGCTCATGCTACGGGGACCGGAGCGATCAAGCCAGGCGGGGCGGGCGGTCCCACCGGCGGTCGGCGGTCGGGCTCTCCCGTGCGGATGCCCTCAGCTGGTCGAGAGCCGGCCCAGGCCGAGGTCACGGAGCCAGGTGGAGATGTGCGCCGACAGCACGTCCACGTTCCCGGTCAGCAGCAGGACGCCGAACGCCACCAGGACACCGCCGCCCAGCAGGTCCACCAGGCGCAACTTGCCCCGGAACCGGGCGATGAGGTCGGTCATCCGGCCGAACGCCAGCCCGAAGAGCAGGAAGGGCACCCCGAGGCCGAGCGAGTAGGCGAGGAGGAGGGCGATCCCCCCGGTGGTGGTGCCGCCGGTCCCCGCTGCCAGGGCCAGGACGCTCGCTAGCACCGGCCCGATGCAGGGGGTCCAGGCAAAGGCGAACGCCACGCCCATGATCGGGGGTGCCCATGCGCCGAGCACCGACGGCCGGACCTCGATCCGGTGCTCGCCGGTCAGCGCCGCGGGGAGGCGGACGCCCGCCGCCATGAGGACGAGGAAGGAGCCGAACGCGACGATGAGGAGACCGGACACGGTGTCGAGCACCGGTCGGTGGGTGGCGAGGAGGTGGCCCACCGAGGACGCCGAGGCGCCGAGCATCGTGAACACGACCGTGAACCCGGCGATGAACAGGAGGATCCCCCGCAGGAGCCGAGCACGGGCGTCGACCGGGGCGGGCGGGACGGCGCGGACGCCGGAAGCCTCGGTGACCTCGGGATCGGGCGCCATGCGTTCGGCCGGGCGTGCCCCGACCGCCCCCACCTCACCTTCCGCTCCGCCCGCCCCCACCTCGACCGGCACCCGCCCGTCGGCCGCCACGCCGGCCGGTCCGGGCCTCGACGGACGGATCGCCTCCAACTCCACCGCCGAGAGCCCGGAGACCATCGACACGTACCCGGGAACGAGAGGCAGGACGCAGGGGGACACGAACGACAGCATGCCGGCGCCGAACGCCACCAGGAGGCCCAGGGGATCGGCCTGGACGACCGTGGCGAGGATCACCGGACCCACCGCCCCGGGGTGCAAACCCCGGCGCCCGTCACCGCGTGCGCCCCCGCATCAGTCCAGTTGGGCCCTGACCTGGGCCACGTCGGCTTCGACCATCATCTGGACCAGCGTGGCGAAGTCGACGTCGCGGTGCCAGCCGAGCGTCTTCTCCGCCTTCGCCGGGTCCCCCACCAGGAGGTCGACCTCCGCCGGCCGCAGAAACCGTTCGTCGATGGTCACGTAGCGCTCCCAGTCGAGGTCCGCGGCGGAGAAGGCGAGCTGCACCAGCTCCTTCACCGAGTGGGTGTGGCCCGTCGCCACCACGTAGTCGTCAGGGGTGTCCTGCTGGAGCATCAGCCACATCGCCCGGACGTAGTCGGCGGCGTACCCCCAGTCCCGTTGGGCGTCGAGGTTGCCGAGCGCGAGCGACGAGTCCAGGCCGGCCTTGATCCGGGCCACGCCGTTGGTCACCTTACGGGTGACGAATTCGAGTCCGCGCCGGGGGGACTCGTGATTGAACAGGATACCCGACGAGGCGTGCAGCCCGTAGCTCTCGCGGTAGTTGACGGTGATCCAGTGCCCGTAGACCTTGGCCACTCCGTACGGGCTGCGGGGGTAGAACGGCGTCTCCTCCCGCTGGGGGACCTCGAGGACCTTGCCGAACATCTCCGACGAGCTCGCCTGGTAGAAGCGGATGTCCGGGTCGACCGTCCGAATGGCGTCGAGCACCCGGGTGACGCCCAGAGCCGTCGTCTCGCCGGTGAGCATGGGCTGGCTCCACGACGTCTGGACGAAGGACTGCGCGGCGAGGTTGTAGACCTCCGTCGGGCGGTGGTCCCGCAGGATGTTGATCATCGAAACCTCGTCGATGAGGTCGCCGGCCACCAACGTGATGCGATCCTGGATGTGGGCGATCCGCTCGAAGTTGACCGTGCTCGACCGCCGCACCATGCCGAACACCTCGTAACCCTCGTCGAGCAGGAGCTCGGCCAGGTACGAGCCGTCCTGGCCGGTGACGCCGGTAATCAATGCTCGCTTCGCCATCGTCGCTGTGCTCCTCGGGTCGGGGGTGGGATCAGGATCGGGTCGGGGCCGCAGCCCCGGTGGTGCCGGTGTCCTCCGCTCCGGCGGAAGGCACCTGCCACACCGGCGGCCGCTTGTCCGCGAAGGCGGCGATCCCCTCCGCCGCCTCGGCCGTCTGGCTGGTGACCGTCAACATGGCGTGGAGGTGTGCCAGCGCCTCCGGGGCCGCCGCATCCCACACAGCGTAGAACGAATCGCGACCCATCCTCATCGCCCCGGGGGGCTTCGAAGCGAGCACGGCGGCCAGCTCCTCCACCGCTGCGTCGAGACCGTCCGCGGGGACCACCCGGGTCACGAAGCCGATCCGCTCGGCCTCCTCCGCCCCGACCACCCGGCTGGTGAGCATCAGCTCGAGGGCCTTCTTGGGCGGCATCGAGCGGACCATGGGCACGGTGACCAGGTACGGCCACAGGCCGACGTTCAGCTCGGGTGCTCCGAAGCGGGCGTTGTCGGAGGCCACGATCAGGTCGCAGGCCAGTGCCAGGCCAAACCCCCCGGCCATCGCCCAGCCCTGCACCCGGGCCACCGTGGGCTTGCCCAGCTCCCACAGCTCCGAGAAGAGGCGGACGAGACGCCCCCTGGCCTCATGATGGTCGCTGAAGGTGTCGGTCCCGCCCCCCGCTTCCGGGGGGGCCATGCCGGACAGGTCCGCCCCGGCGCAGAACGCCTCCTCCCCCGCTCCGGCCAGCACCACCACCCGGATCCGCGGGTCCGCCTTCGCTCTGGCCAGGTGCTCGCGGATCCCGGAGACGACCTCCCAGGTCATGGCGTTTCGCCGCTCAGGACGGTTGATGGTGAGCGTCAGGACCGGTCCGTCGCTGGTCGCCACCAGCTCTCCCCGGCCCCCCTCCCCCACCCGGGTCGTCCTTCCCGGAGCGCCGGTGTCCGGGCCGTCGTCGGCTTCGTCGTCGGCTCCGTCATGCTCACTGGCGGCATCCACCACGGCGCGACGGTAGCCGCCGGCGCACGGCCGGCGCACGGCCGGCGCACGGCCGGCGCGCGGCCTGGGCCGCGGTATCGTCTCGCCATCGTCACCGCCGCACTGCTCTCGTTCCGGCTGGGAGGCTCCGACGGGGTCTCCGTCGAGGCGGCCAAGTGGCAGCGCGCTCTCGAAGTCCTGGGCTTCGCGACGACCACCGTCGCCGGGGAAGGCCCGGTCGACCACCTGCTACCCGGGCTGGCGATCGGCGCGACCGCACCTCCGGCTGCGGCGGAGGTGACGGCGGCGCTCCAAGACGCCGACCTCGTGGTGGTGGAGAACCTCTGCTCGCTCCCCCTGAATCCGGCCGCCGCCACCGTGGTGGCGCGGGTGCTCGCCGGGCGACCGACCGTGATGCACCATCATGATCTGCCGTGGCAGCGTCCCCGTTTCGCCGGTCACCCGCCGCCGGCCGACGATGCCGCGTGGTCGCACGTCACCATCAATGCGGTGAGCAGAGAGGAGCTCCGTCGGCGCGGGATCCGTGCCACCACCGTCCACAACGCCTTCGACACCCGGTGTCCCGGCCCCGAGCGACGCCGAGCGTGGCGGGACGAGCTGCGGAACGCCCTGGGCCTGGGAGAGGAAGACCTCCTGGTCCTCCAACCCACCCGGGCGCTCGAGCGCAAGAACATCCCGGGCGGCATGGCCGCCGCCCGCGCGCTGGCGGCACGGTACTGGTTGCTCGGTGGACCGGAGGACGGCTACGGACCCACTCTCGACCGACTGGTGGCGAGGTCGCCCGAGGAGGTGCTGCTCGGCTGGCCCGGCCCGGCCCCGGAGGGAGGGGTCGCCGCCGCCTATGCCGCCTGCGACGTCGTCGCGCTCCCGTCCACCTGGGAGGGGTTCGGGAACCCGGCGGTGGAGTCGGCCGTACATCGCAGGCCCCTCGTGATCGGCCCCTATCCGGTGGCATCGGAACTCGCCGACTTCGGGTTCCGGTGGTACGGGCTCGACGAGCTGGGGGCGCTGAGTGCATGGCTGACGCATCGCGACCCTGTGCCCTTGGATCACAACGCCTCGGTGGCCGAGACGCACTTCTCGCTGGACCGGCTTCCCGAGCGCGTGGCGGCCGTCCTCCCGGGATCCCTTCGCTCCCGCTCGCCGTCCGGCCGGCATGCCCCGCGCCCGGCCCGAAACGCGTATAGAACGTGACAATGGACATGGACCCGGTGGACAAGCTGCTCCACGATCCCCGCTTCGCCGGCGCCCCGGTCACGTGGGAGAGCACGCCCGAGCAGTACCGGGCGATCCGGCACGCATGGCTCACCCACGTCTCCGCCGAAGAGGACCTGTTCGTCCCGTTCACCGAGGAACGTTTCGCCGAGCGGATGGCCACCATGCTGAGCGTCTTCAGCGACGCGTGCACCATGGAGCTCGCCCCCACCGGTGAGCGATGGGAGGGCAAGGTGGAGACCGTGGAGTTCTACCGGCAGTTCCTCGGTTCCTTCACCGGAATGAGCTGGGTCCCGCAGGCACTCGTCATCGGTCCCCAGGGCGTGCTCGACGTGGTGGACATGGAGGGGGTGGTGACCAGACCGTTCGCCGGCCAGGCCGTCACCGGAGAGCCGGTGCACCTGCAGTGGGTGATCTCCTTCCCCTGGGTACCGGCCGAGGGAAGGTTCCGGGGCGAGACCGTCTACTCGATCCGGCCGCTGTGACCCCCCTGCCTTCCACCTCTTGCCCGGAGGCGCACCGCGCCCACACGATGACGACGTCGAGCCCCCGGAGTCCGATCGCGCCACCAGCGACCAGCACCGCCATCCAGCCCCGGCGCCTCACCGCCGAGGAGCGGCGGCGCCAGCTGGTCGAGGTCGCCCTCACGATCTTCGCCGAGCGGGGTTACGCGGCCACCACCATGGAGCACATCGCCGAGGCGGCGGGAGTGACCAAGCCCCTGGTCTACCAGCACTTCGAGTCCAAACGCGCGCTCTACCTGGAGCTGATGGACGCCTTCTCACGCGAGCTGGAGCGGCGGATCGTCGCCGCGACGGCCGGAGCGGCCGGACCCAGGCAGCAGGTCGACGTGGGCATGGCCGCCTACTTCGAGATGATGGTCGGCAACGAACACGCGTTCGGCCTCCTCTACGGACGGGACGCGCCGGACGATCCGGAGTTGGGTGAGGCCCTGCGCAGGGTCGAGGACACGATCGCCCGGGCCATCGACCCGCTCATCGACGCCGATCTGGCGCCCGAGCACCGGCTGCTGCTGGCGTACTCGGTGGTGGGGATGGTCGAGGGGGCGAGCCGACACTGGATCCGGGGTCGCGCCGGACGGAGCGCCCCGGGGAAGGGCGGCGGAGCCCCGGCCGGAACCGGACTCACGCCGACCAGAACGGAGGAGGCGGCCCTGCTCGCCACGCGGGTTTCCGATCTCGCCTGGGCCGGCCTCCGACAGGTCCACCCCATCTGACGACGCCGCGTCGACAGGGCGCGGTGCCGATCAGGCGCCGCCGGCGCGGTGCCGATCAGGTTCTGACCACGCCCTCCACCACGGGAGTGTGGCTGGACTGCACCACCCCGCCGGCCTGTTCGGCCGTGATAGCGAAGGCGGCGACCTTCACCCCGGAGTCGAAACTGAACGCCCGGACCGTGGGGGCGGCGCCGAGCACACCGAGGGAGATGCGCTGGTTGTTGATCACGCCCCACAGTTGGTAGGTCTCTCCCGGTGCGAGTGGAGGGAGCCCCTGGGCCGCCAGGTAGCTGGTGTCGGAAGGGCCGAGGACCAGGGTCACCGTGGCCGTCCGGTCGGGCGAGGTCGGCGTGGCGGTGAGCAGGACACGCTGGGTCGCAGGGTTCTCCAGCGCGGTCTGCATGGCCGCCGTCACCGTCGACCGTCCGGCGCTCAGCGCGCTGACCTGATGGTCGAGATGACGGACCTGCACACCGAGGACCAGGGCGGCCACCGCGGCAGCGGCAGCGACGACACCCATGGCCCGGACGAAGAACCGCCCGTGCCGACGCCGGCCATCGAGCGGGATGACCGTCCCGTCAGCCGCCGCAGAACCGTCCCGCGGCTCCGAGGTTGCATCCGGCTCCGTCTCTGACGGCCCGGACCTCGGTGGCGGGTCGAGGCGGGCGGCCAGCAGGTCCCACGACGGAGCGGCCGGCTCGTCCAGGCGGTCGGCGATCTTGTCCCAGAGCGCCACCGGTGCGTCGCTCCCGGAGTTGGCGAGGAGCCCGGTCACCTCGTGGTAGCTCGCCACCTCCGCCGAACAGCGGACGCAGGTGCGCAGGTGCCGCTCCACCGCCGCCGCCTCGTCAGGGTCGACGGCGTCAAGGGCGTACGCCCCGAGGAGCTCCTCGATCTCGTGTTCCGATCGCTCCGGCAGTGCCTCGTTCATCGTTCCGCTCCTGCGGGCTCGACGCCCCGTTCCGCCAGGTTCACCTTGAGCCGCGACAGACCCGCCCGGATCCGGCTCTTCACCGTCCCCTCCGGCTCGCCCAGCATCGTCGCCACCTCCCGGTAGGTCCGCCCGCCGAAGTAGGCCAATTCTATGGGCCTCCTCAGGTCGTCGGGCAGCGCGGTCAGGGCCTCGTGCACCTGCTCGGCCACCGTCATGTCCCACACCTGGTGCTCCATGTCGTACCCCGACGTCGCCGTCTCGCGGGTGGTGCGGTCCTCCCGGCGTCGCCGCGACGTCTCGGCCCGGATGAGGTCGACCGACTTGCCGTGGGTGCGGGCGAGCAGGAACGACCGCAACGTCCCCCGCTGCGCATCGAACTTCTCGGGATGCTGCCAGAGGTCGAGGAACACCTCCTGGGTGATCTCCTCTGCCGCCTGCTCGCTCCGGAGGATGCGTCGGGAGAGCGCGTGGACGGCGCCACCGTGACGCCGGTAGCACTCGGCGAGCGCCGGATGGTGCCATCGGCCCACAGCGACCACAAGATTGGCGTCGCTCGCCAGCTCGAGATCGATCATGTCGACCTCTCGTTCGGAGCCACCACCGGGTCCGGATGACGGGGACCGGATGCCGGGCACCTCGGCTCCGGTGGGGTCGGTCCTTGGGGAGTCCACCGACTCACCGTAGCCACCGGCAACGGCGGGCGCCCGGATCCGGGCCACCCTGACCGGCGGTGCCGTGCGCAAGGACCGCGGCACCTTGCCCCGGCACCCGGGTCGGAGGGCCGTCCCGGAAGAATTCCGGGAAGAGTTCATCCGGCCGTCGGCCGGCGACGAACACGTGACGATGATCGACGAACGCCAAGCCACCGAGAGCCATCCACCCGCCGGGCCCGTCCGGAGGGAGGGAGCTGCGCCGTCGTCACCGCGCCGCACCACCACAGGCCGAGGTCGGCGGGTCGCGCTGGCCGGGGTGGTACTCGCCGGCCTGGTGCTGGCCGCCTGCTCGTCCGGCGCGTCGAGCGCCACCCCGGCGACCGCCGGCGGTGCCGCGGCGGGTGGCAGCAGCGGGCATTCCGTGACCATCCAGAACTTCGCGTTCCATCCGAGCCGGCTCACCGTGCCCCCGGGAACGGTCGTGACCGTGACCAACAAGGACAGCGTCGTCCACACCCTGACCAGCACCACCAACGCCTTCAACACCGGCGACATCCAGCCGGGTCAGTCCAAGTCGTTCACGGCGCCGAACAAGCCCGGTACCTACCCCTACATCTGCGAGATCCATCAGTACATGACCGGGACGATCACCGTCTCCTGAGCCCGGGACCACCTGAGGTCTTCCCGCCCCCCAGGCGGCACCGACCCGTTCGGCCGCTCCGGGGGTCGGCGCACCCTTCCTGACCCACCCATCCAAGCCACACCACCCAGAAGGAGGAACCATGAGAGGACGGTTGAAGGATCGTCGATCGGCACCCGGGGAGGGTGTCGTCGATGTCGACCCCCATGCGATGGCGTCGTTGACGGAGGAATCCCAGGATCTCCACCGCGACGCCATGGCCACCACCCGCCTCGCTCTCGACGAGCTGGTCGAGACCGGTACCGAGGCACGGGCCCACGGGACCCTCGACCCGGACGAGTCCCGCGACGTCGCGGCGAAGCGCTCCCGGATGCTCACCGGTGCCGCCTTCGGCGGTGGGATCCTGGCCGCCGCCGGGATCGGCACCGCGCTGCAGGGCCTGTTCGCCTCCGACGCGTTCGCTGCGTCGGCTACCGACGTGCAGATCCTCCAGACCGCCTCGTCCATCGAGGTCCTGGCGGTCAGCACCTACAAGACGGCGCTGACGCTGCCGTTCATCGGGGGCGCCTCCGCCAACCCAGTGGTCAAGGCGTTCGCCACCACGACCATGGGTCAGCACGCGCAGCACCTCTCCGCGTTCAACGCCGCCATCACCGGCCTCGGAGGCAAGCCCCAGACCAATCCCGACCCCGCGCTCGCCAAGGTGGTGGCCGCGGCGGTCCCCGGGCTCACCGCTCCCGGACCGGTGGTCGCGCTGGCACTCGAGCTCGAGCAGGGAGCCGCCGAGACCTACGTGGCCGACGTCGCCGCGCTCAGCGACCTCAACGCCAAGAAGGTCACCGCATCGATCATGGGTGTCGAGGCACAGCACGCCTCCGTACTACTCGCCGTCCAGGCACTGCTGAACGCCAACGCCCCCCAGCTGATCACACTCGCCGCCGGGAACGTCGCCAATCTGCCCGCTGCCGCGGGCTCGGTCGGCTTTCCCCAGGCGTTCTTCCCCACCGACCAAGCACGTCCCGCCACGGAAGGAGCGCTCTCATGAGGCGCCGCACGCACAACGACGAGGTGATGGCCATCACCGAGCACGAGCTCGCCGCGATGACCGACGACCTGGACCAGATGCACAACGACATCGGCATGCCCGCCATGCACCGGGCCCTCGACGAGTGGACCGAGAAGACCCGGAGCAGCCGCCGTGGATTTCTGATCGGCGCCGGGGCGGTGGCCGGCGGGGCGCTCCTCGCCGCCTGCTCGTCCGGGACCTCCAGCGCCACCGCCACGACGGCTGCCGGGGCATCGACCACCGGCAAACTGACCGGCGATCTGGCGGTGGCCGCGCTGGCCGCCAGCCTGGAGAACCTGGCGGTGGCCGCCTACGGTGACGTGCTCGCCGCCGCTGCGGCCAACAAACTCGGCACGGTGCCGCCGGCGGTCTCGACCTTCGTCACCACCGTCAAGGCCCAGCACACGCAGCATGCCCAGGCGTGGAACTCCGCCATCGTCGCCTCCGGCCACAAGGCCATCACCGGACCCGACCAGGCGCTGGTCCCCACGGTGAACCAGACGTTCGCACAGGTGACCGACGTGACCGGCGCTGCCAAGTTGGCGCTGACCCTCGAGAACGTGGCGGCACAGACGTACCAGACCGCCATCGCCGCGGTGAAGGCCACGTCGTCGGTCAAGGTCGCCGCCAGCATCCAGCCGGTGGAGATGCAGCACGCCGCCATCTTGTACTTCGTGCTCGGCCAGTACCCGGTGCCGAACGCGTTCAACCCGGTGAGCGACGCACGCCCTCTGACCGACTACACGGGCTGAGTCCCACCCCAAGGACGCCACGGGACAGTTTCCCCGCGCTGTCCCGTGGTTTTGCGAACATCGCCGGCCCTCGGGCCGGCGATGTTCGCGTCGGCAGCCCCGCTAAGCCAACCGGGCCGCCGGACCCCCGCACAGTGGGCCGCTGGATGCCATACCCCGCTCCGCCGAAAGTGGTTCGCGGAACGTGCCCCACAGGTCATCCGCGACTCCGGGAGCGTCGAACACCGTGCATGAGCTTCGACATCGACACCTACCGCAGGATCTCGGCCAAGCTCGACGTCGACGACATCGACTTCAGTGCGTTCCGGGACCGCCCGCTCGCCCCCGAGGCGCTCCGGTGCCTCCGCTACATGCACGACGTGGAGAACCACACCGTCTGCTATCTCCGCGACATCCTGGTGACCCGGGCCCACCGCGACCCGGAGGTCACGTCGTTCCTGACCTTGTGGAACTACGAGGAGCACTGGCACGGGGAAGCCATCGCCAAGGTGCTCGCCGCCCACGGCGAGCCCGCCGGAGCCGGTCGGATCGCGGCGTTGCGCCAACGGCTGCCGAAGCGAGACGCATGGCGCCCCCTGGCGTTCCAACTGGTGTCGGCCGTCACCCCTCACCTCACCGCGGTCCACATGACCTGGGGGGCGGTGAACGAGTGGACCACGCAGGCCGGGTACGCCCGCCTGGCCCAGCGCGCCGACCACCCCGTCCTCTCCGACCTGCTCCGCCGCATCATGAAGCAGGAGGGTCGCCACATCGACTTCTACGCCTCCCAGGCCAAGGGCCGCCTGTCCGAGAGCCGGGCGGCCCAACGACTCACCCGATGGGCGCTCCGCCGTTTCTGGACACCGGTGGGGAGCGGGGTCATGCCGGACGAGGAGGTCCGCTTCCTCAGCACCTACCTGTTCGGGGGCGAGGACGGCCTGGGCGTGGCCGAGCGGATCGACCGCCGGGTCGACCGCCTGCCGGGGCTCGACGGCCTGGGCCTGATGCGGGGAGCGGTGGCGGTCGCCGCCTGACGCCGGTCCGGTGGCGAATAGTCGACCAAACAGGTAACCTTTCGGGGCCGACGCGGACGCGCGGTCGTCATCCCCGAGGAGCGTCATGTCGAACCTGGCTGCGACCTTCAGCTTCCCCGATCCGGTCAACGAGTACGCGGCGCGCACCGTGGCCGCCGGGGTCGTGTTGATGGCGGTGTGCGCCATCGCCTTCCGCCAGCCATGGCTCCTGGTCCCGATGGCCTACGGCTTCTGGGCGCGGGTGGCGGCAGGACCGAGGTTCAGCCCGCTCGGCCAGCTGGCCACCCGGGTGATCGCACCCCGGCTCCCGTGGGGACCGAAGCCCGTGGCCGGCCCCCCCAAGCGCTTCGCCCAGGCGGTCGGGGTCGTCTTCTCCACCACCGCCCTGGTGCTCTGGTACGGCTTCGGTCTCGGTGGGGCCGCCGCGGTCGTGGTCGGCCTCCTCGCCGTCGCCGCCTTCCTCGAGGCGGCATTCGGGCTCTGCCTCGGGTGCAAGGCCTTCGGGCTCCTCATGCGGGTCGGCGTCATCCCCGAAGGGATCTGTGCGTCGTGCGGCGACCTCGGTCGGCGCTACCCGGAGCTCGTCCGGCCGACCCGGGCCTGACGATCACCCGAGCCGGTCGACCAACGCCGCACTGAGGTCGACCAGCTCCCGGGCGCAGTCCACGTAGACCTGCTGGTCGCCCCCGGCCGGGTCGTCCACATCCTCCCAGGGCTCGATCTCCACCTCGGCGAGCCCGAGCCGTTCGACCCGGACGCTCAGGGGCTCGGGGCCGGCGGGGAGGTCGCGCACCAGGCGCTTCAAAGTGGCGGTCACCCGGGCGGCGGCAGGGTGGGTGCGCCGGATGTAGGCCACGTGCTCGCCGGCGAGAGCGATGATCAGGTCGGTGGACGCCACGTCGGCGCCGGTGAGCTGGTGGCTCCGGTGCCCGTCGGCCACGACCTCCACCTCGGCCAGCGCCTCCCGGGTGCGCCGGCTCATGGGCTGCCCCTCGACGACGTGCGTGCCGGCGGTCACGATCACCACCGGGGCCGACGCCAGCATCGCCCCGGCCATGACGGAGCGGGCGGCGTTGCCGGTGCAGAGCGTCACCACCACCGGCCGGCCGCTCCCGGGAACCTGCGGATCGGAGCGCGGTGCGGGAGCTGGATCCATCCCCGAGACCGTACCGGTACCGGGCGTGAGCGGAGACGGGCCTAGGATCGCCGGTCGAGCCGCGGAGCGACCCGAGCAGCGGAGGAACGCCCCCCGCGGGCGCAGGAAGAGAGAAGGGGGACGAGGTGCTCGACTACGACCAGGCGTACGCCCAGGTGACCGGGAGCGGTCAGATCTTCGAGCTCGTCGAGGAGGTGATCAACGGTACGGAGTACCGCTTGTTCAAGAATGCTCCGGCTACGCTGGCCCAACTCTTTGCCGGCGCCCGCGGCGACCAGTCGACGTTCCTCGTCTACGAGGACGAGCGGTGGACCTTCGACGAGACGATGCACCATGTCGACGCCCTGGCCCACGCCCTGGTCGAGACGTTCGGCATCCGCAAGGGCGACCGGGTGGGGATCGCCATGCGGAACCTCCCCGAGTGGATCATCTCGTTCGCCGCCATCCTCTCCGTGGGGGCCGTCTCGGTCTCGCTGAACGCCTGGTGGACCGAGAGCGAGCTCGAGTACGCCATCGACGACGCCGGGCTTTCGCTGCTGATCGCCGACCCGGAACGGACCGACCGGGGTCACCACCTGGCGCACGCCCGGGGGATCCCGACCGTGGTGGTGCGATCGGACCCGCACGATCTCGTCCCCGAGGGCGTCCATCGCTACGAGGACGCGGTGGTGCTCGGCAGTCCGATGCCCGCGGTCGAGGTGCGCCCGGACGATGACGCCACCATCCTCTACACCTCGGGTACCACCGGATTCCCGAAGGGAGCCGTGTCCACCCACCGGGCGGTCACCCAGGCACTCATGGCGTTCTGGGCCAACGCCAGCATCCAGAGCGCCCGCAAGGGGGTGGATCCCCTGGGGGGCGACGGATACCCGCCGTGCTTCATCCTCATCGTGCCCCTGTTCCACGTCACCGGCTGCGTCCCCGTCATGCTCACCTGCTTCGGCATGAAGATGAAGCTGGTCATGATGTACCGCTGGGACCCCGAGCAGGCGCTACGGCTCATCGAGGCCGAGCGGGTCACCGCCTTCGTCGGTGTGCCCACCCAGAGCTGGGACATGCTCGAGAGCCCCGCCTTCGACCGGTACGACACGTCCTCGCTGGCCAGCGTGGGCGGCGGCGGCGCCCCGGCGCCGGCGAAGCTGGTGGACCGGGTCGAGAAGGGGTTCGCCAAAGGTCGTCCCAACATCGGGTACGGGATGACCGAGACCAACGCCTTCGGACCGGGGAACAACGGCGACGACTACGTCTCCCACCCCACCTCCACCGGGCGGACCCGGACCACCATCGTGGACGTCGAGATCCGGGACGAGCAGGGGCGTGCCGTCCCCACCGGCGAGCGCGGCGAGATTTGGATGAAGGGGCCGAACCTGATCCGGGGCTACTGGAACAAGCCTGAGGCCACTGCCGAGACGATCGTCGACGGCTGGCTGGCCACCGGCGACCTCGGCCGGATCGACGAGGAGGGTTTCCTCTACATCGAGGACCGGGCCAAGGACATGGTCCTCCGTGCGGGCGAGAACGTGTATTGCGCCGAGGTGGAGAGCGCCATCTACGAGCATCCCGGCGTCTACGAGGCCGCGGTCTTCGGGGTGCCTCACGAACGGCTGGGCGAGGAGGTGGCCTGCGTCGTCCAGCGCAAGCCCGGCTCGGAGCTGACCACCGAAGAGCTCCAGGCGTTCCTGGCGGGGACCCTCGCTCCGTTCAAGATCCCGAGCCGGATCGCCTTCGCCGAGGACCGCCTGGCGCGCAACCCGTCCGGAAAGATCCTCAAGCGCGAGCTCCGGCAGGCCTACTTCGCCGGCGGCGGGTGACCGCAGCCCGAGCCGACGGGGTCCGGGTCCTCGTCACCGGCGGCACCAGCGGGGTCGGCGCGGCGATGGCCGTGGCCCTGCTGGATGCCGGAGCCGCCGTGGCGGTGACCGGCCGGGATCCCGCTCGCGCCGGAGCCGCAGCCCGTAGCCTGGGCAGGGCGGCCATCGGCATCGGCATGGACGTGCGCGACGAGGGGGAGGTCGATCGTGGGGTGGAGCGGGCGTTCCAAGGCCTCGGCGGCCTCGATGTGCTGGTCAACAACGCGGGAATCGGCATGCGCACCGTCAACCCGCACTTCGCCACCCGCCCCCAGCCCTTCTGGGAGGTCTCACCGGAGGGATTCCGCGACGTGGTCGCCACCAACCTGAGCGGGTACTTCCTCGTCGCCCGGGCAGTCGTCCCCCGCTTGCTGGCCACCGGGGGCGGGCGGGTGGTCAACATCTCGATGAACCACTCCACGATGAACCGGAAGGGGTTCGTCCCCTACGGCCCCGCACGCGCCGGCTCCGAGGCGCTCTCCCGGATCATGGCCGCCGAACTTGCCGGCAGCTCGGTGACGGTCAACCTCCTCCTGCCGGGCGGCGCCACCCTCACCGGCATGATTCCCGAAGATCTCCCCGAGGAGATGCGCTCCCGACTGCTGCCGGCCGAGGTCGTGGCCGAGCCGATCCGCTGGTTGTGCTCCCCGGCCGCGGCCGGGGTCCACGACCAGCGGATCGTGGCGAGCGAATTCGCCGAGTGGCTGGCCGGGCGCTCCGGCTGACCTGTCGGGTGTCCGGCGGTCGGTCCTTCGGCTGGTCCACCGGCCGACCGACCGATGCCCATTGCCTGGTGGGCCGATCGTTGGGACAACCGGGATAGCATCGGAGCGCGTGAGGAAAAGATCCGTCGTGTCCGACCCGGGTGCCCCCGGGACGAAGCCAGGGACGAGACCACGGACGAAGCTGACCTACGGGCAGCGGTCGGTGGTCGCCGGGCTGCTTGTCCTCCAGATCCCGTCCGGCCTGATCTTCTACTCGCTGGCGGCGGTGTTCGCCATCACCGGGATCTTCGTACCGGTCTCCATGGCCCTCATGAGCGTAGGGACGATGCCGTTCTCGTTCGCCATGAAGTGCCGGGACCGCTGGCGGAGCGGCATCCCGCAGGCGTCGCCCGGCGGTCGGCTCGACCCGGCGACCTGAGGGGCGCCCCGGCGACGGTCCGGGCGATGACCGCCGGTGTGATCTCCGACGTCCCCTCAAAAATGGAGTAGGTCTGATCGGGCCGTCCGACAGGGTGTTCGGCGTGCCGTTTTGATCCTCAGGTGAGTGGCCGGGGGGAACCTCCCCCCCGGCTCTCGCAGAACCCGGCGTAAATCTCTCGATGTACCGGGCTCCCACAGGCCGACGTTCAGTACGCGAAACCAGGTGCCAATGAGCGAAGAGCTTGGGTTGGTACTGACGAATAGCCTCCCCCAGAGCTGGAAGGGGAAGGGACCCGGCGCGCCGCGTCGCTCTCGCTGTGGCTCTACGCGGCGATCTGGACCTGGTACATCCCGACGTACGGGACGACCGTCACCTGGATCGCACAGCCTGGTACAAGAAGAAGGCGGTGCCAAGCTTCCTTGACGTGCTCGCCGCACTGCGGCGCTGCTTGTGGCCCGAACGAATTTCGACGATGTCATCCTCTGGGCCGCTCAACTCGAAAATCATCGGCGGTCTGCTCGACCCGCTCACGCGTGCGGCATGACCTGGGCTCTCATTGGACGCAGCCATTGCCGAGGTCGCTCAAGACAGCGAAAGTCCACTGAGGTCGAATGCCTCGAGTACTTCCATCTGCTTCTCCCTTGGCAACATCAGGTGTTCCTCCTTGGTGTCGATGAGCCGATTTGCCAGCTCTATCGATGCCAGGGGGGAACCTCGAACGGGTGGACCCTCGCGGGGAGGGCGATGGCCGTCCGTGGGGAATTCTGATGGCCGTCCGTGGGGACTTCGCGTGTCCGTCCCTGGGGAGATTCAGTGGCCGTCTATGGGGAGTTTCCCATGGCCGCCGTCAGCTCCGATGGCTGCTGGCCGCTC
>Ga0080006_1173010_pt1 | contig 42227 bp, 32 predicted proteins | sample RS3BMetagenome_FD_69209 | JGI IMG/M metagenome (GOLD analysis project Ga0080006, IMG submission 69209) | Ferric oxide microbial mat and aquatic microbial communities from Rainbow Spring, Yellowstone National Park, USA - RS3B (SPADES... ...
CGTCGACCCTCGACGATGTCCGGGTCAGCATCGAGACCCGCTTCTACGTGACCGACCTCACCGAGGCAGACGCCTGCATCGAACACCTCCTCCGCCTGGTGAGAGGCCACTGGTCGATCGAGAGCCTGCACTGGGTTCGTTCTCCAGGGGTGGGCCTGGCCGTTGCATCATGTGGCGCTGACGCGGCACGGATGGCGTTTAGCAGCTGATCTCCTCGGGTGTGGTGCTCGTGGCTGGTAGATGTTCACACGAGAAGCACGAGATCGGAGGATCACAGGGTGCGAGCGTTCATGGTGAGGCTGCCGTCCGGGGTGAGGTACTGGACGGTGCTGGATGAGGAACTGGCTGTCGTGCCGGTCGCGGATTCGTTCTTGCGGCAGATCCGGTTCGGCCGGGACGGCGCGGAATCCACGACGAAGGCGTATGCGGGAGGCATCTCGCTGTTCCTGCGCTGGTGTACCCGGTCGGGCCGCACCTGGGAGGCCGGCGCCGAGCAGCTCGGCCTGTTCATGACTTGGCTGGCGCACGCGGGCCGGGCGGTGTCGGGCGCGGACGCTCAGGCCGGAGCGGCAGTACTGGCCGGGCCGGGGACGCCTGCGGTGCGTTCGGCCCGGCGGATCAACGCGGTGCTGGCCGCTGTCCGCGGCATGATCGTGCACGCGGTCGCGGAAGGCGGGGCTCCGGGGCACCTGGTCCAGGTTCTGTATGAGGTCGCCGATGACCGGGACCTTCCGGCAGCGGCTCGCGGGGAGGGCAACGGGACGGGCTGGCGGATGCGGGCCCGGCACCGGCTGCACGAACCGGACACGCGGGTGGACCGGGCCGATGACGGCGATGTCGTCGCCGTGCTGGGGGCGTGCGGTTCGGCGCGCGACCGGCTGATCGTACTGCTGATGGTGCGCGCCGGGCTGCGCCGCGGCGAGGTGCTCGGGCTGCGCCGCGGCGAGGTGCTCGGGCTGCGCCGCAGCGATGTCCACCTGCTCGCTGACTCCCGGCAGCTGGGATGCGGGATCCTCCGCCCGCACCTGCACGTGGTCCGTCGGGAGGACAACCCGGACGGGGCGATTGCCAAGTCTCGCCGGCAGCGGGCTGTGCCGCTGGATTTCCTGACGGTGCAGGCGTTCGACACCTACGAGTTCGAGCGGATGACTGTCCCGGCCGCGATCTCCGGTGACTTCGTGTTCGTGAACTTGTTCCGCGGCACGGCCGGTGCGCCGATGCGACTGGATGCGGTCAACGAGATCGTGAGCGCAGCGGCGCGGCGGGCGGGCATCGATCCGCCGCCCCGGCCTCACCAGCTGAGACATGCGTTCGCCTCGAACGTGCTGGATGCTGGCGGGACCATGGACGAGGCGCAGGATCTGCTCGGTCATGCCAGCATTTCCTCTACGCAGGTCTACGCTCACCCGGACCTGGCGCGGCTGCGAGCCGCTGTCGATGCGGTGCCCAGCCCGCGTGACCTGGCGGGAGCAAAGGCATGACCGCGGCGGCGAAGATCCATGCGGTCCCGCCTCCGCGTCCCGATGAGCTGACCGCCGAAGCGGGCTTGTTCGCGGGTCGGGTGCTGCTGGATGAGCAGTCAGCTGCGCTGGCCAGCCGGATCGACGCGGCCTTCCTGGCCGAGGCCGGCTGGGACACCGGGACCTGGGTGCTGACGCTGCCGCCTGGGCATCCGCTGCTGGGCCGGACGTTCTGCCGCGCGCCGGGCTGCCAGACCACCTGCGCCGCAGCGACGCGCGTGTGCCTGGACTGCCAGCGCCGGCTCACCGCGGCCGGGCTGGACCTGGAGGATGTCGCGTTGCTGCCGCCGCCGCAAGGCAAGCGCTGGCTCGCCGCCGGCGACGGCACGTGCAAGGTCTCCGGGTGCCCTCGCCCGTGGGTGAGCTCCGGTCAGCCGCTGTGCCCTGGGCATCTGGGCCAGCAGGAGCGGCTCGGCGTCAGCACCACTGACTTCACTGCCCGGGCTGACGCCGTCGCGCTGCCCTCCCATGGCACCTGCGCGGTGGCATCGTGCCCGCGTCAGCTTCCTGGGCACGGTTCGGTCTACTGCGACGCGCATCTGCAGCGGCTGCGCGTCTTGCGCCGCGCCGGCCAGCTCCCTGATGAGGCGGCGTGGCAGGTGACCGAGCCGCCGGTCCCGCGCGCGGGGCAGGTCAGCCTCGCTGGGCTGAAGCCGGCGGCCACCGTCGAGGTGCTGTTCGGGCTGCAGCAGCGCACCCGCCAGGGCATCAAGACCCATTGCGCGATCTTGCGGGCGGTCGCCAATGACGCGCGCACCCAGCAGGTGGCGTCCCTGGCGGAGCTTGACATCCTGGCCGTCCGCGGCCCGGGCTATGCCAGCGTCGTGCACACGCTGATCACCCACGCCCGCCGCGGCGTTTCCGATCCGGGCACCGAGATCGTCAAGGACATCTGGGACATGATGCTGTTCGGGCACCGTGGCAACCTGTCGTTCACCGCGATCACCCAGCCGTGGCTTCGTGAGACCGCCAAGATCTGGGCGCTGGCTGATCTTCCCCGCCGCCGCGGGCGCAGCGGCGGGGACAAGACCCGGCACCACCTATCGAGCCTGGCCTTGTTGTCGGGCAGCCTGTTGCAGCGCGCTGATCACGGCGAGGATCCGGCGGCGCTGGGGCGCCCGGACATGGAGCTTTTCCTCAACCGCCTCGGCTACCTTTATGCCGCCGGCGAGATCAGCGAGCTCACCCGGGTGCTGGGCTGCCGCGAGGTCCGCAAGCTACTGACCTCGGCGCGGCAGCTGGGCGCGACCAGGCCCGGCGGTCCGGCGGCTGGGCTCAGCGACCAGTTCTGCCTCCACCCCGGCGACATGCCCGATGAACCTGAGCACGGCGAACCCGGCCGGGACCTGCCGCCGGAGATCCTGCGGCAGATTTGCAGCCAGCTCGGCACCCTCGCCTCACCTCATATCCGCACCGCGATCGAGATCCTTATCGACACCGGCCGCCGCCCCGACGATGTCGTTGAGCTGCCGCTGGACTGCCTGGCCAGCGACCCCGGCGGTGCAGCCGTCCTGGTCTACGACAACCACAAGGCGCACCGGCTCGGGCGGCGGCTGCCCATCAGCTCAGCCACAGCTGAACTGATCCGCGCCCAGCAGCAGCGTGTCCGCGACGAGTTCCCCGGCACCCCGGCCAGCGAGCTGAAGCTGCTGCCCACCAGCTGGGCCAACCGGGACGGCCGCCGCCCGCTGACCGTCTCGGCACTGTCCGCCGCGCACCGCGACTGGCTCACCTCGCTCGGACCGCTGCTGGTGGACGGCGGTGGTGAATTCAGCAAGGGCCGCGCTGTCCCGTACTCCTACCGGCATACCTACGCCCAAAGGCACGCCGATGCGGGGGTCCCGATCGACGTCCTCGCCGAACTGCTCGACCATCGCAACCTCAACGTCACCCGCGGCTACTACCGCGTCGGCGAAGACCGCCGCCGCAGTGCCGTCGACAAGGTCACCGCGATGCAATTCGACCGGCGCGGCAACCGGATCTGGCGTGACGCCCGCGCGCTGCTGGACGACGAGCACGCCCGCTACACGATCGGCTCCGTCGCCGTCCCCTACGGCACCTGCACCGAGCCGTCCAACGTCGCCGCTGGCGGCACCGACTGCCCGGTCCGGTTCCGCTGCGCGGGCTGTGACCATTTCCGCACCGACGTGTCCTACCTCCCCGACCTTGCCGCCTACCTCGATGATCTGCTTCGCAGCCGCGAACGGCTCGCCGCCGCCACCGGCATCGACGCCTGGGCACGCGACCAGGCAGCACCCGCAGACCAGGAGATCAACGTCATCCGACAGCTCATCAGCCGCATCAAAGGCGACATCGCCGGCCTGAGCCCGGCCGACCGGGCCCGCATCGACGAGGCCGTCGCCGTCGTCCGCAAGCACCGCGCCGTCAGCATCGGCATGCCCCGTCTCCGTTCCATCGCGCAATCCCTCACTGCCGAAACGAAAGACCAGGCCTTATGATCAGCCGCAAGCCAGCAGGAAACACCGTCGCCGACGCGCGCACCGAGCCGATGCGTAAAGGCCGCCAGGCCGACTCCGCCCGGCGGCGGCAGCGCGTCCTGACCGCCCTCGACCGCGCGACCGCCAGCGGCACCGAGATCAGTGTGTCGGGCATCGCCCGCGCCGGCGGCGTCGACCGCACCTTCCTCTACCGGCACCGCGACCTGCTGGAGAAGATCCACGCGGCCGAAGCCGTTCCGCCGCCCGCGGGAGACACCGCCGTCCCCGCCGTCACCCGCGCATCCCTGCAGGCTGATTTACTCGCCGCCCACGAACGCTCCATCCGGCTCAACGCCCGCGTCCGACAGCTCGAGCAGCGGCTGTCCGATGCGCTCGGCGACCAGGTGTGGCATGAATCCGGGCTCGGCGCACCCGCCGACATCGACGCCCTCGGCCAGAAAATCACTCATCTTGAACAGCAAGCCGCCGACCTGCGCCTGCAACTCGAAGAGCGCGGCGACGAACTCGCAGCCGCGAGGGCTGCCAACCGCGAGCTCATGACCCGGCTCAACCACTCCGCAGCAACATGCTGACGCGACACGCCGCACGGCAGTTGCACCACACCTGTTGCAACGGGTAACCTCATCTCCACCAGCTACTGACCTGCGGCAACGCGGAGATCAAGCTCAGCTGGCCGGGCTCCACCCCTGGAGAAGGTACGGGACAACACCTTCGACGAAGACCGCTCCCAGGTCCGAACCGGGACCATCCCACGGGTCCTTGCAACCCTGCGCAATCTCGCGATCGGCATCATCCGGCATGCGACCTACCGATCCGTCAACATCGCAGCGGCAACCCGTCAGCTCGCACGCCAACCGGACGTCACCCTCGATCTCCTCGGGATCCCGCCGCTACTTTGCAAATGACCGTGGATGCCCACCCACACGAAACAGCGAGGAGCCCCAAGGAGGGCTTGGCGGTGCTCTTCGAGGGTCGTGAACCGCTTGTGGTAGCCAAGGGAAGGATCCTCGAAGGCCCGGCTGCCCGGGTCGAGGAACGGTCCGAGCGGCGCGACGTAGAACTGCAGGCGCCGATCCGCACCGAAGCGCTCGACGAGGTGCCGGTAGTAGTCGACGGTCTCCATGGCCTTTGCGGGAGTTTGGCCGGACAGACCGACCATGAAGAATAGGTCGAGCTTGCCGCACCCCTCGTCGAGGGCGGCGGCGAGGGTCGCTTCGACCACTTCGTTGGGCACGGGGAACTTGCCGTTCACCTTGCGAATCGCGGGGTCGGGGGACTCGATGGTGATCTGCATGCTCCACGCCGTCGTCGATCGCCCGACCATGGCGAAGAAGTCCCTCTTCGCAGGGTAGAAGACCTCGATGACGAGCTCGTTGGGGACCCGTTCGGCCCCGAAGAGCTCGAAGAACCGTTCGGCCCTCGGAATCCCGCCGATGCGCGGGTCATGGACCATGAAGATCGGTGCCCGGGAGAACGTGGCGATGCGCTTGGCGTCAGCGACAAGCTTCTCGGGACTGCGCATCGCCGCAGCGTCCCGTCCGGCGACGACTCGATAGCCCGTACGCGACCCGCCACAGATTGCGCAGTCGTAGGTGCAGCCCCGAGAGTTGAGCAGCATGGTCGAGGGGTAGCGCAGCCATTCGAGGTAGGGCAGGAAGTCGGCCAGGCTGCGGTACTTGAACACGGCGTGGGTCATGAAGTCAAAGGCCGGGACGTCGATCCAGTTGAGGTCGGCGGGCACGAAGCTGAGCGGGTTCACGACCACCTGGCCGTCGGGGCGTTTCCAGGTGAGGTTCTCCGCCGTCTCAAGCGCGGTGCCGTCGCGCAGGGCGGCGAGCAGCTGTCGGCAGGGCTCCTCGGTCGAGTCACCGCGCAGCACGAAGTCGACGGCTGGGTTGGCGATCACCTCCTCGTGGGAGTAGGTGGCCGAGAGGCCGCCGATCAGCACCTTGGCATCGGGGTGGATCTGCTTGACCAGCTCGGCGACGCCGAGTGCCCCATGGGCGTGGGGGAGCCAGTGCAGCTCGATGCCGAACACCGGGGCATGAAGCCCGGCCAGGTGGCGGGCCACGTCGAAGTTCGGGTGGCGCAGCATCCGGTAGGCGAGGTTGACCAGCTGGGTGTTGTAGTGGTTCGCCTCCAGGTAGGCGGCGATCGAGGTGAGCCCGATCGGGTACATCTCGAACTCGTCGGTGGAGGGGATCACATCCGCCAGCGGTCCCTGCAGGATGACTTCGTTGCGGAAGTCCCATACCGATGGGGCGTGCAGGAGCACCAGATCGAGGCCGAACACCCGTCGCCATGGCGCCCGCGATCGACCCCGGCCGGTGCTCACGCCGTCCTCCTCCCCGGCGCGATGTCCGAACGGATGCTGGCCAGCAGGGGGGCTTTGAGGAGGTCGAGGGCGACGGTCGCGCCCAGCGGCTCCTCGTCGTGCCGGCGGCAACGGGTGCGCTCGACGAGCGATCGACGGAGTGAGATCCGACACGGGGTCGACGCCTCCGATGCGCTCTCGGGCCAGAAGGCCAGCCCTGACTGACCCTCGCTGTCGAAGGTGACGACCTCGATCCTACTGACCCTTGACATCGCGGGGGCCTCTTGGACACGCCCTGCCTGGACATGCCCTGTCATGAATCGTCGTTCTCGGAGGCAGGCTTTGGGACGATGACGACCGGGCAGCGACTGTGGTGGGCACACTTGGTGCTCACCGACCCGAGCACGAGGCCGGCAAATCCTCCGTGCCCCCGGGTCCCCACGACGAGCAGGTCAGCGCCGCTCGACAGCCGGCACAGCGTCGAGGCAGGGTCCCCGCTCAGGATCGTCGCTTCAATCTCGATGCCCGGATCCTCGCCCGCGACCGCTGCCAGCGTGGCCTCGGAGTGCGCCCTGGCCCGGGCGGCGAGCCGCTCGTTCTCTACGGTTTCGATCCGCTCGGCTCGATCCGGGCCGAGCTCGACCCAGAGATTCTCCATCTCGTCGGAGCCGTAGGGGCTTTGCCAGACAGTGACCGCCTGGACGAGCGCTCCACGAACCCGAGCTTCGGCGATCGCCCACGACAGTGCTCGATGCGAGCCATCCGACCCGTCGACGCCGACCGGGATGCGCCCCGTCACCCGAAGCGATCCCGGGCGACCCGACAACGCATCGTCATGACAGGACTCGAGCGCCATCGGTGGGCTCGATCAGCACTGGCGCCGGTCGTCGCGAAGCGCTGCTCGGCAACTGACGACAAGTTGGCTCGGGGAGATCCTTGTCTCGTGAAGGGCGAGAACCCGGGCCTCGAGGGGAATGAGGACTTTGCTTTGGAGCTCTCGGAGCGACGCGAGCTCTTCGTCCGCGAGCACCAGTATCTGCGGTGCGAGCACGGCCAGCGGTTCGACCCAGATGTCCGGAGAGGACTCGCCCGAGGCGACTCCAGCAGCGAGTCGGCGCAGTGTATCGAGGTCGCCATGGGCAAGAACGTTGACGGCCGCCCAGGCGGGAACCGGCTCCATCTGTTCTCGGAGAGCATCCCGAACACGACCGGTGAGGAAGGCCTCCGCCTCGGCAGCCAACTGCGTGGCGGTCGGTGTCGGGTCGCTTCGCCGCCGCCTCTTCCTGATGATCCTCATGTCGTTCTCCTCCTGGCGGAGCTCGTATCGGTGGTGGCCGAGGTTTCCTTGGACGCGATCATCCGGTCATGGCCCGAGCGGCGCGGCTGATCCCTTCTGCCGCGGTCGGGTGCTGGTCGGCGAAGCGGGCCAGGTCGTAGGCGGACAGTCCGGCGGCCACGGCTTGGCCGATCTGGCCCACCAGCTGCGCGGCGTCGATGCCGACCACCCAACCACCAAGCAACCTGAGGCTCTCGGCGTGGAAGAACAGCCGGATCTCGCCGTAAGTCTCGCCCAGGATCTGGGCACGAGAGTCGGTTTCGAGGGCGTAGGCGGACTCCACCGTGGGAATCCCCGCCTGCTCCGCTGTCGACCGGAGCAATCCCACGTAGGCACCCTCGGGTGCGGTGAAGATCGTCGTCGGGACGGAGGTGAAGTCCATGCGGTCCACCACGTGGTCCCCGGCCAGAATGTTGTGGGCAGCGACGAGCGACTGGCGAACAGCCGAGTGGAACAGCGGCGACCGGCCGTTCACGTCGCCGGGCGCGTAGAGGTGACGATGCCCCGGCACCTGGATCGACGGGTCCACTGCGAGGTTGTGACCCTGGCGGGTGAGGCCGATCGCGTCTGCCCCCTCGGGGATGACCGGGTGGCGCCCCACCGCCATGAGCACGAGATCGGCTTGCAGCTGATGGTCGGTCCCGCCATGACCGTAGTGGACCTCGAATCCCGATCCCGACGTGGTGATGCCCGTCACGGCAGCACCCAACCGGACGGTGATCGCCGGATCGAGCCCGCCCGCCACCAGGCTCACGAAGTCCCGGTCCATGCCGGCCAACAGCTCGTCGAGCGCCTCGATCACAGTGACCGTGGCGCCGAGCCCCTGGAACATGCAGGCGACCTCGAGGCCGATGTAGCCCCCGCCGATCACGACCAGCCGCTCGGGTAGGGACGTGACACTCGGGTTCAGGGCGAACAGGTCGTGGCTCGTCACGCACAGCTCGGCCCCAGGGATCGGTGGGACAAAGACATCGGCACCGGTGGCGATGATCACGTGGTCCGCCCGGAACTGCTCGACACCGGCTTCGGTGGTCACCTCGACGGTATGGGGATCGAGGAGCGCTGCCGTCCCGTGCCGGAGCTGGAGCCGGTCAGACTCGGCGGCGAGCTCGGCATCGTGCTGGCGGTAACGGGTGCGCTGGACCTCGTTTTTGTGAGCGACCACGGCCTGGTAGTCCACCGGAGCATCAATCTCTCCCAGTGCACTGGCCATGGGGGCGAGACGGAGACGGCGGCGGAGCTCTGCCACCTCGAAGACGGCCTTGGACGGTACGCAGCCTTCGGCCAGACAATTGCCGCTCATCACCCCTTTCGTGTCGACCATGACGACCTCGCGCCCCGATCGTGCCAACGCGAAGGCGGCCGGATAGGCCCCGCCCCCGGCTCCGAGTGTGATGGTGTCGATCTCCTGTAGCGAGCTCATCTGATCGCCCCGTCGCTCACGATGCTCCGACGTTGGCCACACGACCGACGGGGCGCATTGGTGGTGGCGATCGTGAAGGTGGCCGACAAGCCCACTGCCTCGATGGCGACATCGGCACCAAGTCCACCGGTCAACTCCTCTCTGTCCGGACCCGGATCGTCGTGCGTGTTGTGCACCACCACGTCCGCGCCGAACGCCTTCGCAGCGACGAGGCGGCTCTCGTCCATGTCGATGGCGATGATGTGGCTGGGGCTGAACAGGTGGGCGCCCTTGATCGCCGAGAGCCCGGCCGGAGCCGTCGAGGTGTCGGCGAACGGGATGCGGGCGTACTCCGCCTGGACGCCGTCGATCATCGCCGGAACGTCACCCTTCAAGATGTGGAGATCGGTGCCACAGATGGTCGTGGCGTCCACCTTGATGATGGCATCGGTGTCGGCGGCCAGCTTGGGATCAGCCACCTCTTCCCACGCCTTGGCTCCTGGTCCGTGATACACGAGTGCGTTCATGGCTGACCTCCTCGGTCGGTGTGTTGTTCTTCACTGTGGGACTTGCCCCGTCGGGCTGGTAGGGCCACCGCTCCCGAGTCCCGAGTCCGCCCGGGGACGGTCGAGGACGGTCGAGGACGGTCGGTGGCAGGCGGTTCGAAGCGGATCCATGGGGCGGGGCCGATCATGGTCGAGATCTGCCCGGCGACGTGCAGCGACGACCGAAGCGTGAGCTGGCCACCCCAGGAGGCGAAGCGACGAGCGGCAGTAGCGATCACCACCAGCCCTGCGACGGCGGTGTCGTCGACATCGGAGAGGTCCACCGTGACCGGGGGATACCCGAGGGCGATCGCCGTGTCGAAGACGGAGTCGAGCACGAGCACCGCGGCTGCGTCGATCTCCCCCCGGACGGCCACCACCACCTGCTCGCTGGTGGCGCTGGCAGCGACTCCGAAGTCGGTGAGCGAAGCGGGGGCAGCCTCCGGCAGATCACCGGCCGAGGGATACCTCAGGGGCAGTGTGTGGGACACGAGGTCGCCGCCTCCGGATTGTCACGGGTGACGAAGGCCACCCTCCCAACCCTCACTGCCGAAGGTGCAACCGACCCTACGCTCCTTTTGAGAGAACCGCCACGGGGGAGGTTGGCCGGCCGAGGGATACCCTGGGTTCTGGCTGCACCGGAGGGGATGGCCACCGATCGGGAAGGATCACCTGCATAGAGCCCATCGATCCGCAGTTGGCCGACCCGCTTGGCGAGCTCACGGCCGATGTCGGCGAGATCGCCAGGCTGCTCTTTGCCACCGGCAGCGTCGAGGCCACCCTGGCGCGGATCGTCGAACTGGCCGTCGAGACCATCGAGGGCTGTGCCTTCGCCGGGATCTTCCTCCTCGAGGGTGAAACGGTCGTCACGCCGGCGGTCAGCGATCCCCTCGTGAGCATCATCGACCGGCTCCAGCACGCCAATGGCGAGGGACCGTGTCTGGCCGCCATCGGCCAGGGTCTGGCCTTTTACGCCGACGACCTGGAGATCGACACCCGATGGCCTGCGTTTGGTCCCGAGGCCATCGCCGCTGGGATCCGCAGCGTGCTCGCAGTGCCCCTTGCCGCCAGCGGGGTCGTCGGCGCACTCAACCTCTATGCCCGCTACCCCGCCGCCTTCGGGGTGGTCGACCGGGCAAAGGCGGCGATGTTGGCGTCGTTGTCCGGTGTGGCGCTCACCGCCGCCCGGGCCCACGAGGACGAGGAGCGCCAGGTGGAGAACCTGGCGTACGCGCTGGCCACCCGGGAGGTGATCGGCCAGGCCCAGGGCATCCTGATCGAACGCGAGCGGATCAGTGCCGACGCGGCCTTCGACATCCTGCGCCGGGCCTCCCAGCACCTCAACCAGAAGCTCCGGGATGTGGCCCAGGATCTCGTCGACACCGGTGAGCGACCCGAACTCCCGCCGCGCCCGGGGCGGCCCCTTCCCCACAAGGGGGCCCATCCGCTCCGATGAGGGACTTGTAGGGAGGTGGCCAGCCGGTGCCCGGTGCCCGGCCGTGGCAACCCCGAAGCGCCCCGGAGCGCCCCGGAGCACGGCGCCCCGGGGTTACACCAGCGCTAGGCCATGTGCGGCGAGGGACGCACCGCCGGCGTGCCCTGCGCCGTGGTCGGGGTCGGATGGCTCCTGTGGTGCTGGATGTACCCGTGCATCACCCCGTCGATGCCGATCCACCCCGACGTGCGCCAGGTGGCGAGGATCACCACGGCAAACAGCGTGTAGAACGCCGTGACACCCGCCGTTCCCGACATCGAGTAGGTGAACAGCAGTGCAAGGCTCCCGAGTGCGGCAAGCGGGGTGAGGAACCCGAGGGCGATGCCGATGGCGAACTCTCCCACCGACACCAGGACGCCGATCCAACTCGAGTTGGGGGCGACGAAGCTGTGCAGGAAGCTTGCCCACCAGGTGTAGGCCGAGACACCGGGCACCGAGTACGCGTGGGTGGCGAAGCCGAGCACGCCTGCGCCGTTGTGGTGCATGAACGAAGCACTCTCGGCCCCCCAGAGCTTCGATACCCCTGCCTGGATCCACATGACCCCGAGCCAGATGCGAGCGGCGTTCCACAACAGCGCCGGTTTCTTCGATCGGGTCAACCACGAGAGCCATCCGGGGGTGGCGATCTCGGAGGGATCACCGATGGTGTGCGTCATCATGTTGTCCATTGGTCTACGACCTTTCTGGAGGTCTGTTCGTGGGCGGGCGCAGCCCGGTCAGTCGGGACGGTGTCCGACACGGCGCAAGGGATCACGGGGTAGGGCTTCCCGTCGCAGGGAGCGGGCGGGGCCGGGGTACCGCGATGGACAAGACACTGCCCGCGGGAAGCGAGGACGAGACACTCGACACGATCCCTCACCATCCAGGGTTGTCACGGGCGACCGTAGCCAGCCCTCCCAGCCCTCCCAGCCCTCACTGCCCTCACTGCCCTCACTGCCCTCACTGCCCTCACTGCCCTCACTGCCGAAGGTGCCCTTGAGCGTACCGCTCGTCGTTGATGAGAACGAGCTGGCCTCCGCCGTCAGCGCTGGCCGAGCAGTTCCCGCACCTCGAGTGCGATCTGGAGATCTTCCCGGGCCACGACGACGAGCGTGGCTGCCCGGGCATCCGGCGCAGAGAGGTCGTCATCCCCGCGGCAGGCCTCATTGCGGGCCTCGTCGATCGCCACGCCGAGGAACCCGAGCCCCGTGATCGCCCCCGAGCGTACGGCTGGGGAAGCCTCGCCCACTCCCCCGGTAAAGACGACGGCGTCGAGCCGCCCGAGGGCAGCCACCATGGCAGCGATGCCGGCACGCAGACGGTGGAGGTAGACCCCGACGGCAAGGCGCGCCCGTTCAGGATCGAGGCCGCTGCCGATCCCGTTGTCGATCCCACTGTCCATTCCGACACCCATCCCGCGGGCCGCCGCCTTCTCACCCGCCGCCGGTGGTCGAGCGGCTGCAGCCAGGACGGCTCGCAGGTCGCCGGAGGGCTCACCGGAGAGCCCGGCCAACCCTGAATGTCGGTCGAGGATCGCTTCCAGGCCTGCCGCCGTGAACCCGTGGTGGCGCATCACCCACAGCAGGGCACCGGGGTCCACCGAGCCCGAGCGTGTGGCCATGACCAGGCCATCCATCGGGGTGAAGCCCATGGTGGTGTCGACCGAAGATCCACCATCGACCGCGGCGAGCGAGGCCCCCGCTCCGAGATGACAGGTGACGAGGGCCAGGTCCCCCAGGGGTCGGCCGAGGAGCTGGCCGGCACGGCGAGCGGCGTAGGCATGGGAGAGCCCGTGGAAGCCGAATCGTCGGATCCCCCACCCGGTGCGCCAGTGGATGGGCACCGCATAGGTGGATGCGGCAGGGGAAAGGGTGGCGTGGAACGCCGTGTCGAAACAGACCACGACCGGCAGATCGGGCCGGGTCGCCACGAGCGCCCGCAACGCCGCGACCGCCGGTGGGTTGTGCAGGGGAGCGAGGTCGGACAGGCCGGCTAAGGCCTCGATCACCTTCTCGTCCACCAGGGTCGGGGCTGTGAAGTTCGCCCCCCCATGCACGACCCGCACAGCGGCAGCGACAACCGTCGGCAGCCGCTCGAGGACCTCGGTGATGGCCCGTTCTTCGACCTGACCGTCGACATGGTCGAGCGTCTCTGTCGCGAGCACCTTTCCGTCGGGAGCGACCACGGCGAGCTTCAGGCTCGACGACCCGGGGTTCACCACCAGGATCCCCCCGTCGCGGTGATGCTGGCTGAGATCAGTGGGCAAGGTCGGCACTCTCGAAGATCAAGCCCATGATCCCTCCCCCGGTGGCCGTCTCCCGTCCCGAATGGACTGCCGCCTACCAATCGCTGGCCGACCCAAGCCGAGCCTCCCGACCCTCACTGCCGCAGGTGCTCTCGAACCTAACACCCCTCCATCGGGCATCGACTAGGGCCTCGACTACGGTCTGCACCCGACCGGCAAGACTTGGGAGCGGCGATCAGCGCGGGCCCGGCCCGTTCCGGGAGGAGGTCGGCGCCAGTATGCCCAGACCAGCGCTTCTGGCGCTTGGCCGGAGAAAGGCCTACGGTAGGCGATGTCTTCGGCAGTGAGGGTTGGGGAGGGCGACTGTGATCGCCCGTGACAACCTGAAGGATCTGCCCCATGTCTCCTGGTCCGTTACTCGTCGTCCCCGACGGCTCCCCGGTCCCGTCGGAATCCAACCCTCTTCGTCGGGTCCGTGACCGCGATCGCCTTTACGACGCGATCCGTGCCGGACGTGGCGATTCCCGATGACGACCAGGGGTCTCTCCAATCTCGACTTCGGCGTCACTGCCGGTTTCACCGGCGAGCAGGCGGTGCTCGCCGTACGGGGCGAGGTCGACACCCTCGGAGCACCCGTGCTCGGGGCGTTCATCGATGCAGCCATCGCCAGTGGCTACCCCTCGGTGGTGGTGGACCTGGCCGACGTGGCGGCGATGGACGGCCCCGCAATGGCGGTAGTCGCCCGTGCGGGAAGCCGCCTGGCCGCCTCGAATGGCCAGTTGACGATCCGGGTCAGCTCGGAGATGACCGGGCGGCTCTCGGCCATCGCTCATCCGGCCAACGGGCTCCGGTTCGAGCCGGTCGACGGCAGCCAGAAGCGCTCCGGTGTGGAGCACACGATCGCCGCCCCTGTTGCCCCTGCCACCCCTGTCGCCCGGCCCGGTGCATCGGGCGCAGCGGTGGTCGAAGGGTTGGTTCGGCTCCATGCGCTGCAGGCTGCCACCGACGTCGTCGACGGGGCGCTGCGCCTCGTGGTGGCGCTCGCCCGGGCCACTGTCGGAGGAGCGGACGGGGCGAGCGTCTCGCTCCGCCGGGACGGACGACTGGCCACCGTGGCCGCTTCCGACCAGACCGTCATGGACATGGACACCGATCAGTACACGGTGGGCGAGGGTCCGTGCGTGGATGCCTCGGTGGAGGGGCGCTGGTTCGTCACCGAGTCCCTCGAGGAGGAGGTCCGGTGGCCGGCGTTCGTCCCGAAGGCGAAGGAGCTGGGTATCAACGCCATCCTCTCCACCCCGCTGCTCTCCGCCGACGAACCCGTCGGAGCGCTCAACCTCTACTCCCGCAACGTCGGTGCCTTCACGCCGAGAGACCAGGAGCTGGCATCGGTCCTGGCCACCGAGGCCTCGACCATCCTGACCGGCGCCGCCTCAGGGATGTCCGCCGAGACGCTGGCCATCCGGCTCGGCACGGCCCTGCACACCAGAGAGGCCATCGCCCAGGCTCAGGGCGTGATCATGGAACAGGAGCGGATCTCACCCGAGGCCGCCTATCGCCGGTTGCGGATCTTCTCCCGGACCTCCAACCGGCCTCTCCTCGAGAGAGCCCAAGACGTCGTGGCCTCCACCCGCCTCTTCCCGATGGACATGGCGACAACGGTGGTGCCTTCCGGGATGGTCGATCGCCGGGCCACGGGCAGGTCCCCACTGGACGACGCCATGGTCGGGGACTTCCAAGCCGGTGATCGTCGGCCGGAGCGAGAGCCGACGACCGCCGAGGGACCTCGAGCCGAGTCCGGGCACCGAGCTGCAGGCTGGAGACGGGCATGGCTGACCAGGTGACCGACGTGCTCGAGCTCTACCGCCGGGAAGCGGGGCTCTCCCTCAGCGAGCTGTGGTTGCGCTACTTCGAGCTCGGGGGCATGAGCACGGCGCTGGAACTCGAGGCCTACCTCTACAGTGCACTGATCCCCACCGCGCACGACCACGACCTGGTCGCCCACGCCCTGAACGAACGGTTCGTCGAGCTGGGTGGGAACCATCCCGTGCCGTATCAGTACGGTGAGAGCGATGCCTAGCCGGTCTGAGCCGTTGACCTGGCCAGGGACCGGTGGTGATCCGGTGATCGCCGAGGGAACGCTCGGCAGCGTTGACTCCATCGGCGTCGATGGTGAGCTCGACGACGACGTATCCTCCCAGATCCTGTGTGACGCCGCGCTCGTCGCCTTGGTCGCCACGCGGCTCGTATCGACGTGGCACGCGGGCGCGATGACGGCCGAGGAGGCGATGGGGGCACTCCTCGAAACCGTGAGTGCGGTGAGCTCCTCCCGCGCCGGACCCCGTCCCTACACGAAGGAGGGGTGGCCACCTCCCCGAGGGGTCGGCCCCGGCTCCCCCGGTGGCCACCGTCACCGCTCAGTCGTCTAGAGATTCGACTTGGTTCAGGTCCTCCGCAACGAAGGGGTCACCCTCGGTGTCGAGATCCCACCCCTCGGCGTCACCGGATCGGGCTTCCGCGCTCGGTGTCGGACCACCGATCCCGTCCGGATCGTCCCCACCACCGTCGAGCGTTCCCATGCCCTCGGGATCGTCGAGCTCCCAAGCACCGGAGGCCAAGACAAGCAGGTGGCCGCATGACCCACGGTCATTTGCAGAGTCCCCGTGGGATCCCGAGTAGATCGAGGGCGATGTCGGGTTGACGGGCCAGCTGGCGATCACGGTAGGGACCGCCCTTGCGGGCGGCCCCCCGTACAGATCCCAGCGTGCGGTACTACCGCACTGGGCTCCTGCCTCGGGTTCTAGCGTCGAAGCGCACGCTCGGGAAGGGATGCTGCACACGGGCTGGCGGAAGCCACCGAGTCGCGATGCGGTTCATCCATTCCCAGTTGAGACGGTTTTTCTGGCTTCGACGCCGTAGCGCCTTGAACCAGAGCCGGGTCACCTGAGTGCGGAAGGCCGCTACTGCGTCGGTGTTGCCAGGCACGGCGTAGTAAGCGAGGTGCCCTCGCACCACGCTTGCCAGCCAGCGCCCTTGTTCCGGAATGGGGTAGTGCATGCGTCGCCGGAGTTGGTCTTTGACCTCGGCCAGCTTCGCCCGCATCCGCTTCGAGATGGTCTTGCGCTTCAACCAGAGCCGTCCGTTCTTGGTCTTCCCGCAGAAGTGCGTGAAGCCAAGAAAGTCGAACGTCTCGGGTTTCCCGTCGCCACGGACTGCACGTGTCCGGGCGGCATTGCGCCCGGACTCGATGAGTCTCGTCTTGTCAGGATGCAGGTCCAGTGTCAACGGCCATCGCGAACGCCCCACAGGCGGCCATCAGAATTCCCCAGGGACGGCCACGGAGAAGTCCCCGCGGACGGCCATGGTTTCTCCCCACGGGCAGCCTGATCGCTAATCGATGAAGGGCACCACCCCCTTGCCGGAGAGCGCGTCGGCCAGGCGCACGGACTCGCCCTCGGTCATGATCACGTGGGCGTGATGCATGAGCCGGTCGACCAGCGCCGAGGCGATCGTCTTGTCCATCAGCTGGTCGAACCCCGAGGGGTGCAAGTTCGACGACAAGGCGAGCGAGCGCCGTTCATAGGAGGCATCCACCAGGCGATAGAGCTCTCTTTCCGCATGTCGGTTGACCGATATCTCGCCATTTACTGGGCCGTCTCCCGCTCGGCCTGGTAGGCGGTCGCGGGCACGTGGAGCAGGTCGAGCACCTGGCGATGGAGCTTGGAGAGGGTCGGGTCGAACGACGCGACCACTTCACCAGCGACCCGAAGCTCGTGGGCGTACAGCGGCTCGAAGATCTCGATCACCCGGGCTGCGGTCGGTGCCTTGCAGTCCCGGCTCTCGGGGTAGAGGGGCAACGCGGCGATCTCGGCGTCGCGCATCGCATGGCGCAGCTCCCGCTCGATCAACGCGTGGACAAGGACGGCGACGTAGCCCAAGAACGCGAACGCGTCGATGCGCTCGTTGGACTTCAAGTAGACCGGGAGGAAGTCGACCACGTGCTTGAAGACATGGTGGCGGCCCTCGACGCAGGGCTGACGCTTCATCGCTGCGAGCAGCTCGGCGGCGGTGAGGTGTTTGTCGTTGGTCATGGTTGGCCAGCAGCCGTCGAAGCAGGCATCGTCGCGCACCACGTCGTCTGTGACGACCGCACGCACCTGGTAGCGCTGCTCTTCGATGCGCACGTACAGCGTGTTTGCGCCCGGCCGTCCGCGCCGTTGCTGGCGATGGCGCACGAGGGTCGTGGTCGAGATCTCCGCCCTCACCCAGCGCGACGCCCCGGCCGCCTCGATCGCCGCGGTGGCCGCGGCCTTCACCTGCGCTTCGTCCTTCAAGCGACACCGGGGCCCAGAGAGCTTCTCTGACAGCTCTTCGAGGGCGACCCGTGCCGCCTCGATCGAACGGCCGCGCTTCGCCGCATCGTCGAGCTCCTTGGTCGTCGAGCTCCTTGGTCGTCGAGCGGAACCAGCAGATGCGATAGCCCTCCACCGACGGTGAGGGCGCGGGCGTCGAGTAGATCACCTCGTCGGGGTCGTCCTTCCTCTTCCCTGGCCGCCGGGCCACCTCGGTCCACTCCGGGGTGTTTCGGGCGATGAAGCGGCGGAACTCACCGGCCTCGGCCCTGGTCGCCGGCATGACGCAGAGGAACCGCCCGTGGTGCTTGTCGATGTGCCCCATCGCGCTGCGGCTGCAGAGCTTCGCATCGGCGACGTAGAGGAACATCGTCGTCCCGGCCAGCACACAGCATGACTCCCAGGTCGCGATGTGCGTCGGGTCCTCCGACGTGTTGCCGTCGGCCAGGCGGTAGGTGATCGGCACGTAGCCATCGGCGGACACCGTGAGCAGGTAGATGAGCTGGCCGAGGTCGGGGCGCTTCTTCGCGTGGCCGAAGCGGACCCGTGGGGCCCGGGGCGAGTCCCCCACCGAAGACGGGTACTCGCCTTGCATGTGCAAGGCGGTCGCGTCGTTGTGCAGCTCGTCCATGGAGATCGCGAACACCTTGATCGTCTTGGTCATGAGCGCGGTGAGCATCGAAGCCCGGTCGGCACGAAACAGCACGTCGAGTGCGCGCCCTGCCCGGTCGTCGTTCAAGGCCGCGATCTCCCCAGGCGCGAGACCGAGCAGCGCCTCGGGGCGAGAGGCCAGCCACTCTGCGATCTTGTAGACGTGGGCACGCTCGACGACGAGGCTTCGCACGAGCACGAGCAGTGATGCCGAAGGGGGGAGCGCCGCTCGGGGATCTCCCACCACAGAGGAGTCGAGGAACTCTTTCAGCCCGAGGCGCTCCATGAAGGCATTCACGATCGGCAGCGCCCCGATCCGGCGGTCTGCGAGCGAGGCCTCCTCTGGATCGATGAGTCGTCCCACCGCATCATCTTTGACGTCGGCTCCTAGTGGTGCATACTCTAGGATACGGATCGCCGAGGATGGTGGATATGGACCGAGGGCCTGAACCAAGCGCCGCCGAGGAGACCGAACGCTGCCGGATCGTGGCCGCGCTCGCAGAGGCGGGGTTCTGCCTGCCGGGCAGCATCGGTGACGAGCGCACGCGCTGTGGCAAGGCGCGCTGTCGCTGCAAGAGCGACCCACCCGTGCTCCACGGCCCCTACCACCACTGGACCCGCAAGATCGACGCCAAGACCGTCGGTCGCTACCTCTCCGATGGGCAGCTCGAGCGCTACAGCGGATGGTTCGAGGAGGCGAGGCGGCTCCGAGGACTCTTCGGCGAGCTCGAGACGCTCTCGCTGCGGATCGCCGAACGCACCGAGGGATGGGATCCCCAGGCGCCGCCGACGGGCTACCGCCGTCGCCTGTCGACCGACGGGCCCCACGAGCAGGGAAGACGATGAACTTCGACCCCTACGAAGCCGATCGGGTCACATGCGCAAAATCACGAGATATCCGTCAACCGACCTGCGGAAAGGGTGCTCCGTGGGTTCGAATCCCACTCCCTCCGCTGGTCCCCGCATGCCCGACACGACGTCCCAGGTCTCCGAGCGCCGTCGGACGGGGCCTCGATCTGAGCGAAGCGAGGGCGTCGGCATGATGCGGCGCAGACAGGAGAGCGCGGCGGTCGCGCTCGCGAGGTGACCCACGAACCCCGCCCGCAGTTGGACCCCCGGGGTGTCTCCCGAGCCCTCGATGACGACCTCATTCGACGGCGGGCTGCCTGTCGGTCCCGCCGTTCCGCTCGGCCTCCCACACCCGGGCCCGCCCGCTCGGCCGCGGGGTTGCGCCTACCGGCGCCGGAGTGGTCTTCTGGATGCGGAACGGGGTCCGGCCCCGTCGCCCCACCTCGCGCATCGGAGGACCGTTGACTGAATCGACCATCATCTACACCCATACCGACGAGGCACCGGCTCTGGCCACGTACTCGTTCCTCCCGGTGGTCCGGGCGTACGCCGCCACCGCCGGGGTCGAGGTGGCGACCCGCGACATCTCGTTGGCCGGGCGGATCCTGGCCGCCTTCCCCGACCACCTCGGTGAGGACCAGCGGGTCGAGGACGCCCTCGCCGAGCTGGGCGCCCTGACCCAGACCCCCGAAGCCAACATCATCAAACTGCCCAACGTCTCCGCTTCCAGCCCACAGCTGAAAGCGGCGATCGTCGAGCTCCGGGACCACGGCTACCCCCTGCCGGACTACCCCGACGACCCCGCCACCGACGCGGAGCGCGACATCCGCGTCCGTTACGACCGGGTGATGGGGAGCGCGGTGAACCCGGTACTCCGCCAGGGGAACTCCGACCGCCGGGCCCCCGCCTCCGTCAAGCACTACGCCCGGACCCACCCGCACCGGATGGGTGCCTGGAGTCCCGAGTCGAAGACCAACGTGGCCCACATGGACGGCGACGACTTCCGTTCCACCGAGACCTCGGCGGTGATCGCAGAGGCGGGCTCGCTCCGCATCGAGCTGGCCCGGTCCGATGGCTCCACCACGGTCCTCCGGGAGTCGGTGCCGGTGTTGGCCGCCGAGGTGGTGGACGCGTCGGTGCTCCGGGTCGGACCGCTCCACCGGTTCTTGGACACACAGATCGCCCGGGCCAAGGCCGAGCGCATCCTGTTCTCGGTGCACCTCAAGGCGACCATGATGAAGATCTCCGACCCGGTCATCTTCGGCCACGTGGTCAAGGCCTTCTTCCCTGCCACCTTCGAGCGCCACGGAGAGGCTCTGGCCGCCGCCGGTCTGAACCCCGACGACGGGCTGGCCGTCATCTTCGCTGGTCTGGCGTCGATGCCGGAGGGCGATGCCATCCGTGCGTCGTTCGACGCCGAGCTGGCGACCGGCCCGGACCTGGCCATGGTCGACTCCGACCGGGGGATCACCAACCTGCATGTGCCCAGCGATGTCATCGTCGACGCGTCCATGCCGGCCATGATCCGTACCTCGGGCCACATGTGGGGCCCCGACGGCGGGGAGCACGACACCCTGGCGGTGATCCCCGACAGCTCCTACGCCGGCGTCTACCAGGTGGTCATCGACGACTGCCGGTCCAACGGCGCCTACGACCCGGCCACCATGGGCTCGGTGCCCAACGTGGGCCTGATGGCGCAGGCGGCAGAGGAGTACGGCAGCCACGACAAGACCTTCGAGATCCCGGCCGACGGCACCGTCCGGGTGGTCGACGGCACCGGAGTGGTGGTGCTGGAGCAGGCGGTGTCGGCAGGCGACATCTTCCGCATGTGCCAGACGAAGGACATCCCGATCCGTGACTGGGTCAAGCTGGCCGTCCACCGGGCCCGGGCCAGCGGCACCCCGGCGGTCTTCTGGCTCGACGAGGGTCGGGCCCACGACGCCGTCCTCATCGACCTGGTGCGCCGGTACCTTCGCGAGTACGACACCGCCGGCCTCCAGATCGAGATCATGGCTCCCGAGGCGGCCACCGCCTTCTCCCTCGAGCGCATCCGGCGGGGCGAGGACACCATCTCGGTGACCGGCAACGTACTGCGTGACTATCTCACCGACCTCTTCCCCATCATGGAGCTGGGCACCAGCGCCAAGATGCTCTCCATCGTGCCGCTGCTGGCCGGCGGTGGCCTGTTCGAGACCGGCGCAGGCGGCTCGGCCCCCAAGCACGTCCAGCAGCTCCTGCAGGAGGACTACCTCCGGTGGGACAGCCTCGGCGAGTTCCTGGCCCTGGCGGCCAGCTTCGAGCAGCTGGCCCAGTCGACGGGCAACGTCCGGGCCCAGATCCTCGCCGACACGCTCGACCGGGCGACGGGCACGTTCCTCGACCGTGACAAATCGCCCAGCCGCAAGCTGGGGGGTATCGACAACCGGGGAAGCCACTTCTACCTGGCCCTCTACTGGGCCGAGGAACTGGCCGGCCAGACCGACGACCCCCAGCTGGCGGAGGCCTTCGTCGCCCTGGCCGCCCGGCTGTCCGACCACGAGCAGGCCATCGTGGACGAGCTGCTCGCGGTTCAGGGGAATCCGGTCGACATCGGCGGCTACTACCAGCCCGACCCGGCCCTGGCCGAGGCGGTGATGCGCCCGTCGAAGACCTTCAACGAGGCCATCGCCACCCTCGACGCCTGACGCCGGGGAGACGCCGGCGCCAGAGACCGCACCCGGGGGTCCCGACGCCGGTCCCGGGCCGGCCACATCAACTCCCAGGAGGGCCAGCTGCCCCGCTTCCGCCACCGGCGGCTGTCCGGGGCGCGACTGGCGCGTCCGAGAAGCTCAGCCCGAGCGCTCGGCTCGCTCCCGACCGTCCTCAGGGGGAACCCTCGATCCGCCCGTCTGTCAACCGGGAGGTCCCCGACGGCGGTCAGCCACCCTCCGCCTGGGTGAGCTCGGTGGCGAACTGCTGGAACGCGGCCTCGGCCGCCGAGGCACTCGCGTTCGCCTGACCGAGTTGCACCCCGTTGCCGGTCGGAAGAGCGGCGACGCAGTCCGTCCCCGCCACGACCACGTCCGCCAGTCCGGTCTGCCAGGGGGCGTTGACCACGGCGACCGGCGCTGCGGGCATCGCCTGGAGCGAACGGGCATCGGTGGTCATCGACGAACAGTCGGCCAGGACAGCGGCGGTGGTCGTGTCGGTGGAGGTCGCCCGCAGCGCCGTCGTCATGGCGACGAACGTCGCTTGGATGCGCGCCGCCCACGCCGTGAGCGCGGTGTTGCCCGTACCGGTCCCCGGCCCTCCCGACGAGCCGGTGAAGCCGGTGAGGTACCAGGTGCCGCCCACCTGCATCATGGCAGAGACCCAGGGTGGGCCCACCTGGGTGCTGCTGATCTCGAGCGCGTAGACCTGGGCGAAGGTCTTGCCGTCGTCGAGGCCCGCCTTCGGATCCGCGTTGGTGTGGCACGTGCCTGCGACGCAGATCGTCCCGGTGTCCACGAACAGCGCCTCGTTCCCCTCCACCGTCACTTCCCCCACGCGGAAGTTCGTGATCGTGGCCGCCGCCCCCGAGAACTGGCTGAGGCACGCCGATCGTTGGGCCGGGATCGCGGCGGAGCAGTACCCCGCATAGTTCTTCGCCGCCAGGTCGGTCGTGGTCGTGTCGGCAACGGAACGGGCCGCGGCGAGCGACGGATCTCGGGTGAGCGCGAATGCGGCACCCGCTGATGCCAGGATGAGCACTCCGGCGGTGGCCAGCACGGCGACGAGCCGACCGCGTCTCCGCCTCGAAGCCTCCGCCGGGTTCCAAGCGCCCTCGAAGCCACTGGAGAACGCACCGGGCGGGGTGGTGACCAGCGGCGCTGTGCCCGTGGGGAGGGCTCCGGCCTGGTACCCCGGGAGGGCTCCGGCCTGGTACCCCGGGAGGGCTCCGGCCTGGTACCCCGGGAGGGCTCCGGCCTGGTACCCCGGGAGGGCTCCGGCCCAGTTCGCTCCTTCGGGGGGTCCGCCCCTCTGGCCGCCGCCCGACGGCACCCCGCCAAATGGCACGCCGCCCGACGGCACCGGGGATTCGGCAGCACCGACGGACGTGCCTTGAGCAGGGGGAGACGATGACGGGAAGTTGGTGAACAGCTGGGACGGGGGTGCGGCAACGGGGGTGGTCAGGGAGGGTGCCCAACGGCCGCCGTCCCACCAGCGCAGCTGACCGGGAACCTCAGGGTCGGAGTACCATCCCGCCGGAGCGTGTGCCGCCGTCTCTCCCAATGTCTCACCTCCGACCTACGCGTACGGCGCCCACCATATCCCTCGCCCGTGCGAAGACGTCGGGAACGATCGGAGCACCGGGGAGACTGCTGCTCAACTCCTGCTGCTCGACCTCTGCCTCCCCTCCGATCGATCGCGTGCGGCTGGTCGATCGGTGTCGGCGCCGGCGCTGTTATCCGGCTCCACCGCAGGTGCCGCCGCTACCCCGCTACCCCGCCACCCCGGAGCCGCTCGCCGGCGCCGTCGTGGTGGTGGTGGTGGTGGTGGACGTCGGCACCGTGGTGGTCGTCGTCGTGGTGGTGGTCGGCGTCCCCGCGGGCGGATTCGTCGGCGGCGGGGTGAGGCTCGGAGGCTGGGACGCGCTCGGCAGGCGCACCGCCGGGGAGACGGGGTTGGCCACCAGGTAGTTGAAGATGTTCATCACCGCAGGTGCCGCCGCCGCGTCCCCGTAGCCCCCCTGGCCCACCACGCAGACCACCACGTACTGCGGGTTGGGGATGGGTCCGAAGCCGATGAACCAGGCGTCCGGCTGGGTCAACGCCCCGACCGAGGTGCTGGCGGTGCCCGTCTTGCCCGCGATCTGGAACTGGCTCAGGCTGAAGTGCGCGTACTGCCTGAACGTGCCGTACGCGGTCCCCTTCGGATTGGAGATGGCGCCCTCGAACCCGGCGAGCATCGGTGTGTACACCGACGGGGGCAGGCTGACGTGCCCGGTGACCTTGGGGACGAACTTCTTGACGACCGTCCCCGACGGCGTCACCACCGCCGCTGCCACCTGCGGCTGGTAGCGCGTCCCCCCGTTGGCGAAGGTGGCGTAGGCGTCGGCCATCTCGATCGGCGTGATCAGGGTCTCCCCCTGGCCGAAGGCCATCTCGACGTTGTCGCCGGCGTACCACGAACTGCTCGGATAGGCGTTCGGGTAGGCCTTGTGCTGCTGGATGCGCAACTGGGGGCTGTCCACCTGTCCGGCGACCTCGCCCGGCAGGTCGATGCCGGTCATCTGCCCCATGCTGTACTGGGCGGCGGTGTCCTGGATGGGGGTCAGCCCGTAGGTCGCCTGGTTGACCCAGAACTGGTAGCCGATGTTGTAGAAGTAGTCGTCGTCCGACTCGGCGAGCGCCAGAGGCATCTGGATCTCACCCGCGTCGCTGGGGGTGTCGTCGTGGAGCGAGCACGAGCTCCCGGTGCAACCCGGGAACGTGAAGACACCGGTGTCGTGGTACGGGACGTAGGGGTTGATCAGCCCGCGACTCAGGGCGGCGGTGGCACTGGCCAGCTTGAAGCTCGATCCGGGGGTGTAGACGCCCTGGATCGCATAGTTGGGCTGCGATCCGGCGGCCTGGATGGCCGCATAGTTGGCAGTGGAGATCCCCCCGGTCCACTCGTTGAGATCGTAGGTCGGATAGGACGCCATCGCCAGGACGGCGCCCGTCTGGACGTCCATGACGATGGCGGCACCGGTCTTCGCCGCCGGATATGCGCCGTTCAGGGGATCGACCGTCTTGCGGTCGGTCAGGACGTCGCTCTTCAGGGCGGACGCGACCACGTTCTGGAGTCCGAGATCGAGATTGGTCACCACCGTGTCCCCCTGGACCGACGGGGCGCTCTTTGCGACGCCGACCACGTTGCCGAGGTTGTCGGTGAGCAGCTGCTGTGAGCCGGGCGTCCCCCGGAGGTAGGGCTCGTACTCGGCCTCGAGTCCCGAGGCGCCGATCTGGCTCCCGAGGGTGTAGCCCTGGTTCGGATGGGCGGCCAACTCGGCAGGCGTGATCGCAGCCACGTAGCCGAGCACGTGGGTGGCCGGCGTGGTGGTGGCGGTCCCCTGCGGGTAGGCGCGCTGGGTCACCTGTTGCACGGAGACCCCCGGGAACTCGCCCTGGTGCTCCTCGAGGTACTGGACGGTCGACATCGGCGCGTTGAACTGGATCGGGACCGGCTGGTACTGGCTGTACCGGCTGTTGTCGAGGGCGGCCCGGACCTGGGCCGACGTCATGCCGACCAGGGCCGCCACCCGTCCGACCACGGCCGGGTGGAGCGCCACCTGGGCCCGGGAGAGCACGATCTCCTGGATGCTCTGGTTGGAGGCGAGCACGGTCCCGTTGCGGTCGACGATGAGACCGCGCATGGCCGGCACGGGGACGACCCGGATGGTGTTGCTGTTCACGGCCGCCGCGGCTGTCCGAGATTGGATGACCTGCAGCGTCCAGAGTCGGAGGCCGATGATCGCGAACAGACCTCCGACCACCAGACCGATGATGTGCAGGCGTACGTTCGGGCGGGCCTCCTTGGTGGGTGTATTGACCACAGCCGAGAGTGACGGCCTCCTCCGGGGACGAAATCGCGGCTGATGGGCTCCGCTCCGCCGGGTTCTCGGTCCTAGGTTTGACGATCGGCTCATGGCGGGGTGTTCGCGACCGGGAAGGGGACCGGTCGACGACGTCTGTGCTCCTTGCGACAACGGAGGGCGGACTGCGGCCCCGACTGCCGACCTCCGGGTCCTGTCCATCCGACCTGGATCACAGCGGTCATCCCCACCATCATGCCGCAGCCCGCAACCCGATGGATGGCGGGCTTCGGGACGGCCGACCTTTGGGGTCCCGGCGCACTCGCCCCCCGAATGGAACCTCGGGCCCCGACCGGTGCGATGATCGGGTGAACCCATGATTGACCTGGCCCAGAGTGACCGAGGAGGATGAGCCGGATGGAACGGACGAGCGGGACGGACGAGCAGGCGGTGGCGACGGACACAGCCCATTCCGACGTGCTCCTCTCCGACGGCACCACCGCGCAGATCCGTCCCCTCACGCCGGCGGACATCCCTGCGGTGGAGGAGTTCCACGGCCGGCTCTCGCCCGGCAGCATCCAGCTCCGGTACTTCAGCGCCCACCCGCGACTCTCCTCCCACGAGCTCGAGCGGCTGACCCGGAACGGCGATCCCGATCACCTGGCCCTGGTGGCCGAGCGGCAAGGGAAGTTCATCGCCATCGCCCAGTACGACCGGCCGGTGGGCAGAGCAGAGGCCGAGGTCGCCTTCGTGGTCGACGACGACCACCAGGGGCTCGGGCTCGGCACCATCCTCTTCGAGTACCTCGCCAGCGCGGCCCGCCGCCACGGCATCAAGCGGTTCGTCGCCGACACGCTCCTCGTCAACAAGCGGATGCTCGACGTCTTCGCCGCCGTCGGCTTCGCCCGCCGCACCAGCCGGGACCGCGACGTGGTGAGCGTCGTCCTCGACATCGCACCGAGCCAGCAGGCCCTCGACGCGGCCGACCACCGGGACGCCGTCGCCGTGGTGCGTTCGATGGAGCCCCTGCTGCGCCCACGCTCGGTCGCGGTCATCGGCGCCTCCCGCCATCCGGGGACCATCGGCTACGAGCTGGTCCGCAACCTGGTCGGGAGCGGACTGCAGGGGCCCGTCTACCCGGTCAACCCGAACGCCACCCACGTCGCCGCCATCCCCTGCTGGCCGAGCATCGACGCCGTGCCGGAACGCGTGGACCTGGCGGTGGTGGCGGTGCCGGCCGCCATGGTCGCCGACACGGTGGAGGCCTGCGGGCGCCGGGGGGTGGGGGCGCTGGTCGTGGTCTCCGCCGGGTTCGCCGAGGCGGGCCCCGAGGGCAGGGAGGCCCAGCACGCGGCGGTGCGGTCCGCCCACGACCACAGCATGCGCATGGTCGGGCCCAACTGCTTCGGCGTGCTCAATACCGACCCAGCGGTGTCCATGAACGCCACCTTCGCGGCCGACGTCCCCATCGCCGGCCGGGTCGGGTTCGGCTCGCAGTCCGGCGGCCTGGGGATCGCCATCCTGGCCGAGGCCAAGGGTCGCGACCTGGGGCTGTCGAGCTTCGTCTCGCTCGGGAACAAGGCCGACATCAGCGGCAACGACCTGCTCACCTGGTGGGAGCAGGACGACGACACTGACGTCATCCTGTTGTACCTCGAGTCCTTCGGGAACGCCCGCAAGTTCGCGCGGCTGGCCCGCCGGATCGGTGCCACCAAACCGATCGTGGTGGTCAAGAGCGGCCGCTCGCGCGCCGGCCGGCGGGCCGCCTCGTCGCACACCGCCGCGCTGGCCAGCCCGGAGCAGGCGGTGGACGCCCTCTTCCGGAAGGCGGGGGTGGTGCGGGTCGACACCGTCGAAGAGCTGTTCGACACGGCCGAGACGCTGGTCCACCAGCCGCTCCCGGCCGGGCGCAGGGTGGCGGTGCTCACCAACTCGGGAGGTCCCGGCGTGCTGGCGGCCGATGCCAGCAGCGGCAACGGGCTGGTGGTGGCCGAGCTGTCGGCGGCCACCCAGGCGGCGCTGCGTGAGATCACCCCCACGGCGGGAGGAGTCGGGAACCCGGTGGACCTCGGGGCCTCGGCCAGCGCCGAGTCGTACCGCTTGAGCCTCGAGGTGCTGCTCGCCGACGACGAGGTGGACGCGGTGGTCGTCGTGTTCACCCCTCCGCTGGTCACCGCCACCGACGACGTCGCCCGTGCGATCGTCGCCGCCGCCGACGCCGCCTCCCCCGAGCGTCCCCGGCCGATCGTGGCCAGCCTGCTCGGCACCCGGAGCGGCCACGACATCCTGGCCGGGGCCCGCCGGCCGATCCCGAGCTTCACCTACCCCGAGACGGCCATCCGCGCCTTGGCCCACGCGGCGGACTACGCCACCTGGCGGTCGAAGGACCCGGGCACCGTCCCGGATCTCGATCGGATCGACGTGGGTGAGGCGAGGCGCAGGCTGGTCGGGGTCGCCGACGACGACGGCTGGGTCACCGGTGACGCGGCCCTGGACGTCCTCGCCGCGTTCGGCATTCCGGTGCAGCCCACGGTGCGGGTCGGGAACGCCGAGGAGGCGGGGGAGGCGGCGGCCAGGATGGGCTTCCCGGTGGTGATCAAGGCGGTCGGGCCCGGCATCGTCCACAAGAGCGACATCGGCGGGGTGCGGCTCGACCTCACCACCGTGGCTGCGGTGCAGGATGCCTATCGGGCGATGCGGGACGGGATCGGTCCCGAGATGACCGGGGTGGTGGTGCAGCCGATGGCGGAACCCGGGGTCGAGACCCTCGTCGGGTTCGTCCAGGATCGGGCCTTCGGTCCGCAGGTGCTCTTCGGGCTGGGCGGCGTCGCCGTCGAGGTCCTCGAGGACCACGTGATGCGCCTGGCTCCGCTGACCGACGTGGATGCTCGGGAGATGGTCGAGGGGATCAAGGGCGCCCCGATGTTGACCGGCTACCGCGGATCGGAACCGGTGGACGTCGGCGGGCTGGTCGACCTGCTGCTGCGGGTCGGGCGCTTGGCCGAGGACTTTCCCGAGCTGGTCGAGATGGACGCCAACCCGGTCATCGCCACCTCCTCGGGCGTCGTGGTCGTCGACGCCCGCCTCCGCCTGTCATCGGAGCCCCCGCCTCCCCCGGACGACACCCGGCACCTCGGGTAGCTGGGGGGCCTGCCGGGGATCGGGAGTGGGGTCTCGGATGGCGGCGCCTCCGGCCGTCGGCCGCCGGTTCGGAAGCAGTACAAGCACGACGACCGCGGCGCCGGCGACCACCAGCGCGCCCACCAGCATGGCGAGATCCATGCCGCTGACGAATGCCTGTCGTGCCACGGTGGCCAACTGGGCTCCCAGCACCCCCCCGGCATGCTGGGCAACGCCCAGCGCCCCTCCGACCGAACCGGTGATGAGGCCCCGGACCGACTCGGGGATGTCGACATGGGCGAGGGTCGGCGCCAGGTGGCTCTGGTAACGGGTGTTGAGCAGGCTCCCGAGCACACCCACCCCCAGGGCGCCTCCGGTCTGGAGGGCGGCGCTGTTGATCGCGGAACCCACCCCGGCCCGTTCCACGGGGAGGGACCCCATGACCGCCTCAGTGGAGGGGGCGAAGGCGAACCCGGTGCCGATCCCCAGCAAAAAGAAGCCGGGCAGGGCATCGGTGTAGTTGCCGTGCACGGTGGTGCGGGCCAGCAGGACGAGGCCGGCCGCGATCATGGCCATGCCGCCGGCCACGACCGGCTTGGAGCCGATCCACCCGTCGACCACGGTCGACAGCGGGGCCACCACCAACAGCACCGCGGCGATCGGCGCGATCCGCAGCCCGGTCTGGAGCGGGCTGTACGAGAGCGAGAACTGCAGGTACTGGGTGAGGAGGAAGAGCCCGCCCATCAGGGCGAAGATCACCATGGCCATGGCGGCAATGGCGACCGAGAACCTGCGGGACCGGAAGAACGAGACCTCGACCATGGGGTGGGTGCACCGCCGCTCCCAGAGGACGAACGCAGCCAGCAGGATGACGGCGGCGGCGATCGCGCCGATGACGAGCGGCGAGCTCCACGACCGCCCCGGGGCCTCGATGATCCCCCAGAGGAGCAGTCCCATGCCGGCGATGGACAGCACCGCACCGAGAGGGTCGGACCGCTTGCTCGCCGGGTTCTTGGAGTTGGGGACGAGCCAGAGAGCGGCCACCCCCCCGACCGCGGCGATGGGGACGTTGATGAGGAAGACCGACCCCCACCAGAAGTGGGCCAGCAGCCACCCCCCGAGGATCGGTCCGAGTGCCACGCCCAGGCCGGTCGTCCCTGACCAGATACCGATGGCCCGGGCCCGCTGGTCGGGCCGGGTGAAGACGTTGGTGAGGATCGAGAGCGTCGACGGCATGATGGCTGCCGCCCCGACGCCCATGAAGGCCCGTGACGCGATGAGCGCGTCGGTCGACCCGGAGAAGGCCGAGGCGGCGGACCCGGTGGCGAACACCCCGAGCCCGGCCAGGAAGACCCACTTGCGACCCAGCCGGTCGCCGAGGCTGCCGATCACCAGGAGGAGCCCGGCGAAGACGACGGCGTAGGCGTCGACCACCCACTGGAGCTGGCTCGATGATGCGTGCAGGTCCCGCACCAGCGTCGGCAGGGCCACGTTGAGCACCGTGTTGTCGAGGCTGATGATGAGCACGCTGACGCACAGGACGGCGAGGGTGAGCCAGCGGCTCACCCCGGCCCGCTCGGCTCCGGCGCCGGTCGAGCCGGCTCCGGCGGTGACTGCCGGTGTCGGCACCCCCGATCCCGCGGCGACCGGGCCGGTGGGTGCTCGGTCCACGGTCAGATCTCCTCCGGCTCCATGACGATGGCGCCGCAGGGGCACTCCTCCACGCAGATGCCACACCCCTTGCAGTAGTCGTAGTCGAAGCGGTACCGGAGCCCCTCCCCGAGCTTGACGACCGCGTTGTCGGGGCAGACACCGAAGCAGTTGTCGCACTCGAAGCAGTTCCCGCAGGAAAGGCACCTCCGGGCCTCGAAGAGCGCCGACGATTCGTCGAGACCACCGACCACCTCGTCGAAGGTGGACTGTCGCCGGGCGACGTCGAGCGTCGGTTGCATCGTCGCCGGCGCGTCCGAGTAGTACCAGGTGTTCAGGTGGTCGAACGTGGCGATCTCGTGGCGCCGGACCGGTTCGGGCCTGCGACCCTCCAGCCAGTCGCCGATGGTCCGTGCCGCCCGTTTCCCGTGACCGATGGCGACGGTGGCCGTTCGCTCCTCTGCGGGCCGGTCGGCTGCGGACGGGTCGACCATGTCGCCCCCGGCGAAGAGCCCCGGTCGTCCCGTCATGAGGTCGGCTCCGACCCTGACCACCCCATCGGCGATCTCGACCCCGGGAACCCCCTCGATCAGGGAGAGGTCGGACTCCTGGCCGAGGGCGAGCACCACGGTGTCGGCGCCGAGCTCCTCGAACTCGCCGGTTGGCTGGGGGAAGCCGTCGCCGTCCACCACCATCCGCTCCAGCAGCAGCGACCCCTGGTCGACGTGGGCGATGGTGGACAGCCACTGCATGCGGACCCCCTCGGTGAGCGCGTCCTCGACTTCGCTCTCATGGGCCGGCATCTGGTCCCTCGTCCGCCGGTAGACCACCACCGCGTCGGTCGCCCCGAGCCGCCGGGCGGTACGGGCCGCGTCCAGGGCGGTGTTGCCGCCGCCGTAGACGGCCACCCGGCGGCCGAGCAGGGGTGGTTCCTGATCCTCCACGCCATGCAGGAGGGAGACGGCGTCGAGGATCCGAGCGGAGTCGCCAGCCGGGATGGTGATGCCCCTCCCGCGCTGGGCGCCGACGGCGACGAAGACCGCGTCCCACCCTTCGGAGGCCATGTCCCCCGCCAGGTCCGCCACGGGATGTCCGCACTCGAGCGTGATCCCCGTCGCCACCAGACGGTCGATCTCCGCATCGAGGACGTGGCGGGGCAACCGGTAGGCGGGGATGCCGTAGCGCAGCATGCCTCCGGGTTTCTCGGCCGATTCCCGGATCGTGACCTGGTGTCCGGCACGGCGCAGGTGGTAGGCGGCCGAGAGGCCCGCCGGTCCCGAGCCGACCACCAGCACCTGCCGCCCCGAGTCGGCCGGCGGCGCGGCGAGCTCCCACCCGTGCTCGATCGCCTGGTCGCCGAGGAAGCGCTCGAGACCGTGGATCCCGACCGTCTCGTCGAGCTGTGCCCGGTTACAGGCTGTCTCGCACGGGTGGTAGCAGATACGCCCCATCACGGCCGGGAGGGGGTTGCCCTCGACGAGTGACCGCCATGCCGCTTCGTAGCTCCCGTCCTCCGCGGCGTAGAGCCACCGTTGGATGTTCTCTCCCGCGGGGCAGGCGTCGTTGCACGGGGGGAGCCGGTCCACGTAGACCGGGCGCTCGACCCGCCACGAGCCCGTTCTGTTGGCGCGGCTCGACCCGGGATCGAGGGTGATGGCGAATGGCTCTTCCATCAGCGGGCCTCCCCGGCTCCGTGTGACCGGTCGGACGGGCCGACTGCGCCTGGCCCCGCCGGCTCTGCCGGTCCCGCCGGTCCCGCCGGTCTGCCTGGCGCCCCCGGTCCGACCAGGCCGTACCGCGCGATGTTGCGGTCGGCGATCTCCTGGATGCGTCGGATGGTTTCGGGACGGGCGGGCGGCCCGTCGGGGTCGGCGGGGTCGAAGAGGTGACGGTAGCGGCCCTGCGGGCGGAGGTACTCCTCGACCGGTACCTGGTGGCGGATCTGCGACACCGCGGTGACCACCCCGTGCTCGGCCTCGAAGACCGGGAACAGGCCCGTCTCCTTGGCCAGGCGCGCCAGCCGGATGGTGTCGTGCGGGGCGGCCCCCCATCCCAGGGGGCACGGCACGAAGAGGTGGAGGTAGCGCGCCCCGCGGATCGCCATCGCCCGCTCCACCTTCTGTTCGAGGTCGTGGAGGTCGGCGACCGTCGCCGTCGCCACGTAGGGGATGTCGTGGGCCATCGCCAACACCGGGAGGTTCTTGCCCTGCCCGAAGGGGTTGCCCGGCTCGTCGCCGACCGCCTCGGTGGTGGCGGTACGTGCCGCCGGCGGCGTGGCCGCCGAGCGTTGGACGCCGGTGTTCATGTAGGCCTCGTTGTCGTAGCAGATGAACAGGACGTCGTCGTTGCGTTCGAACATGCCCGAGAGGCAGCCGAACCCGATGTCGACCGTGCCGCCGTCACCCGCCTGGCCGACGACCCGGACCTCCGGGCGACCCTTGACCCGGAGCGCGGCCGCGACCCCGGTGGCGACGGCCGGCGTATTGCCGAACAGCGAGTGGAGCCAGGGGATCTGCCACGAGCTCTCCGGGTAGGGGGTGGAGAACACCTCGAGGCAGCCGGTGGCGTTGACCGCCACCATCGACCCTCCGGTGGCCCGCATGGCGGCGTCGAGCGCGTAGCGCGCCCCGAGCGCCTCGCCGCACCCCTGGCAGGCGCGGTGCCCGGAGTCGAGGGCGTTGGTGCGGAGTGCGTCGGACTGGACGGTCCGCTGGGAGGGATCGAGCAGCCGGTTCCCGACCGCGAAGCTCCCCACCTGGTAGAACTTGACCGGCTGTCCGGTGGGGAGGGACTCCGGCCCCGCTGTATCTCCGGATCCCGGCAGATCCTCCGACCGGACAGCGGCCCCCGTCCTTCCGGATCCCGGCGGTTCCACCGATCCGGGGGACTCGGACCCCTCGGCTGCAGTCGGGCCACCCCCTGTCGCGAATCCGGGCACCGTCATCTCCTCAGGTCGGCCCCGACGCGACGGTCCCCAGGTCACGCAGCACGTTCTCCGCGGTCGGACCGGACCGCCGGCGCGCCGCGCTCCGTGCGAGGTCGTGGTCGATCAGGGCGCGGTTCAGGTCGAGGAAGACGAGGGGTTCCGCACGGTCGGCCGCCGCCGCCTCGAAGCACTCCCGGAGCGAGGCCCCGGTGATCGGCCGTCCCCCGAGACCCGCCACGACCGTCGTCACCGGCGTGCCCGACCCGGTGAGCGCCATCGCCACGTCGGTGGAGAGCACGCCGCCGAACCCGATGCTGAACGCCTTCTCCACCACCACCACCCTCCGGGCGGTTGCCAGCGCCTCGCGGACGGCCGCGGCGGGGAACGGCCGGAACGAGGTGATGCCGACGACGCCGACCGCCAGCCCGTCGTCCCACATGGCGTCGACGGTGTCCTTGATCGTCCCGAGCACCGATCCGAGCGCCACCACCACGGTGTTGGCACCGTCGCAGCGGTAGGGGCGCAGCAGCCCGCCCGACTCGCGACCGAAGTGCGCCGCGAACTCGGAGGCGATGGCCGGGATGGCGGTGAGCGCCTCGATCTGGCGCAGGTGGGCGAGGTAGCGGACCTCCTCGAACGCCTCCGGACCCACCATCGCACCGATGGAGACCGGGTCCGCCGGGTCGAGCACCTGCCGGGGCTCGTACGGCGGCAGAAAGCGGTCGACCTGCTCCTGGGTGGCCAGGTCGACCCGTTCGATGGCGTGGGTCAGGATGAAGCCGTCCATCGCCACCATGACCGGGAGCGACAGCGACTCGGCCAGCCGGAAGGCCTGGATGTGCAGGTCGGCGGCCTCCTGGTTGGTCTCGGCGAAGAGCTGGATCCAACCGGAGTCGCGCACGGCCATGGCGTCGCTGTGGTCGTTCCAGATGTTGATCGGCGCACCCACGGCCCGGTTGGCGAGGGTCATCACCACCGGCAGCCCGAGCCCCGCAGCGTTGTAGACCGCCTCGATCATGAAGAGGAGGCCCTGGCTGGCGGTGGCGGTGTACGCACGGGCCCCGGCCGCCGAGGCCCCGATCGACACCGACATGGCGGCGAACTCCGACTCGACGTTGATGAACTCGCACGGAGCGAGCGCACCGGTCCGCACCAGCACGCCCACGGCTTCGATGATGTGGGTCTGGGGTGAGATCGGATACGCACAGACCACCTCGGGCCGGCAGAGCGCGACCGTCTCCGCCACGGCCCTCGACCCCTCAATCTGTCGGAGCATGGTCGCACTCCTTGCACCGTGCGGACACCGAACGGAACGCCTCGGTCGCCGCGGCGATGTTGGCCCGGGCCACCGGACCGGCGAACCGCTGCTCGATCGCGCCGGCGACGGCATCGAGGCTCACCACGCCACCGGCCGCCGCGAAGCCTCCGAGCAGCACGGCGTTGGGGGTGGGGCGCCCGGTGTGGGCGATCGCCAACTCGGTGGCGGGGAGGGTGAGGACGCGGACGCCGGGACCGTCTCGACGCGGGCCGGTCAGCGCGCCGAGCCCGAGCTCCTCGACGGGGCGCGAGGTGTTGAGGAGCACGAACCCCTCGTCCCTCAGGCCGGAGAACAGGTCGACCTGGTGGAGGAGGGTGGCGTCCTGGATGATGAGCGCGTCGGGAGCCGACACCGGCTCCCGGGTCCGGATCTCACCGTCGCTGATCCGGCAGAAGCCGACGACCGGTGCGCCCGTGCGCTCCGACCCGAAGCTGGGGAACGCCTGCGACCACCGCCCGTCGAAGAAGGCGGCGACCGAGAGCAGCTCGGCCGCGGTGACGACGCCCTGCCCGCCGCGGCCGTGGATCCTCACCTGGAACACAGCACCCCTTCGACCCGGCGGCTCCGGGGGGTGCGGCCGGTCCCCGAGGTGCCGCTCCGCGACCACCCCGCCGCCCGCCGGGCATCGCGAGCACCGACATCGGCCATTCCGGTTCCGGTCGCCATGCTCACCTCCGCTCCCTCCGTTCGGCGGCGCCACCTGCTCCCGGACGGGTGGCCCAGGCGCCGATTCCTTCCAGCATGGGCCGTCACGGCCTGCCGGGATAGGGCCGATGGTCCCTGTCGGAACCGGCCGGCAGCTGTCACGATGGGGTCATGGCCATCAGCACTGCGAGCCCGGTCGAGGTGCGTTGCCCCAGCTGCGGGCGGCGCAACCGTGTTCCGGCGTCGGCTTCCGGGACGCCGAGGTGTGGGCACTGCCACACTCCGTTGCCCTGGTTGGTCGACGCGGGCGACGGGACGTTCGACACGGTGGCGTCCAAGTCGCGCCTTCCGGTCCTGGTGGACCTGTGGGCCCCCTGGTGCGGTCCGTGCCGGATAGTGTCGCCCGCCGTCGAGCACCTGTCGGTGGAGCTGGCCGGCCGGCTCAAGGTGGTGAAGGTCAACGTGGACGAGGCGCCGGCCGTGGCGGCGCGCTTCGAGGCGATGAGCATCCCGACCCTGTTGGTGCTCTCCGCAGGGGAGACCGTCGAGCGGATCGTCGGCGCACTCCCCGCCCACGAGCTGGGGGTGAGGGTGCGGGCCGCTCTCGACCGCATTGACCGAACGGGCTGACCTGCTGATGCGCGTCACCCGCCACCCCCCGGACGCTCCGGCGACCCCGGGCGGGCAACGGGCATCGGCCCATCCGATGCGGATGATCAACCGCAGGGTGGCCACGCTGGCCGCGGCGGCGGTGCTCTTCATGATTCCGTGGATGATCTACCTGGGGGCCACCCTGCCCCGCCGGTACGACGCCCAGCACTGGCGGTTGCTCTGGGTCGGTTTCGACACGTTCGAGGTGGTGGTCCTGGCTCACGTCGCCTGGTCGGCCTGGTTCCGGCGCCAGGTCACCCTGGTGGGCGCCATCGTGGCGGCCACCTTGTTGGTGAGCGACGCCTGGTTCGATGTCGTGACCTCCTTCGGCAACCGTGACGAGTGGTTGACGCTCTTCACCGCCTTGGCCGGGGAGCTGCCGCTGGCCCTGTTCTTCTTCTGGATCGCGCGGAGGATCCTGACCAGGATGGTGGCCGCGGTGCATGCGGCTCAGGGAGCACCGGGGCCGCCACCTCCGCTGCGCGAGGCGCGTGTCCTGACCCAGCCCGTGTTCGCCCCGCCCGCCCCCGTCGCAGCCCGGGTCGAGGGGGGCGGATGAGCGGCCCCGGCCGGCGGATCGGGGTGATGAGCGACGCCGACGCGCTCCTCTGGACGATCGGCTCGGATCCGGTACTCCGTTCCCCGATCGTGGCGGTGCTGCGGCTCGACCGGGAACCCTCCTGGGAGGAGGTCTGCCGGCGGGTCGACCACCTGGGCGAGGTCGAACCTCGCCTGCGCGCCCGCCCGGTCCCTCCCCGGTTCGGGCGGGGGAACCCGGCGTGGGTGGTGGAGGACCGGCCCGATCTCGGCCGCCACCTCCGGCGGGTCGACGCCCCCCCGCCCGGCACCATGCGCGAGGTGCTCGATCTCGCGCAGGTGATGGGGACGGCACCGTTCGATCCGGCGTTCCCGCTGTGGGAAGCGCTCCTCGTGGGCGGGTTGGAGGGCGGGTCCGCTGCGCTGATCGTGAAGGTCCACCACTCGGTGGTCGACGGGATCGCCGGTATGGCCCTGCTCATCCACCTGCTCGACCGTGACCGTCACCCGGAGGCCGGGGACCCTCCGGCGACCGGCTCGCCGGAGGGTCCGGTCAACGGCCCGCCGGTACGCTCGGTGACCGGGCATCGGGAGCCCGCGGCCGCCCGGACCGGGGCGGACGGGACCGCACCTCCCCCGGGCTTGCCATCGACCTCGCGGTCCCCCGGCGGTCTTCCCGGGGATGTGGTGGCTCTGGCGGGATCGGCGGTGGCCCACGGCCTGGAGCTGGCGCAGGAGGTGGTGCGCTCGACCGGGCACGCCGCGCGCCACCCGCTGGCATCCGTGGAGACGGTCGCCGAGCACGCCGGCTCACTCACCCGATTGCTGGCCCCGGCCCCCACCCCGCTCTCCCCACTGCTGCGCGGCCGGGGTGCCGACCGCTGGTTCGGCCTGATCGATCTGGATGCCGAGGGTATCCACCGTGCCGCCCGGTCGTACGACAGCACGGTGAGCGAGCTCTTCGTCGGGGCCGTGCTCGGGGGCATGCGCCGGTACCACCACGCGCACGGCTCGACGGTCGGTCACCTCCGGGCCCTGGTGCCGATCAGCATCCGGACGGAGTCGGACCCGGCGGGTGGCAACCGGTTCGTCCCGGCGCGGTTCGTGCTCGCCGCCGACATCGCCGACCCGCGGGACCGCATGCGCCATGTCGCCGACGCCCTGGGCGCGTGGAAGCACAATCCGGCTCTGACCGAGACCGGCGCGGTCACCGGCCTGCTCAACCGGCTACCTCCCCGGTTGGCGACGCTCGCCTTCGGTTCGATGCTGAAGGGCGGGGACTTCGTGGCGACGTCGGTACCAGGAGCGCCGTTCGAGACCTTCCTGGCCGGTGCACGGGTGACGGGCGTCACCGCGTTCGCCCCCACATCGGGGGCGGCGGTGAACGTCGCGCTGACCACGCCGACGAGCGGCGCGTGCGTGGGCGTGGCCGTCGACCGGCGCGCCGTGCCCGACGGCGAGTTGCTGGTGGACTGCCTCCGGCAGGGCTTCGAGGAGCTGGGGGTGCGGTGACCGGTCTGCACCCCCTGTCGGCCCTGGACAGCGCCTTCCTCGCCCTGGAGTCGGACCGGACGCCGATGCACTACGCCTCGTTGGGGATCTTCGGGGGCGGCGGGCTGACGGACGCTGCGGGCGACCTCCGTCTGGGTGCCATCCGGGAGCTGCTCGAGCAACGACTCGCGCGGGTACCCGCGCTCCGGAGGAAGCTCGCGTACCGACCGACGTTCAGCGGGGCGGTGGCAGTGTGGGTCGAAGACCCCCGGTTCGACGTCGACCACCACGTCCGCGTCCGTTCGCTGGCCACGCCCGGCGACGAGCCGGCATTGCTCGACCGGACGGCCGAGCTCCTCCGTGCGCCGATCGACCGCGCCCACCCGCTGTGGGAGCTGTGGTTCCTGACCGGGCTCTCCGGGGGCAGGGTGGCGGTGCTCGAGAAGATCCACCACTCGTTGGCGGACGGTCTCGCCGGGGTGGAGATCGCCACGCTCCTCTTCGACGCCGCAGCCGACGCCGGTCCTCCGCCGTCTTCACCACCACATCCCCGACCCCCGGCGGCAGCACCCTCGTCGGCGTCGGATTCGTCACTCCCGTCGAGTTCGTCACCGGCCCGATCACCGCCGACTCCCACGCCGGCGGTGCGAGTCCTCGAGGAGCTGGAGCGCGTGGCCCCGATCCCGGCGCGCGCCGTCTCTCTGGCCCTCGGTCAGGCGAGGCACCCGTTCCGCACGACCTCCGACGGAATGTCCGTGGCGCGTGGTCTGTGGTCGATCATGGCGGGCGGGTTGATCGCCCCGCGTCACCGGCTGAACCGGGCGGTGGGGAGCGAGCGCCGGATCGTCCTCGTGCGCCAGCCGCTGGAGGAGATCCACCGGGCGGCGGCTCAGGCCGGGGCGACGGTCAACGACGTGCTGCTGGCAGCGACCGGGACCGGCATCGGAGACCTACTCCGGGGACGCGGCGAGCGGGTCGAGGGCTCCGAGGCACAGATCCTGGTGCCGGTCGGCCTGGGCGGGACCGGCACCGACCAGTTCGGGAACCACGTCTCGGCGCTGGTGGTCCGGGTGCCGTTGGGAGCGGCCGATCCGGGTGCATGCCTGCAGGCGGTGGCCAGGACGACCGCGCTGCGGAAGCATCAGCACCAGGCAGCTGCGGCCGGCGCGATCGTGGGGACGTTCAGCCTGGTGCCGCAGCCGGTCGTCGACCTGGTCGCCCGTGCCGTCCATCACCAGCCGTTCGTCACCGTCGTCGTCACCAATGTCCCGGGTCCGGGGATCCCGCTGTCCGCCCTGGGCTCACCGCTGATCGAGGCGTTCCCGGTGGTCCCGCTGGCCGGCAACCTGCCGGTCGGGATCGCAGCGCTCTCCTACGGCGGCCAGTTGTCGGTCGGGGTGCTCGCCGATCCCCTCGCCTGCCCCGATCTCGACATCCTGGTGGCGGGCATGGAACGCGCGTTCCGCTCGTTGCGACACGACGTGTCGCCTCCCGCCACCCCGGCGTGAATCCGGGGAGCGGCTCCGGGGCGCTGCTCCGGGGCGGCCCACGCATCCCGGTCCGGCCGGGCGGGCGCGCACCCGAATGGCCGCCGCGCTCCCTTCCTGCCGAGCGCGGCCGGCGGGATGTGGGCCCGGTTCCCGGACCCGGTCTCCACCCTGGCGGACACCGACCACCGGACCGTCACCCGCACCACGGGACGGACCGTTCGAGGATCGCCCGGGCGTCGGTCCCGGATGGGAGGTTCCCGAAGACACCGGGGCCGGTGCCGGCGAGGCGGGACGCGCAGAACGCCTCGGAGACGGGTCCGGGGGTGGTGCGGACCAGGAGCGACCCCTGGAACACCAGGGCCATCCGCTCCACCAACGTGCGGGCCCGCGGCTCGAGCGCGCCGGGGTCGGACTCCCGCTCGAGGTCGGAGCGCAGGGCCTTCGCCGCCTCGTCGAGCCGCGAATCCCCGCCCTGGGCGAGCTCGACCTCGTCCCAGTAGGCAGCGAGCGAACGCGGCTCCCGGCGGAGCGCCCGGAGGACGTCGAGGCAGATGACGTTGCCCGATCCTTCCCAGACGCCGTTGACCGGGCTCTGCCGGAAGAGCCGTGGGAGCGGGGACTCCTCCACGAACCCGTTCCCTCCGAGACATTCGAGCGCCTCGGCCGTGTGTTGGGGGGCCCGCTTGCACGTCCAGTACTTCACCACCGGCGTCAAGATCCGCTGGAGCAGCTCCTCGTGCTCGTCGGCGCCGGCGTCGTCGACATCCGCGTCGTAGCACCGTGCGAGGCGCAGCGCCGCAGCGGTGGCGGCTTCGGACTCGACCGCCAGGTCCGCCAGGACGTTGGTCATGAGTGGCTGGTCGACCAGGGCACGGCCGAACGCGAACCGGTGCGAGGCGTGCCAGGTGGCCTGGGCCACCCCTTGGCGAAGCACCGCGGTCGAGCCGAGGACGCAGTCGAGCCGGGTGTGGTTGACCATCTCGATGATCGTGCGCACACCGTGGCCCTCGTCGCCGACCAGGCGTGCCCAGGCACCCTGCAGCTCGATCTCGCTCGAGGCGTTGGAACGGTCGCCCAGCTTGTCCTTGAGCCGTTGGATGCGGATCGGGTTGCGGGTCCCGTCGGGCCGCCAGCGGGGGGTCCAGAAGCAGCTCAGGCCGCCGGGGGCCTGAGCGAGCATCAAGAACCCGTCGGACATCGGTGCCGAGCAGAACCACTTGTGGCCGGTGAGCAGATAGGTACCGCTGTCGCGTCCGGCTCCGGCTCCGTCGCCGGAGACCGGGACGGCGCTGGTCGTGTTGGCCCGCACGTCGGAGCCGCCCTGCTTCTCGGTGAGCGCCATGCCGCAGATCGCCCCGGCCTTCGCCCCCGACGGGGCATCGGTCGGGTCGTAGGTCGTGGTCGTGAGGAGGGGCTCCCACTCGGCGGCCAGGTCGGGTTGGTGTCGAAGTGCCGGGACGACCGAGTAGGTCATCGACACCGGGCACACGTGCCCTGCCTCTGCCTGGTACCAGACGATGACCTTTGCCGCCCGGGCCACGTGGGCCCCTCGGCGGGGGTTCGACCACGGTGCGGCGTGCAGGCCGTGCCCGACCGCCGTCGCCATCAGCTCGTGGTAAGCGGGGTGGTACTCCACCACGTCGACTCGGTGCCCGGTCCGGTCGTGGGTGTGCAGCTCCGGCCGGTGCTCGTTGGCGAGCCGCCCGAGCTCCTGGGCGTGGTGGGAGCCGGCCAGGGCGCCCAGGATCTCCAGCTCGGGCCGAGCCCAGGCGGCGCCCTCCCGCTCGACTCCCTCGACCAGGGCAAGGTCTGCGGAGAAGACGTCGTAGGACTCGAGCGGTGGAACCTGGTTGAACACCTCGTGCGTCTCGAACGGCTCGGGCATGACGATCCTCCTGATCGGCCCCGTGGGAGGTGCGGTCCAAGCCGTCCCCGTGCCGGGGTTCCGGGCAGGACCGACCGGTCCAACCCCGGAATCCATTCTTGCCGGATTCCGTTGCCGGCGCGGGACGGACCGGGGCGCACCGAGGGGTTGTCGCACCGTCCCCGTAACGTCCGAGGGATGGAGATCCGGGAGGGTGCTGCAGCAGGTCGGGGGAGCCCCGGCGTGCGGACGGCACCGGTCGACCATGGGGAAGCCGGGAGTTCTGCCCGGCGGGAGTACGACCGTCGGTCGGCCCGGCGGGAGATGGAGGTGCGGGACCGTCACCCGGTGGTCGGTGGGCTGCTGCTGGCCATGACCGGGGAACCGCAGTCGACCAGGGCGTGGGCCCAGGGTGCGATCGGGGAGCAGATCGTGGGGCGGCACCTCGACCAGCTCGCAGGTCGGGGCGTCGTCAACCTCCACGACCGGCGGGTTCCCCGGTCGGCCGCCAACATCGACCACATCGCCGTGGCCCCGTCGGGGATCTTCGTGATCGATGCGAAGTACCGGGCGGGCGGGAGGGTGGAGATGAGGAAGGCGGGCGGCTTCCTCCACCGAGGTCCCCGTCGACTGGTCGTCGGGGGCCGGGACGCCGGCCCCATGTTGGAAGCCTCGGTCTGGCAGCTGACCGTGGTCAGGCGGGCGTTGCGGTCAGCAGGGGTGGACGATGGTGTTCCGCTCAGGGCCATGCTGGTGCTCGTCGAGGCCCAGTGGGGTCGGTCCACTTCGGGGCTCGTGATCGGCGGGGGGGGCGTCCTCTGGCCGGAGGCGATGGCCTCCCGCGTGGGGGCAC
>Ga0080006_1098669_pt1 | contig 42152 bp, 38 predicted proteins | sample RS3BMetagenome_FD_69209 | JGI IMG/M metagenome (GOLD analysis project Ga0080006, IMG submission 69209) | Ferric oxide microbial mat and aquatic microbial communities from Rainbow Spring, Yellowstone National Park, USA - RS3B (SPADES... ...
TAAATAACCCTTTTTTTTTTTTATTTTTTTTTTTTTTTTTTTTTTTTTTTTTTTTTTTATAAAAAAAAAAAAAAAAAAAAAAAAAAAAAAATTTTATTTTTTTTTTTTATTTTTTTTTTTTTTTTTTTTTTTTTTTTTTTTATAGGGTATAATGCCAATGTAAAGATAGAGCGTAATTCTAAAAAATGGTGCCCTTTGGAGTCCCTCTCATCTCTTAGTAGGGGTACCCTTAAGCCTGATCGATACTCGGAAAGGAGGCAGTTCACTAAATGAATTATCTCAACACACAAATCATAAATCAGGGTAGTGTGTTGAGGAACAGGAAGAAAATAGTATGGTGAGACGTGGCGCTCTCAGCAAGATTGGACCCTTTATGAGAGCGTCACTGGTGGAAATTCCACGTGCTGACATGATAGCACATGGAAGATGGTCTGTATAGGGCAGTGAGCCTGATACAGAAGGTCGCTCCTGATCGTTGTTGGACTGGCATCGTGAGTGAGGGATGCCTGAAAGGAAGAGAGCGCATGATCTTCTTGAGCTGGATTACGCTATGTTTGCGTCTCCTCGTTGCTGCCGTGTTTGTGACGTATGCTTGCGGGAAGCTACGTCATCCTTCGCAGTTTGCAGCGGTGATTCGTAGCCATCGACTTATCCCTGACACGATGAGTAATGCCGTTGCCTGGGGGCTGACACTGCTGGAACTGGTGTTGGGGGGCTTGTTCCTCTTCAATGTTTTCCCGCTGATCATAGGGATTGCCATTGGCGTCTTACTCATCCTATTTAGTGCCATCTTGCTCCGTGCGCGTTTAACGCCCCGGCTCAATGTGACGAGCTGTGGGTGTGCTGGCGCGAGCAATCGGAAAACTTCGCTGGAGCAGGCACTCTTCCGTAATCTGTTGTTGCTCTGTGCCATAGGTGCGATAGTTGTCACGATGAGCATAATGCATTTCCCTGTTGTGTCATTGTGGCTATTGCTGCTGATCGAGTGTATACTACTGGTGTGCATTGTATTTGGAGCGGTCGGTGTACAGACGCGCCTGTTTGCCTCGTTACTGCGGGTCTGCAATATTCAGTTGATCCGCAGGCAAGGTGGCGGCACTTCTGTAGCGATCATGCAGCGTGAACGGCGTTCCTTCATCAAATGGAGCGTGCAACTGGGTGTTGCCGCTCTTGTAGGGGCTGTGGTTCTCTGGAATGGAACGGCGGATGTATTAGCAGTGTCACCCACTGTGGCTATAGCACCTTGCCCGAACAATGAGTCTTGCGACTGCGGGCCAGGAGGAAGCGGACCCTGGTCTGGTGATTGTGAGCAGTCTTGGAATTGTACGGGACATGAAGGTGAGTTCGTACCAATAACCTGGTTCTGTGTTGTCTATTGCTGCGGTTCTGGCAACTCATGCAAATATTATAGATATCAGCAAGGTACTGTATACTGCGCACCTCCTGGTGGAGGATGTTAGCAGGTCAGAGGGACTGCGTGTTTGTACTGTTTTATCCTTGATTAAGGAGTACACCGATGATTACCTACCCGATTACATTGAAGTCTGATCCTGAGCAGCCGGGTGTTCTCCACCGCTTCGAGCTTGTTGAAGGAAGCACGGAAGGTGATGGCTTTGAACTCATCAGTACCTGGCTACAACTTCCGTCCACGAAGGACGCAACCGATGTGTGCCCGTTTTGTGGAGCGACGCTGGAGCTTCCAGACGGGAGCCTGGAGGCTCACCTCAAGAGATACCAGGCTGAACATGGTGGCCAGGATAAGATTGTAAGGATTGTCCATAGCCATAAAGGGCCAGCCCCGCATTTCATTCCGCCGGGGTGGACCGTTGCGGATGAGAAGACCGACAGGTCGAAGTTCCTAAGCTTCAAGGAGTATATACAGCTATTGAAGTCCTCTGAGCAGAAGCCTGCTGGTGGCATGCCTATGTCGTAGGTCTTTTCTGCCCGTAGAGGCAGTGGGCAGGAATGCGATGTTTATGAATATCAAGCTGGTGAAGTATATTGTTCTTCCTCTGGTGGTGGATGCTAACTTAGAGAGGCATTTTCTCAGAAAGGGAGTAGAACGACGATGACGACATATCCACTTCCATTGAAGGCTGTAGCGCAGCAAAATGATATCCCTCATACCTTTAGGGTTGTTGAGGGAGACACGGATGGTAATGGTTTTGAACACATCAGTACTTGGCTACAGCTTTCACGGACAAAAAAGACGACATACAGATGCGGGGCCTGTGGGGCAGTCTTTGAGATGCCAGATGGGAGCCTGGAAGCTCACCTCAAAAAATATCAGGCAGAGCATGGTGGTAATGATGCTATTGTACGTATAATCTATGCCCATCATGGGCCTCGACCTGCTACCCTTCCTCCTGGTATAGTAGTTGTCACTGACAAGACGAAGAGAAGGAGCCTTAAAGAGGTTCTCCAGATGCAGGAGAACTCTCAGCAGGGGTCTTAGTAGATACAGACCTTCTTATCCCTCTGCTCGCCATTATTGCGAGCAGAGGGATAGATAGAATTGTAGAATGGGAGAAATATCTGTTATGCCTGCACCATCTTTGTTCAAGCGTCGCCAGCTTGTTCGTCTTGGTGGAGTGGGGGTAGCGGGTTTACTGGCTGGGGCAGCGGTCACGAAAGCGGTCGATGTCTATGCTCATCCTCCTGTCACATCTGGCATACAGCCTTTGCAACAGCATGATATGCAAGCGTATATCGACCTCGACGGCTTCGAGCAGCAGTTTCTGACGAAATCGGCTGACATCAAGCAGATTTGGGACTTTGTAACGGTGGAGCAGGTTCAGCCGCAAGGATTGACGGCGGTGAGAAATGCGCTCAATGCGTTCCAGTTCATTTACAACAAGACGCTCTACGCCGTGCTTTGCTTGCGAGGGGGGGCAGTCATCTATGCGCTTGATGATGCAATATGGGCAAGATATGACCTTCTGGCGTTATCGGGCCAGAAGATGGGCGGAGCCGTAACAGGGAATCCATGCTATCGCCGTCGGACAGCCGATAATGGCGCGCTGAGTCCAGATGACCCACAGAGTCTCTATCAAGATGCCAGTTTGCAGGCTCTGGTGCAACGTGGTTCACATCTTGCTGTGTGTCATGATGCGCTCAGTGGACTGGCCGTGCAGCTTGCGCAACAACATGGTATACCCTTTGCAGATGTTTTGGCCGAGTTGGCAGCTCATCTTGTCGCTGGCGCTCAGCAGACTCCTTCGGGTAGTTCACTGATTGCTGTTGCACAATACTTTGGCTTTACGTATGCCAAACAGTGATATTGTCTATAAAGGGCGTTGCCTTGCGCTCGCCTGTTTGTCCGTAATCATTGTAGGGGTGTCCCTCGTAAATACCTTGCGTTACGACCAGACCCCCTGCTCGCCTGGGTTATAATAAATGTACACCATGAAAAATAGATGAATGATCCTTCCTGCGCTGGAAAGTAGCGTTCAGGAGGAAGGAGAAGACATCGATGACTCGTTTCCCTTTGACCACTCAACCCCAACAAAAGGGTGTGAGCCACTCCGTCGAAATTGTGACAGCAGAACCAACAGAAGAGTCGGCGCTGCGTATAAGTAATTTGTTTAACCGACCAATAGCAACACGGTCGAATCGTTGTCCCGTCTGTGGAGCGGTTTTCATCATCCCTGAGGGGAATCTCAAAGAGCTTATCAGGGCGCATCTACCAGAATTGGTAGCTTCAGATGCCTACATTACACTGAGTTTCCATCATGGAGGACACAGACCCTCTACCTCTCCGTCTGGTACCACAAAAGTTTCTGTAGACGACTATCAACGGCTCAAAGAGAGCGGGAAACTGCGACTTAACTCAGAGACAAATCCTGCTCCATAATGAAAGGCATTAGTATTACGCTATACAGCGCATTGTAGCATGACACCCACAAGAGATGTCATTATATGTATTGTTCACATCATAACAGCATTCAGCACGGCACCCACACATGACACCCACGAGGAACACGGTCAGGGAAACCGTGTGGTCGCTAGATGTATTGCACGTTAGTGAGCATCATATTTACAAGACTGTATATAATCGTGGGTAGCAAAAATACGAGGAAACGAGGAATCTGTATGTCATCTCTACCCACTGCCCCTATTCGCACACTCACGCTGGGCGTCGCTGAGCCGCACCCGCTCACGCCGGAGGTCATTCGACGGGCCAGTGCGATCCTGTCTGTGGCTCAACAGCGTTTGCGCGCACGAGGCTACGAGGTGCAGACGCTGCGCCTCTCGACGCGCCCTGTGTTCGATGATCTGGCAGACTGGTCAGATAAGGCCATCCTCGATTACGCACAAAATTTACAGAAGATGCTGGATGAGGTAGCGCTGAACTTCTGCTCGCTTGGTCCGGCGCAACTGGCGAGACCGAATTTCCCACTGGAGCGTCTCGCGTTGATTCCCGACTTACTGGCCTCGACCAGCGCGCTCAACGTAACGGCGCAGATGGCGACAATTGAAGAGGGGGTGCGTGTGGAGGCGGCATTGCCTATTGCGCAGGTGATCTTGCGGCTGGCGCGGGAGACAGAGGAGGGCTTCGGCAATTTTCGCTTTGCCATGCTGGCCTGTGTAGACCCTGGTTGTCCTTTCTATCCCGCCGCCTATCATCGTGGCCCGACTACGCTCTCGGTGGGCTTTCAAGGCGCGAGCATCGTAGGTGAGACATTGCGCGCACTGGCAACGGAGAGCAATCGTACCGCAGGAGGAGGTATCCCGTCGCCCGCGCTGATTACAGAGCGGATACGGGTGGCGTTAATGTCGTATGCTTCACCGGTCAATCTTCTGGTGCAAGATGTGGCGGAAGAGCAGGGCATCCTCTTTGGGGGCTACGACCCCTCACCGGCTCCGATGGGCGAGGATAGCATCGTCACAGCGATGGAACAGGCAGGCTATGGTCCCTTTGGCTCCGTCGGTACGCTGACGCTGGCGGCAGCGCTGACGGCGGGTCTGCAATCCATCCCTATAGCCGCCCGTGGCTATAGAGGGTTGATGCTGCCCGTGCTGGAGGATGCCGCGCTTGGTCGATGCTGGGCCGAGGGGCGCGTGGATGTACAGACGCTGCTGCTCTACTCGGCGGTCTGTGGCACGGGCCTGGACACCATCCCGCTCTCCAGCGACGTTCCGGCGGAGGTGATCGCGCGTCTGCTGCTGGACGTGGCGACACTGGCCCATCGCGCGCTCAAGCCACTTTCGGCGCGTCTCTTCCCCGTTCCAGGCAAGCACGTTGGCGAAATGACCGCCTTTACTTCACCGTATCTGACCAATACGCTGTTGCGGCTATAATAGATGTGGCATAGTTAAGTAGGACTGGCAAGGAGAGATGGTTGAAAGGGGCGTTATGGACAAAGCTAAAATGGTCAGGTGCATTTTGTTGTTCATAAGTGTGGTTGGAACAGCTATATTACTGATCCTGCTTGGCGTAGCGATGATGCTTTATGTTGAAGACCACGAGAACTACGAGACGCAGGTAGCACCGGTTCTCCTAATTCCCTTTGATATAGTGCTCCTGATTACCCTCGCCGCAAGCACTATCCTGTTCGAGATGCGCAGAGAGTAGGGGCGTCATTTATGACGCCCTGGATGCCAGCCGCTCAGCACTGAGGGGGGTATGATGAATGTTACCTATCGACATCGGCGATCTCGTGGGGGCGTCATAAATGACGCCCTGGATGCCAGCCGCTCAGCACTGAGGGGGTATGATGAATGTTACCTATCGACATCGACGATCTCGTAGGGGCGTCATAAATGACGCCCTGGATGCCAGCCGCTCAGCACTGAGGGGGGTATGATGAATGTTACCTATCGACATTGGCGATCTCGTAGGGGCGTCATTCATGACGCCCTGGATGCCAGCCGCTCAGCACTCAGGGGGTATGATGAATGTTACCTATCGACATCGGCGATCTCGTAGGGGCGTCATGAATGACGCCCTGGATGCCAGCCGCTCAGCACTCAGGGGGTATGATGAATGTTACCTATCGACATTGGCGATCTTGTGGGGGCGTCATGAATGACGCCCTGGATGCCAGCCGCTCAGCACTGAGGGGGGTATGATGAATGTTACCTATCGACATTGGCGATCTTGTGGGGGCGTCATGAATGACGCCCTGGATGCCAGCCGCTCAGCACTCAGGGGGTATGATGAATGTTACCTATCGACATCGGCGATCTCGTGGGGGCGTCATAAATGACGCCCCTACGAGATGGGTGCGATTAACGATTTTGTGCGTTAATGTTCATCATGAAGATTATGTCCCGCGCTGGATGGTTTCGAGAACGGCGGCAATTTCACGGCGTATGCGCTCGTTGTTAGTGACCTCGGCGTGAACCTTCTCCCAGCCGTGCATAATGGTGGTGTGGTCGCGCCCGCCCAGTTCGCTGCCGATCTGGAGCAGGGAGGCACTGGTCTCTTCGCGCATCAGGTACATCGCTACCTGACGGGGCCAGACGATCTCACGGTCGCGTTGTTTGCCACGCACCTGAGCGATATCGACATTATAGTAGCGGCACACACCCTCTAAAATCTGCCGGACGGTCAGCGCACTGTGCGTTGGTTTGGCATCGCTATAGATGTGTTCGAGGGCTTGCGCGGCCAGTTGGGGCGTCAGTGGCGCGCCGTGCAGGGTAGCATAGGCGATGACGCGGTTGAGCGCGCCTTCCAGTTCGCGCACGCTGCTACATTCCGGGCGTGCGATGTACTCGATGACGGTGTTGGGGATAGGGAAGTGCAGCGAATCGGCCTTTGAGCGCAGGATCGCCAGGCGATGCTCGTATTCCGGCGGCTGAATATCGGCCAGCAGGCCCCACTCGAAGCGCGAGCGCAGGCGATCTTGCAGGCTATGAATAGCCTTTGGTGGGCGGTCGCTGGTGACGACGATCTGTTTATTGGCGTTATGGAGCGCATTAAAGGTATGAAAAAATTCCTCCTCGGTCGATTCTTTACCCGCGATAAACTGAATATCGTCTACGAGCAGAATATCGATCTGGCGATATTTAGCGCGAAATTCCTCCGTTTTCTGGAAACGAATGGCATTGATGATTTCGTTCGTGAACTTTTCAGAGGTAACATATAACACATTAAGGCCGCTTTCTTCTCCCACATGGCCGATAGCGTGCAGCAGGTGAGTTTTGCCCAATCCCACGCCACCATAGAAAAAGAGTGGATTATAGACGCGACCGGGATTTTCCGCCACCGCCAGAGCGGCGACATGAGCTAGTTGATTGGATTTGCCCGCGATGAATGACTTGAAGGTGTAGCGTGGGTTCAGGAGTCCCTCGGTAGCCGGAGTTATGGGTGAGGTGAACGACCATGCGCTTTCCTTCGCCGAAGGTTGTGGTGTACCAGTAGCGGGCCGCATGGAAGGGGTCAACAGCGGTGTGTCCTCCTGCAGTGCGGCAGTGCTATGAGCCTCCTGTGGTTGTTCCTGCTCTTCGGTCATCTTGAGGATGGAAGCAGGCTCATCTTTTGTACTATCAGGGAGTGAGCCACGCCGCGTGCCGGACGTGGGGAGGAATGGAGTGGTTGATTGCGTGGCGGAGCCTGCGGCATGGTGGGCGATGCGCTGCTCGCGTTGCTCTGTGGGGGGGCGACTCCGTCCCAGGCGCAGCCCGCGTCGTCCATTGGTGCCGCTCAGGCCGGGAAAAAGCGCACTGTGCGTGTGATTGGCAGTGCCGGTGTCGCTGCTGGCCGGTGGTGTCTCCACGACCTCTTTCGCCACCACGAATTGCATTTCTATCGGTTGATTGATAATATCGGATAGAATAGAGCGAATCAGGTTAACATAACGACTTTCAAGATGCGCCTGCGCAAAGGAGGATGGCACACCGACTGTGAAAACCCCGTCTTTAAAGGAAATGGCCGTTGTACCCTGAAACCAGGTTGTAAATGCAGCCGGTTCCACCTTTGTTTGTAGCCGTTCAATCGCTGTTTGCCATATTTGTTTCGCGTTCACATGCACCTACCTCATCAGGGCCGGTATTGGTGGCACCGCGACCTGTACCATGACCAAGAAAGGAAAAATAGCATAAGGACAAAAAGTTAGCAATGGTCTGTAATAGTAACACCGAATCAAACTGCTGTCTAGTCCACTTTTGGTACCAGTATGCGGTGCACTTCACAGACTTTTGCTCGGTTCTATCGTATGATAGCTTGTAGTTGTTATACGCATAGCTATCAAGCCGTTTATACGAGTGTATCAAACCATACCAAATAGTACTGGTAAGAAGAGAAGAGCGTCTCAAACGTTTATACAAGTGACTGTCCTCGAAAGGACTGGTGTTGCTAAGGAGTAGTTCATGTGGGCATCTGATGGGTTGTCAGGTTTCACGATGCTGAGGCGAGGAACATCCGGCTGGCTGGGCCTCTTGCTGGCAAGTGTGCTTTTTATCTCCTGTTCAGGTCTGGGGATTGGCTCTGGGCCTTCAACATCGGCCACGCCGACGCAGATATCCTTAGCGCGTTTGCACTGGTGTGGTAAAGTGTTGATGATCTTTCGTGATGAGGGTTCGACGGCTGGGGCATCCACAGCGGTGGGGACGCCGACGGCGGCGGCAGGAGGCACACCGACTGCGACGGCAACGGCAGCGACCCCAACCACGCTGACTAACTGGCAACAGGTGAAAGACGAACTGGGATTTACAGTGTATTTGCCGACCACATTACCGGTCGGTACATGCCTGGTCAGTGCCTATGGGATGGTGCATGACCCGATTCTAGGCGGAAGTTTTACTATCGGTTACTTGCTACCCGATCACAGCGCGGTGACATTCTCGGAAGCCCCCTTGAGTGCGCAGAATAAGGATGCACAATTTCAGTGTAACGTGACAACTGCTGTGGATACAGCGGCTATGAATGCAGGTGCGCAGCAAAAAGGCACTCCTGTGACAAAAACGGGCAAAGCGGCGTTGCCCTTGCAGGTCTGCACGGGGGTACACGCGACTACCAGCATTGTGTTCTCTGCGCGGGGAACGACCGCAGCGTTACAACAGTTTTTTAATACATTGCAGCCAGATGTCAACTGGGTACCAGCCGCTTCGTAATCATGTGTCGCTCGTTTGTGGAGTGAGCGACTCGCGCTGGAACCACAACAAGTTTGCTCTTGCACGTGTATCGTGCGCATGTGCTTGAATTGGGAGGAACAATCATCATGGAAAAATGCCCTTATTGTCTGTCTGAAACACGACCAGGCGATAACTTCTGTCTGAATTGCGGCAATCGCCTGATCCCGGCGACGCCTCAACCTGTCTCGCAGACAGTGTCTGGCGGCGCGGATGCGACGGTGGCCGCCCCCGACAATTGGGCTGCTGGTATCCCAGGTATCCCCGGTGTGCCCGGCACACCCGCTGTATCCGTCTCTTCACCCTGGTCGCCAGAGGCTGCGACCTTCATGGCAGGCCAGAGTCCAATAAGCCAGGAGGGGCCTACCATTCGTGCGGATAGCTCCCCCATGTATGCCATGCAACCGGAGCAGATTGAGCAGCCCGGTCGCCTGATCCTGCGTGGTGAGCGCGGTGAGGTCTTGCAGGAGTTCGTGCTGGATAAGCCGGAAATGACAATTGGCCGTGCCCCCACCAGTGATATTCTGTTAGCAAAAGATAAGCTGACTTCGCGCCGTCATGCAACCATTCATCACGATGCGGATGGCTATACGTTACGCGATGAGAATAGCGCCAATGGCACCTTTGTCAACGGGCAGCAGCTTGAAACAATGGCTCCTTATCGTCTCAAAGACGGTGATCTCATTGGTATTGGCGAATATGAACTGCTGTATCGTGCCTCGTTGACCGGCGGGGTGGATATTGAAGATATGCCAACCGTTAATGTGCCATTCGATGTGGTCGAGTTGACGGCACGCACACAAAATGATGAGGCGGCGACTGTGGCTACTAGTGATCCTTATCGCACACGCACGCCCGAAGAAGATGTGTTACCAATCCAGCATGGCAACAATGGTGTCTCTTCCCTCCCAGGGGTGCCGAACACACCCGGTTCACCTGGCATTCCGGCCCCAACGTCGTATCCGGCTCCGACACCCTCTGTAGCCCCCACAATGGTGCCTGACTCCGCCCCTGTCAGTGCGCCTTCGCTCAGTGCCCCTGCTCCCGTTCCAGCACCTGAAACGAAACCTGTATCCTCTCCTTCCTACAGCTATAGTGAGAGCAAGTCGGCGGTGAGTAGTGTGCCAGCTTCACCCGCGCCACGTGCGGAGAGGGAGAGCGGCGAGGGGGTGACATTCGGACGCCTGACCAGCATCGGGCAGCCATCACTGCCCGATATGAGCGCGCTGGTAGCGGCGCTGTCCGCGCTGGATGGTCAGGTCACGTCGTTGCAAGATCAACTCAATGCCACACAAGAGGCGTTGCAGCGTCACGAAAAAGAGCTGGCCCAGACAACTGATCAGTTGCGGGCGGCAGTGCGGCGTGTCTCTGATCGCATGGACAGCACTATTGCGGACGTGGCGCGCTCCCGCGAGGCGCTGGCCTGGGCCGATCTGATCCAATTAATGGAAGATGTGATGAACAACCCGCGCGACATTGAGTATGTCGGCAAACTGGCCCGCAAGGCGCGCGAGTTGAACAAGGTCTTCCAGATTCATCAGAATGTCCTCAACACGATGGCCGAGTGCAACAGCCTGTTGCGTAGCATCATTGGCGACTAACCCGTCAACAGAAAATGTGCGGAGCGACCTTGATAGAGCGACTACAAGGGAGGTTTTTGGGGCGAGATGCTGCGATGGGAACGATGGGTGACTATAAGGGCCGCCCGTCGTTCCCACCCGCCAGGATGGGGATGATTAGAGCTATGACGTTATCTTTATCCAACAAGACGGGTGCTACTGCACAGGAGGTACGCACCCAAAATTTCGATGCTGTCGTTATTGGAGCCGGGCTGGGCGGCTTGTTGAGTGCGGCACACCTGCTTCAGCGCGGGCTGCGTGTGGTGCTGGTCGAGCGTTTACCGCACTGTGGTGGACGCTTTACGGCCAAACACTTTCAGGGTGTGCAGGTGAGTACCGGCGCAGTGCATATGGTACCCTTTGGCAGTAGCGGTGTGCTGGCCCATATGCTGCGTCGTTTGCATGTGCCACACCATCTCTACGATGCTGATGTCTTCGGCTCTTTTCATGTGCATGGCAAGCAGTATCGTTCGCGTGGTCTGCTGGGCGTCTATCGCTTTCTGGGGCCGCGTCAGTTCTTCTGGTTTCTGCGCCTCGGCTATCTGATGTTCCTGCGTCCAATCCCGCCGGAGCAGCAGCAGTTGCCTTTCGATCTCTGGCTGGAACGCCACATCAGTGTCAGGCGCAACCCACAACTGGTAGCCTTCTTTGAGCGTATTTCACGTTTCGCCCTCAGCCTGGAACTGCACCAGGTCAGCACGGCGGAGGTGGTACGTACCACCAAGAATATGTTTCGCTTCGGCGCACCCGCTATCGTCAAGGGCGGCTGCGGCGCACTGACGGCTGAATTGGAGGCACACGTGCGGGCGCAGGGGGGAAAAATTCTGCTCTCCACTGAGGTTGAGCAGATTGTACAGGCTGAGGGGCAGGTAACGGGCGTGCGTGTGCGCGACAAGAGTAGCGGCGAAGTTTTGCTGCTCAATGCGCCACTGGTCGTAAGCGATATTGGCCCCCGCGCCACGACCGCGCTGCTTGAAAGCCGCAAAGTGAAGCAGGCGGAGGTATTGAAGCAGCAGGATGAGGATGAGTTGCACGAGGCGGTGGGCCTGAAAGTACACGTATTAAGCGATGTGTCGCTGATTCCACATCGGGGTATTATGTATTGCCTGGATACGCAGCGCATCGCCGGCATCGTGCAGCCCACGAACAGCGATCCGTCCCTGGCTCCGCCGGGCAAGCATCTCTTGATCAGCCATCAAGTGATTCAAAGCAACAATATCGAGGAGGAGCGCGCTCTGGCCCTGGCCGACCTGCGTATGCTCTTCGGCGAGGCATTCGACCGCCATTGTCGCGTGCTGACGATGGGCACCTATCGCGGCGAGTGGCCCGTTAATCGCATTGTGCAGGGGGAGGATGTCAGCCCACAGATGCCTGTGCGCGGCCTCTACCTGGTCGGCGACGCCGTAAAACCTTCCGGCTATCTGATGGTCGAGGGTGTGGCGCAGAGTGTGAATCAGTTCCTTGATCTGCTCGACGAGCTAGATCAGCAGCAGAAAAAACGTGAAAGCCACCTCATCAAGCCCCACTCTCGCCTGTATGCATTACAGTGGCTGTGGAAAGCTCCTGGTAATGGAAATGAAAAGAGGCGCGCTGATTAGCGTGCCTCTTCCTCTTCTCATACGTTCTACTAAACAGACATAGCAGAATGTGCGAGGAGAGCGTTATGGCCGTAAATGCCGACAAGCCAGAGCGATGGAAAGCGGATATCGCTCAGTCCGTCGATATGTACAATAACTGGTTTCTTCAGTTTGCTCCTAGAGCGTACCGTGATAGTCGGATTGAGGCTGTACAGCAGGTAAGGCAGGCATTTTTATGGACGAATAATCTACAGAATATTCATATTCAGGTATTGAGAGAACATCCTGTACTATTGCCAATCCTCCGTATGGTGACGGCTCCTCCTCTCGCGCGTGATAGGCTGGTTGGCTTGGCGAGAGTTGAGCGCCACCTTGTAGAAACTATGGAGATATACGGGCAACTCCCACCGAGAATGGCTTATACTGTAATGGCTGAACAGCTTCAGAGAGTGTCTGAGGTCATTGCGCGTTTAATTGATAAAGAAATTTGTGTCTGGCTTGGACGTAATCAGCCACCTGATGAGGCTGAGCTTTATCGTGTATCTACAATTATTGCAGATCGCTTGTGTGGTGCTATCACTGACCCTATTATTCGTAATGCGCAGGAACACAGGCAGTTATTTGGGGTATGAACTATGGATATTATCGATGTGGAAGAATTAGAACGAAAACGTTTGAACTTACAAGAGCGGTTAAATAAACTGAAGACACATGAAGAGCGTAATCGGCTAGGACAATATGCTACACCGACGGTATTAGCAACAGACATGTTACAATACTCGAAATCTCTGTTACCTTCAGATGCACCTATACGTTTTCTCGATCCCGCTTTTGGTAGCGGAGCATTTTTTTCTGCACTTTTACGTACTTTTCCTCTGAAACGTATTAACAGCGTTGCTGGCTATGAAATAGACGAAATATATATTCAGCAAGTAATGGACTTATGGCATGACTTTCATCTTGAATTGCATCACGCTGATTTTACAAGAGTGTCTCCGCCAGAAAGTGAACATGAGAAGGCTACTCTTCTCATCTGCAATCCCCCCTATGTCCGTCATCATTACCTCTCTAAAGAAGATAAAAGCTGGTTACAAGCGCGTGTGACACGGTTGATAAATATAAAACTCAGCGGTTTGTCCGGTTTATATGGATATTTTTTGTGCCTGGCGCATCAATGGATGGCTGATAATTGTCTTGCGGGTTGGCTTATCCCAGGAGAGTTTCTGGATGTGAATTATGGACAGCAAATCAGAGAGTATTTATTGAGCCATGTCACAGTATTACGTATTCATCGCTTTGATGCCAATGATTTACAATTTAGTGATGCCCTCACTTCTTCGGCTATAGTGTGGTTCAGAAATACATTGCCTTCCGCACAGCATGAGGTGGAGTTCACCGGAGGGGGTACGTTACTGGCTCCTCTTATCTCTCGCTTTGTGTCTTTACGATCATTAAAAAGCAACTATAAATGGAGTACATATTTTAGGAATTATACAGAACAATGGAGTTTATTTTCTATAGAAGAGGTAACATCTCCTATATTAAGAAGTAACGAATATCACTCTATTTCGACGAGTAGAGAATACATACTCTCAGATCTCTTTGAGATTAAACGTGGTGTAGCAACAGGTGCGAATAAATTCTTTATTCTTACGGATGAACAAGTACAAGCGTATGGCATTGCACAAAAATTTTTAAAACCAGTTTTACCAGGGCCGCGCTTTCTATCTGTTGATGAGATCAAAGCGGATGCTAAAGGTATGCCTTTGCTTGAAAAAGTATATTTCCTGCTATCTTGTAATTTTACTGAAGAATTTGTCAAAAAAGATGATATATTGCTTTGGAAGTATTTACAGATGGGTAAAGAGCGTGGTATACATAATGGGTATTTATGTCGTCATCGTACTCCCTGGTATGTGCAGGAGTATCGTCCGCCTGCCCCCTTGCTTTGTACATATATGGGGCGGCAGAGCCGGGAGCGCCGGAGTCCATTCCGTTTTATTTTGAACCAATCATGTGCTACTGCAACTAATGTTTATCTTTTGCTATATCCCCGTCCCTGGCTACAGGAGATGCTACATTCTCAACCTGAACTAATGCGAATGATATGGCGTTATCTCAATGCCATACCGGTGTCGATGCTGGTTGATGGCGGGAGAACTTACGGAGATGGTCTGCATAAGCTAGAGCCGGGAGAGCTGGGGCGTATTCCCGTAAGTTCTCTTGTTGCGCGAATTATCGGTCACGTGCCAGTGGGCGTGGGTGGCGGGTTGATATAAGTATCGACCGTCAGGCCGGTGGTGTTCTGGCTGACGTTGATACCTGGCAAATTCCCGGCATACTGGTTGCCACTGCTGTCAGTGCCAGTGGCCGTGATCGTATAGCTGCCGATAGCCACGTTGGTCACGCTGAACGCTCCCTGGCTGTTTGCAGTGAGGGTTGCAATAATCGTTCCGGCGGAATTGACGAGATTGACGGTGGCATTTGCCAGTGGTGTGGGCGTAGGGCAGGTGGTGGTGGCGCAGGCATCGACGATGCCGCTGACGTTGTAGCCGGTGGCGACCAGCGATACTGCCAGAGTAAAGGGGCTTCCCTGTACCGGATTGTTGGCCGAATCGAAGGCTGCGATAGTGACGTTGGCATTGTATGTACCCGGCACGAGACTGGCAGCGGATGGCGAGATGGTCAGCGTCGCTGTTTGCCCGCTCGCAGTCAGCTTTCCACTGGATTGAGCGTTGGTAAGCCAGGAAGCTGTGCCTGCTACGCTGGTCTGCCACGAGAGAGGCCAGCTACAGTTCCCTGATGCGGTCAGAGTTAATGACTGCGGTGCGGGATCATTGCCCTGTGAAGTAGTGAAGGCTAGCGAGCTTGATGAGAGCTGAAGCGCGCACGGTGGTAGCACAGTGAGATTGACCATGATTGTTTGCGGGCTACCACCGGCAGCATTACCGTTGCTGTTATCAGTGCCGGTCAGAATGATCTGACCGGTGTAGGTGCCTGGCGAGATACCGGCTGTATTGATACTGACGGTTAGCTGGCCTGCCTGTCCTGGAAGCAAGTTTCCGTAGGCGGGTGAAGCACCGAGCCAACTAGAGGCCAGTGTCGAGACATTGGTATTCCAGTGCAGTGGGCTACCGGAGCTGGCGGTATTGGTGATGGTGATGGCCTGGCTACCGGTCTGCCCTTGCGTGGTGCTGAAGTTCAGGTTTAATGGTGAGACGGCCATAACTGGCGTGCTTGGCGGCGGTGGCGGCTGCACGGTGAGTGTGACGAGAACGGTCTGTGAACTAATGGGCTGGCTGTGCTGGTTCTCGACCACTCCCACTGCGATAGTGCCGGTGTAGGTGCCCGCTTTCAGTTGTTGCGTATTGACACCAACGGTCACAATCGCACCGACCGCGTTTTGCGTGATTTGTCCACTACCAGGGGTGACCTGGAGCCAGTCAGCCGAGCTAGTGGCTTGCCAGTTGACCCTGCCGGGGCAATTGGCGGTCGTGTTCAGGCTCAGCGCCTGATTGCCAGGATTGCCCTGACCGGCTATGGCAGTGAATGACAGGCTACCGACGTTGGGTGTCAACCCGCACGGGGGCTGCATGGTAAGAGAAACCGTGACGCTTTGTGTATTGCTGGTAGTACCAGCACTGATCCTGAAGACCAGAGTATTGATGTAGGTGCTTGGCGGAAGATTCTGGCTTTGCACCATCACGGCAATCTGCGTTGTCGCTCCTGGCGCAATACTGCCACTGGACTGACTTAAGCTGAGCCAGTTTGCCGGTTGACCCATTGGATTGAAGGGTGTGCCTGCGCCGCTTGACGAGATTGGCGAATTGTTTGCCAGTGTCCAGTTGAGAGTCTGTTTCCCCGGATTACTGAGCGTGATATATTGCCCGCCAGGATTGCCCCCCCCTTCGGAGGCGACAAAGGAGAGCAGGGCAGGTGTAAGCTCCAGGATCGGCGTATTCGTTGAGAGAGGCTGCACCGTCATGGTTACGGTCACGTTGATATGATCAGCAGCACTGGAGGTAAAGGTGATTGTGCCCTGATAGTCGCCTGGTTTGAGCGAGGCGCGCTGCACGCCGATGAAGATAACCTGGTTTTGACCAAATGTTCCCTGAGTCGGCGTGAGAGAGAGCCAGTGCTGGTTGCTGCTCGCCGACCAGTTGATCGTTCCAGTGCCTTCATTAGAGAGTGTTAAGGGCTGGAAGCTATTCACGCCCTGTGAGTTGCTCCCCATATCGATAGTGGTAGTTGGGATATACAAATGTGATGGTTGTGTATGACTCGTTGTTATTCGTAGTGTCGTGGTCGCAGTATGGCCGCTTGCAAGTTCTTCTGCCTGTATAGTACGGAGACCCGGTAGCCAGCTATCGTCGATAATGGTGTCAACATCTGCATTGCCTTGTGAGTCAGAGCGGATGACCGCCATGTTAGAGTTGATGGGGATGATCGGTTGGTTAGAGTCGTGCAGCAGATAAATAGACGATGATTGCGTGAAATAGCGCAAATGTAATGTAATGTGTTGTCCTATGGTTGCCGAGTTGATCAACTGTGGGCTACCTGCCAGTGAAATAGTCAATATTGGTGGTTGGCTGATCGGTGTGGTAGAGGGGCGTATATGGAGGAAGGCAAGAGCGAACAGCACACTATCGACGCCGAGCGCGAAGGCAGCTACAATGAGGAGACACGTAAAGACCAGACGCAAATGGCGAGCAGGTTTTCTTCTTTCCCTGGCGGGTGCAACGAGTGGCTCTGCAACGCGCGAGCGCCGGATAGAAGCCACTTCGAGGTGAGCAGCCTCCGCGCGACCGGGAATATGACGCGCTTGCAGAGGATCGCTCTGCTCTGACCAGGGCATAGCCTCGTTCTCTTCTTCGGCTTCACTTTGGAACCAGGGCCAGAAATCGGGCATATGCGTTGCCAGATCATTATCTCGCGCGTGACCAACGCCGGGATGAGGTGTGCTATGGCGCTGAATGTCGGCGGAAATATCACGTAGCGGCTTGAGGCGCGAGGCGCGCGGAGTGTGCCCATGTCCCGTTTCACCGGCGAGGCGGCGTGCTGCGTCGTTCAGACGAAGGATAGCCTGCTCGACGGTGTTGACCGTGCTACTGCTTTCGGGCGGTGGCGTCTGTGGCAACTTTGCTGTCGGCATGGACGCGGTACGATAATCAGAGGCGGATGGCGTCTCCGTTTTTCGCAAACGTTGGTTCATGTCCTCTTTTCCCCCTCATGGTACTGGTGGCCCCTCGATCAACGATAGTCATTGATTACTCAGTTGCATGGCTGTTTTACAACTGATGGTGTGCCTATACAGGATAAACGGAAACTTGATAAAAGTTGGCATATCGGGCGGACGGAATGTGTGAAAAGGGGGAAAATCATGCGCGGGCCTGGCACCCTTGTGGATGTCAGGCCCGTGTACTCTGACTTTGTTTTGTGGTCGATATCCAATCAGACTATATGTTCTCCTCTGCGATCTTTTCACGGTGAACATTGATGGACTGAGTGCGTTCCACCAGCAAAGTGGCGAACCAGAGCAGGACACCGGCCACAATGGCAATCACTACCATCCAGTCGCCGGGTGAGTGGACACCAACGGAGTTTGGATCGGGGTTGGTCGTGCCCATAATGATCATGACGATATTGCCGACAGTGGCAATCACACAGAGGACGCTGACCCAGATGCGTGGAGCGAGCCGATGTGGTGCATAGAAGAACTGGATGCCAGCAGCCATGAAGATGAAACCCGCCAGCGCGTGCAGGAGAACATTGATGATGCCCCCGACACTCCATACATTGAACGATGACAGCGAGAATTGCCCGACATCGCAGCCGTCGGAGAAGATCAGGATCAGGATGGCGAGGGTCTGAAATCTGTGTAAGGTGTTTACTGATGTCTTCATGAGATGATACCTCTTTTCTTATCTTTACATAGGTGACGCTTTATCCGTCTAATCAACTCGTGTTCAACGTTTCTGGTTTAAGCATACTCTGGAACGTGGAAAACGAGTAGTGAAGAACATCAGCACTTTGCTATGACATTTGTCATCCTGGAGATTAGAGCCAGCCCTTTTGCTCGGCGATGCGCGCAGCCTCAATGCGGTTTTTGGCACTGAGTTTCTGGATGGCGACGGAGAGGTAGTTGCGAACGGTGCCTTCGGAGAGGAAGAGCGAAGCGGCGATCTCGGCGATACTGGCTCCCCGTGTCGCGGCGGCCAGCACCGCGCGTTCGCGTTCGGTGAGCGGATTATTGCCTTCACTCAGCGCGGCCAGGGCCAGCGAGGGGTCAACCACGCGCTCTCCGGCGGCGGCGCGGCGAATAGCGGTGGCAAGCTGGGCTGCCGGAGCGTCTTTGAGCAGGAAACCGACCACGCCGCTATCCATGGCCTGACGCAGATAGCCGGGGCGGCCAAAGGTGGTCAGAATAACAACGCGGCACGAAGGTAGCTCCGTGCGCAGCGCAGCGGCAGCGGCAATACCGTCCATTCCAGGCATTTCGATGTCCAGCAAGGCCACATCTGGATGTGTGGCACGGGCGACAACAACCACTTCATCGCCGCGCCCGACCTCAGCGACAATCTCGATATCGCCTTCCAATGTCAGCAATGCTGCGAGCGCGCCACGTACCATTGCCTGATCTTCTGCTAAAAGTACGCGAATCATTGCGGGTTGCTCCTCTCATCAAGCGCTGAAATAGATTCCTGATCTGGTATCCCTGCGTTCTCTGTGACAGACTCTTTCTGCTTGCCAGAGAGCGGACGCTTCTGTGCCAGTGGGATGCTGACACGAAGAGAAAAACCACCGCCCATGCGTGGCTGGGCATCCAGGCTGCCGCCTAGTGCCGCGACTCGTTCACGCAGGCCACGTAGGCCATTGCCTGTTGAGGTAGATGGTGTGTCGGCAGCGGGGCCATCGTCGTTGATTTCGACAGATACTTGCTGGCTATCTCGTTTGAGCCTGATCCAGCAGTGGTGAGCGCGGCTGTGTTTGATGACATTGGTCACGCCTTCGCGGATTGTCCATGAGAGAGCAGCCTCTATCCCGGTAGGGAGATCATCCAGCATAACGCCGCTGCTCTCATTATAATACGTAATGCCCGCCGCGCTAAGCAGTTCCTGTGCGGCGTGAAGTTCGCTGGCGAGTGTTGGCTGGCGATAGCTGCTCACCGCTTCACGCACCTCTTGCAGAGTGGTACGGGCCACAGTTTCAATGTCGTGAATTTCGCTGCGAGCGCGTTCGGGAGCGGCGCTAAGCAAGCGACCTGCGAGTTCGCTTTTCAGAGCGATCAGCGAGAGGTTATGGCCGAGCAGATCATGCAAGTCGCGTGCAATACGCAGGCGTTCGTTGACAACGGCTAAACGCGCAATCTCTTCGCGTGCCGCCCGTAGCTCCCAACTGGTGGTGATCGACCAGAGGACGCTTCTCATGATGAATATGATGACCGGCACGAACACGATGTCTTGCAACAGTGCGAGCCAGCTCAGCCCTGTAAAGCGACCAAGCGCGACGATGCCCAGCGTGAAGCCGAGCGCCGTCAGAGAGGCTTGTCGTAAGGTGAGACTGCTCCCGATAAAGCCACTGGTATAGAAAAATAGGATGAGCCATTCATTGCCCCCGATGAGAGTGACAGCAAGACCGAGAACGCCTAAACCGACAATGACGAATCTCGGCCAGACAGGTGCATTGCTGGTCGCTACCGATGAGCCGGTGAGGTAGTGGGCGCGCCGCCATGCTGACCAGAGATAGAGCGTGAAGAACACAGTGATGCCTGCGAGGGTCAGGATAAGGCGCGGCAATGGGGGATGGGCCTGGATAAAGGTGATTAGTGTAGGGGTCGTAAGCGGCAGCCACAAGGCCCAGATGAGCCACAAAAGAAAGGGAGAGCGGCCTTCAGTGTGTGGGTCGTTCCTAGTCTTGCGGGTAGGTTGTCCCAAAGGGTTGTTCACCTCGTAGTCCTCTCGCTTTCTGCTCACCATGCCTGAAGTAGGTATCGCTGGTGATCTCATGGAGTTTTCCTTGCCTTATTCTACAATAGAAACAAGGCCGGTGTAGGGATTGATTTGTGCAAAGTATAGAAGCGAAACCATATGGGCGGTAGTGAAGATCATCATGAGGTGGCAATGACAAATGTCATAATTAGGAAGACTCAAAACAGGCTGAGACGGGAATTCTATGCGGGACTATCTCGCTTCAGCTATAAAGATCATACGTGGACTCTCTAGCTGAAAAGGACTCAGGTCGTAGTTGCCGTAGACATCTTTGACGGTAAAACCGGCCTGTTCTAGTAGCAGCTCCATTTCGCTGCGCTCAAAGAGATAGAGGTGCGTGGTGGCAACGGTGCGCTGCACGGGACCGCCCTGCCGGTGCTGATCGTAAAAGTGTGTCAGCTCCAGCAGGTGGCGATCTTCGGCGCTGGCCGGGCTGACGAAGTGCGTCAGGATGGTACCATCCTCGCGTCGCCACGTGCCTTGATGCAGGACGTGTCCACCGGCATCTTCCATGTAACGCGCGTCGGCATTGCTGATGTCGATAATGCAGAAGGCACCCATGCCCAGATGGGCGCGTACACCCTGTAAAACCTGCTGCTGTTCCTTGCGCGTGGTGATATGTCCGAATGAGCCAAGCGCGATAAACGCCATGCGAAACTTGCGCCCCAACTGTAAGGCACGCATATCCTGCCGTACCAGCGTACAGCGCGTGTCCAGTCCCGCTTGCTGAACCTGCTGACGGGCCAGCGCAAGCATTTCTGCCGAGCTATCGACGCCTGTGACAGTATAACCTGCGCGGGCCAGCGGCAGCAGGACACGCCCACTACCGCAAGCCAGTTCCAGGATAGTGCCACCGCACAGTTCGGCGTAGTTCAGATACATGTCCAGGTCTTCCTGGAAAAGCGCGTGTTCTACATCATAAAAAGGCGCGATACTATCGTATATTTTATGCTCTTCCATGATATATATCATCCCTATCCACTTCATATATTGCTGATACTGGCTATTTTTGTCGTACCATTGACATTCACAAAGGTGAGGGTCACAAGGTAAGGAGCGTGATTTTTGCGTGTGACCTGTATCTGAAGCTGGTTAAAGTTCTGGTCAGTTGACTGCACCGAGAAGCTGGTCACAGGGCCATATTTAGCGTCCATATTTGTGGCAGCCTGTACAAAGGCCGCCTGATTATCCGGCACGCTCTGACCATCAATGGTGATAGAGGCATTGCTAGCCAGAAAGCTAAAGGCCATGTCGTATTGTTGCTGCTGGATGGAGGCATAGTATTCGCCCGTCACAAAGGATGGCCCGATGATTTGTTTGAAGGCACCGAAGTTGGTGGCGACCAGGACGCTGCAACCAATACAGCCGAGCAAGATAATGCCGCCAATGATGCTCAAGGTAATCCAAAGCCCTTTGCGCGACTTTTTGGGTTGCGGCGGCTGAGGCTGAAAGTGAGGCGGCGGCATATACGGTTGATATGGCTGGTAGGGCTGATATGGCGGCATAGGCTGTCCCATTGGCCCCGGCGGTACCACTGGCGGCGGATAGGGTGGGGTGGGCGGCCCCGCTGGTGCAGGTGGCGCGGGTTGAGTATAGAACGCTGGATTGGTGTATGAAGATGAAGGGTTGGCGGTTGCTGACGGCGGTTGCTGGGCCTCTGTAGATGAAGCAGGTGGCTGGCCGGAAGGCTGAGGCTGGCCACTCGTTGCATCGTAAGGTATCTGCTCGTATGGCTGGTCTGGATCGTAGTTCAAGCTGGCATCCTCCTGGAAAACTCCTGCATTTTTGCTGCTTCACCAAGTATAGACATCTACCCCTCAGATTGCAAGAGGATATTTTTGCCGTGACCATGTCTCACGATTTTGTAGGGCAATAAACAATTTCGGCATATATTGTTATTAAGGTAGTAGTGGTATTGAGGGCAAGTGGAAATGGGGCAGCAGGCCCCAGTAGGTTGAGACGATCAGTGCGACCATTAACAGGAGCGCGAAGCCTGTCTCCAGGGCGATGCTCTCGCGCATAGCGGTGTGGAAACCGGCAGGGCTATCGGTGCGCAGGATACCGCTAATAACTACGAGTAGTGCAGGCAGCGTCCAGAGTACCAGCAGCAGGAGATGTGGTGCGTGATGAGGCAGCGCCAGTACAACAATCGGCTCGTAGGCAAGTAGCAGTAGCAAGGTGGCAAAGGCGCGATTCCAGGGTAGGCCGAGCAGATTAGCGAAAGTATGTTTTCCGGCGTGCAGGTCGCCCTCACTGTCGCGCATATCGTTGATCTGGATAGTGGCGGCGGCCAGCAAGCCCAGCGAGCAGCCATAGGGCAGGATCACGTTGCTGGCATAGTGTGTCTGCACTATGTAGGCACCCAGCGTGATGAGAGGGCCGAAGATGCAGAATGCCAGCAGTTCGCTCAGGGCCAGAGAGGAGAGCGCGTGTAGCGTTGCGCTGTAGAAGAAGGCGGCACATAGTCCGATCAAGCCGAGCAAGAGCAGTAGCGGGCTGGTGCTGAAGGCCAGCACGAGGCCGATCATGCTGCCCAGGCCGAGCGCGATTAGACCGACGGTTAGCACGGTAGCCGGGACAATCAGACCTTGCTGAATCAGGCCGCCGGGGCCGAAAGGATTGGTCTTGTCGATGCCGCGTAGATAGTCGTAGTAGTCGTTGATGAGGTTAGCGCCGCTATGCAACAGGGCCACCGCCGCGAGCGCGGCCAGCAGGTGCAGAATATGCAGCGTTCCGAGCAGGTGATGCATGGTTATGGTTGGCGTCCAGGCAAGAACAGTGCCGAGCAATACGGGCAGCAGGGAGAGCGGAAGATAGCCGGGTCGTATGCCATCCCACCAGATTTGCACCCATTCGCCGAAACTGCGTCTATATTCGTCGGGTTGTGCGACCAGCGGCACCGGGATACTGACCTCTGTAGTGGCCGCGACGGAATGCACGGTCACTTCGGGCTGCAAAGCGCTAATAGTCTCCAACGATTCAAGAGGAATAGTGGGAATCTCCTCAGACGACACGGATTCGGCCTTGACGATATGGGTTGATGCGCTGATTTTTCCTGGGGCTGTCGTGGTTTCTGCCTTCTGTGACTCCTGGCTTTGCATGGTAATCTACGCCCTCCCTCCTGGTACAGACAAGAAATAAGGTGTCAAAGAGTAAAGATACAAGAGTAAGATAGTTGTCTGATGGATATGCAATAGACATAATACCAATGTATACGTCGGGCAGAATAGGAAGTTCCTTGCCTTATTATCATGTTCTGTCCTCATATATAGGATACATATTTACAAAAGGGCACTTTACTTGCTTTCGTCCTGTTGCGCGATGAACGGTGCATAGCGGGCCAGCGCGCTGTGTAACTCCTGGAGAGAACGTTCTAACTGAGCCTGGCTGAGAGCGGTGGTAAGGTCGCCCCGTGTCTTCTCCAGAATACTGCGCGTGCTGTCGGTGCTACGGCGTAGACCGCCGGTGACGGCGTCGGGAAAATCGACGGTGATGAGCAGGGCATAGATGTCATCCATGCTGCTCAAGAAGTCTTCACAGCGTTCAAAGCTACCCCGGCGCAACTGATCCAGCAGGTAGCGTCTGAGTTCGCCCACCGCTTCGGCCAGCCCGTTGAGATAGGAAGGCCAGCCGATGTTCAGCGCCTCAGTGGTGGGTAGTTCGTGTCCCTGAACAAGTGCGGTGAAGAGAATGGCTTCGGCATACTCCTTTTGCGCATCTTGCACGAAGCCAGCGTAGTAAATATCCTGGTGGTCGCATAGATCGTCGTTCATCTCTTGCAGCAGCGCGGCGGCCTGCGCCTGGAGCTGGCGCGCGCTCTCAAACTCCTGGCGGTGAGTGGCGCGAATGCTATTGGCGCAATAGCGAATTGCAGCGCGCGATTTGGGCAGTGCGCGCTCACGTGCTGCATGTTTCAGCGTCAAATGCTCTATAGCGAGTTTGCCGATGGTATCAATATTTTCTATCATCGCTCACTGGTGTCCTTTCTATCCTGGACACCAGTGTATCATAGAATGAGTCTGCTGTGAACTGTCAGGCTTCGATTTGAGTAGGGCGATAGAGCACCTGCGCGGCAGGGCACCCGCGCAGGTGACATATTATGCCCATTTGCGTTTATTGGGCCGTTGCTCAGATGAGAGTAGCAGAGGATAGACCTCGATTTCGGGCGGGAAGTGCATACGCTGGAGATCACCGGCCCAGAAAAGTTGCTTCATCATCTCGGCTACGGCATAGAGCAGGTGTTGGAGAGCGGCCTCGCGGCCCTGCTCGTAGGGTGCGCTGCCCTGGTAGTTGCTTAATTCAAGAAAGCTGGCATTGAGTGGTGAGAGATCGCTCAAGCGCACGAGATAGATATCCATTTTGACATCACCGTTGTCAACCGGCAGCATGACACGCAGTTCAGGAAGGTGGTCGATGATATCGAGGCGGTAGAAGACCCCGTAATGATCGCGTGATGCCTGGAAAATGGACACTTCTGGCAGCGAATCGCCGAAATTGTGAGCCATCTGCCTGTCTTCTGGACGTTCCATCTCGACTCCTAACTCTGCTAGAAACTGATCAAACTGTTCGTGTATGTTCATTGTTCGTCCCCTTAAACGCATTAGCAACAACCGTCTTCTACGCTTACTGGGCTATTCCGAACAGGTGTCCAAAAAACGGAATCGGCGACGGCAAAAGGCAAACACAACTGTTTGATCTACGGCCTGTACACACGTAGCGGGTGAGGTGGCTAGAGTCAGTCGAGATGCTAAAAGTATTTTGTCCGTTTGCGCATTGCTAATGACTTGCCGATAGCATGGCCTCCATCTTACGCGCGTCGTGACCGCGCAGGTGTTCGCGGATAGCGATGGCGGCGGCGGCACCCTCTCCGGCAGCGCTCACCAGTTGCTTGGTGCTTCCGGCTCGCACGTCTCCGGCGGCGAAGATACCCTCGGTGCTGGTCTGGAAGTCGAGGCCGGTCAGGATGAAACCGTTGGCATCGGTCTTCACCACATCTTTGAAGGGCGCGCTATTGGGCGTGAGGCCGATAAAGATAAAGGCACCCGTCACAGGCAGTTCCTGCATTTCGCCCGTCTGGTTGTTCTTCGTGATAACGGTGGTCAGGTGATTGTTTTCACCCTTGAACTCGATGACCTCAGTATTAAAGCGCACCTCTATTCCTGGCGAGTGCAGAGCTTTATCGCTTGCCACTTTGCTGGCAGAGAGTTGGGAGCCGCGCGCCAGAATCGTCACTTTGGGGCAGAAGCGCGTCAGGAAGGCCGCCTCCTCGACCGCGCTATTGCCGCCGCCAACTACTACCACCTCTTTGCCCTTGTAGAAAGGCCCATCGCAGGTGGCGCAGAAATGTACGCCCGCGCCGATGTAATCATCCTCGCCCGGCACGTTCAGACGTTTGTAGGTTGAGCCGGTGGCAATTAAGGTGGCGTTGCAGCGATAGCGATTACCGGTGTCGGTTTCGACGAAGTGTGCGCCATCATCGTCGTTGCCGACATGCACCACGTTCTGGGCCGAGAGCAGTTCCACACCGAAGCGTCTGGCCTGCTCAATCACGCGCTCGGCAAACTCTGCACCGGTCACGCCCTCTGGGAAGCCGGGATAGTTGTCCAGGCGTTCGGTAATACCGGCCTGACCGCCCAGGCCGCTGCGCTCGATGACCAGCACGTCGAAGCCGTCGCGCGCGGCATAGATGGCCGTTGTGAGCGCGGTTGGGCCGCCGCCAACCGTGATGAGGTCGTAAAAGTCTGATTTTGCCCTGGTATCCAGGCCCAGTTTGGCCGCCAGTTCCGCGTTCGACGGCTCAATCAGCAGCGAACCATCTTCAAAGACAATCGTGGGGATGGTCATGCCACCGTTCTGTACGCGCTGCACGAACGCCTGTCCCTCCGCGTCTTCCTCAATATTGATAAACTCGTAGTGAACGCGCTGCTCGCCCAGAAACTTCTTGCTGCGCTTGCAGTCGCTGCACCAGTTGGTACCATAGACCTTGATATTTGTGTGAGACATCGTGGGGCCTTACCTTTCTCGATACAAAATACGGTGGGGCGACAAACGAACGTCATCCGTCCGTAACAGTGAGCGCGGGTAGTTCGGTTGTATTATGCCACAATGACCGTTACCATGTCGTAGCCGGTCGCGCCATTGGGTACAGTACCCTGTTTTTTGGCAATCTGGAGCGCGCCGGTGCCATCAGTTGCGCGCACCACCAGGGTATAGGTGCCGGGAAGTGTGGGTGTCCAGGTGGCCGACCAGAAAACCCAGGTATCCTGTGAGAGCGGCGGTTGCAGCGTGGCCATGCGCCAGGTTGCGCCGCCATCGGTGCTGTATTCGACCTTTGTGATGCCGCGATTGCCTGCGAAGGCGATGCCGCCGAGATCGACCGGGCGTCCGGCAGGCACTGGTGGCTGGCTGCCGTGTGCGGGGCGATCAAAGCGACTGATGGTATGCAGGTAGCCATGGTACCAGCCCTGGTCGCTATACAGGCCGCCGACAAAGTGATCGGTCAGTTCGATGCGTGTCAGCCACTTGGGATTCTCTTCGCCGTAGCGACCGGGGATGAGAGCGCGTAGGGGATAGCCATGCCGGTGCGGCAGGACGACACCGTTCATGCGCCAGGCCAGCAGGGCGTCTTCAGCCAGCACCTCGTCGAGCGGCAGGCTCATATTGTAGCCATCTACGCTGTAGAAAGCCACGTAGGTCGCACCTGCAACCGGCCCACCATGTCGTTCCAGCAGTGTGCGCAAGGTTACGCCTTGCCAGACCGCCGTACTGATGAGATGACTATACACGCCACTGGCGATACACTCCAGCGTGATAGGACGCGAGGTCGAGGGCAATTGCAGCAGTTCATCATAGGTATAGCTGCCGGGCTGTTTGACCAGGCCCGTCACCTCTAAGCGCCACAGGTTGAGATCAACGGTGGGATCGATGGTATTCTGCGTCACAACGTAATGTTCGTTATTGGGGGTGATGGGGGCTGTGAAGCCGTTATGGGAAGGTGTCTCATAGCCGTCATAGCTGGCATAGCGGCTCAGGTACTGTTTGACCAGCGCAAAGCCGCCTGCGCCCGCGCCAAGCGTCAATGTAGCTACGCCCACGCGCGAGAGCAATTGACGGCGTTGCAGCGCCGGTCGCTCCTCGGTCGTCTGTGCCAGTTTGGGCAGCAATGTGCGATAGACCGTGCAGAGGACAACACCGTAGACGCAAAACTCCAGCAGCAGGCCGATGATCGTCGCAACGCGGCTCGCATTGAATGTGAGACCGTACAAATTTTGCGGCAGTTCATTCCAGAAAAGAATAACTGCAATCAGTGTCATTGTCAGACTAAAGCCGCCTGCCGTGAGCCACTCGCGCTTGCCGGGGCGATAGCCTCGTGCTGGTAACGCCACCCAGGCCAATGCGGCATAGAGCCAGCCCAATGCTGTACCGGCGGCGATCATCCCCAGCAGTGCCAGTCCGAGCGGTGTTGTCTTGGGATGCGGCTGGAATGTCTCCAACAGATGAATAAAGGTGCCAACGCTGATATGTTTCAGCAGAAAATCGCCAAACAGTTCGACGGGCGTGGGAATGCCCAGGTACAGGCGAAACAGGCCCATGACGACCACCGCCAGCAAACTGGCCGCCAGGCCTGCGCCAGGAGCGAGCAGCGCGTTGATAAGAATCGTGCGCAGGGGCGTATAAGTTGTGGATTTCCCAGCAGAAGATGCTTGCTCCTGCGTAGTGTGCGTTTCTTGCATGTCTTAAAACCTTTCGGGATACTGTGTCATCCCTTGTCGCGTTCTGAGCGCGTAATAATGTCGGATACCAAGCGCCACCGCAACCGCCAGGCCGAGCAGCGTTACATCATACACGAGGGCGTAGTAGAGACGCCAATCGTTGGTCGGAATAAAAAAGTAGCCAATGGTTGCGCCAAAGGTAAAGTACCAGGTTGTCACCAGCGCCACCGCCTTGCCGCTGATCTGCCAGCCGCGCATACGGGTCTCTGTAGGGGTATGATTCATCACACCCTGCCCGTGCCACGCCCATTGTCGCAGCGGCACCATCAACACGGCCAGCCAGGGTAACAGGATGGTAGTGTACCAGGGAAAGATGTGCGATGAGATGAAGAAGATCATGCCCATCAGAATCAAAAATGCCATCTCCATACTGACGCGCTCGCGCCAGCGCAGATAGAGCATCAGCAGAGAAACCGAGGCGGCAATCAGCACATCTATCAGATGTAGGATAGTATAGCTGAGTGGTGATGGTATATGAAACAGGTCACTAAGCCAGAACCAGAAGAGAGGCACCACGCCCTCGTTCGTCGCCTGCTGATTCAGGTATGTTGAAAAGAAGCCAAAGACGTTGCCATGCCCCAAAATGATGTATGGTGTGTAAAAGGCGGCGATAGTCAGAATACAGGTTGCCAGCAGGGCGTAATCGCGGCGGCGTATGACCACCACGAGCAGCAAGATAGGATAGAGCTTCGTGACGGTCGCCATGCCGATGAGAAAGCCGGTCAGCGCCCGTGAACCATGCCATGAACTGGAAGCACAGAGGATAGCCAGGATCGAGAAGGTAATCGGTAGTACATCCACGTGTCCCTGAATAGCAAACTCGGTAATCACCAGTGGTGCCCAGGCATAGATGATGCAGCGACGCGGGTCTAATCCGCGTTTCTGTAACAGAAAAGCCAGCGCGATGCAGCTTGTCATATCAAATAGCAGGAAAATCGCCTTCAGCACGGTGATGTTTTTTCCGGCCAGCAGATAGCTAATAAGGTAAATCACCTGTGCCCCCGGCGGATAGAGCGTGGGCACATTCTGATAACCCATGTGAGCGTAAAAGAGCGGATCGCGCAACGCACGCAGCGCCGGACTATCCGGCAGCGTAGTAAAGGGGCTATAGCCATGTGTCGTGACCTGCGCATCCCAGAGGTAGCGCAGGATGTCATGCGAAAGAAAGGGGAACGTCGGCAGTAAGATGAGACGTTGCAGCAAGGCACCCACCAGGATCACGCTCATTTCACGCCACATCCAGCGCCCCTGTGGCGGCGGCGTTCGTAGCACAAACAGACATGCCAGCAGGTAAGGCACGCACGCCGCCCACCAGATGTCGAGAAAATGCACGGTATGGACAAATGGTGAAGACAAATTTGAGGCGTTCAAGCGCATCACAATCGCAAAGATGATCGCACACACACAGAGTCCGCACAAGACAAAAAAACGTCTACGCGGTTCCTGCGTGTATACATTCACCTGTGGAGTGACACGAACCTTTTGCTGTATCGACATAACAACTAACTTCCTAAAATATCTTTGAGACTCTACCGTTTACACGCCGAGAGGGAACTTTTTTTTACAGCAATTTTCGGCGTGTGACAGAGGGCGGGACCGCCGCGATTGCGGGGCACCCCCACGTAGGAATGCCTATATAAAAAACGGGCATGGATCATATCGTGTCATGGTAGCTGGGCGAGCACGAGATATCTCGTCGGCTCTCGTAGTCATCCACAATACGATTTTATTCGTGTTATGAGCATGGCTCTTGTGCCAGAAACCGACCAGATATCAGTTTTCAAATATGTTAAAATAGGTACAGGTAGAAAAAAAACATTTGTGCGGAGGGAAACACTATGGCAGATACCAATGAAACCACTCAGATAGATCGCTGCCAGCGACTGCGCGAGCTACGCATCCGGCTGAATGAGGAGATACGTAATTTGAAAGAGAGCCTCTACAAAGTAGAAGCTGATGGTATTGATTCCCCGGTTGAAACCCGCAATATCGTCAAGAGCTTGCAAGCGGTACTGAACGAGATAGATGTCGAACTGAAAAAGTGTAAATAAAGTAATAGAACGAGCCTCTTGTGTAGAAGAAATTCTGATGTAGGGACGGCATTATCCTGCCCTGGCCAATGAATCGTGCGATTCATGTGGATAAAAGCGATTCTCAACAGATTTGTGCCACGCTTTCGACATGAGCCACAGGCCGGACGGGATTTATCCCGTCCCTACAGATTCAAAAGCCTTCCTCTCCTCATTTGCTTTCAGGATTTATCTCCCCTGTGATATAACAGAGCAGTAATGTTGCGTCTAATATAGCAGATACTAAACATAGACTTATCTGTTTTTTTCAGGAAAGCCATACCCAGGAAGGATAGCACTAAGCCGATAGACATTTTCCAGAGAGGGTATGCTGCGAGGAGACAGAGATGAATCAAGATATGCGGTCGCCCAGGTCCACTCCCAACTTACGTTTGCAACGTTGGCGCAAGCGAAAAGGCTGGACGCAGGAAGAACTGGCTAAGCTGATTGGCACCGTAGCGGTGAACATCAGTCGTTGGGAACATGGTCAGTTGCCTTCATCCTATTTTCGTAAAAAGCTCTGCGAAGTTTTCGATCACTGTTCGCCGGAAGAACTGGGCTGGTTCATCGACGAAAATATTGCGGGCGACGGTGAAGGTCAGTCAACCCTTTTGTCACCGATTGATGTCCCGGAAGTGCATAGCCAGAATCATCATCAGGAACCCAGGGAACAGACCTCTCTGCCTTCTTCGGCTCTTCCGATACCGCCTTCGTGGCAGTTATCGTGGCCCGAAACCATTCCAAATGATGCCTATTATCCCTTGCCCGGACGTGAGCAGGCATTGCAAAACATGCTGGAGTTGCTACAAGAGCCACAGGGGCCAGGTATCATCATTATCGATGGCCTGGGGGGACAGGGCAAGACGGCCATAGCGGTTGAACTGTGTCGCCGCGCTCTTCAACAGAAACGCTTCGAGGCCTTGCTGGGGGATAGCGCCAAACAGCAGATGCTCTCAGGCAGCGAAATCATTCATCTCAACGACACTACCCTGGATTATATGACTCTTCTCGACTCGCTGGCTCGCCAGCTTGGCTGTTGGGAACTGCTCAATGCCAGGCCAGATGAGAAACAGGCCACCCTGGCACAGCTTCTTCACCAGAAAAGCTATCTCGTGCTGGTCGATAATCTGGAGAGTATGGATAATGCCAGCGCCCTTGTTGCACGCATACATAGTCTGTTGCGCAACAGCCAGAGCCGCGCCATTGTGACCAGCCGCAAACATGTGCCCTACGACTTTGTGTATGCTTACACCTTGCACGGCTTAGAAGAAAGCGATTCACTCTTCTTCTTGCAGCAAGATATTCAGCAGCACAATGCTACACACCTGTTCAACACGCCCAGAGAGAAACTGATTGCGATACACGAGGTCACAGGGGGCGCACCGCTGGCTCTGAAGCTGGTCATCGCTCAAGCGCGTATTCTCGATCTGGACGTTGTTCTGAGCCAGTTGCAACAGGCGCGTAGTGAACTCTATCCGTTTATCTTTTACCAGAGCTGGCTACAACTCATTCCTCCGGCGCAACGCCTGCTTATCTATATCGGCCAGACTGTTGTTACCACCGTCGGTTGGGAGGAACTGGTCGAAGCAGGCATCGCCGAGACTGAACAGCAATTGGTGGAAGCGATACGTCAACTGATCAATTACTCGCTGCTAGACGTGTCGCCGATGGCACAACATATTCGCTACGGCATTCATCAACTCACCCGTAACTTTATCAATGCTGACCTGCCTGCTATCTGGCGTCAGCAAGGATTGTTATAGAGTAGCTCTGGTTTATACAAAGGGGGATAGTGCCAATGCCCGTGAACCTGGCACAATTGACACCTGACCATCGAGATAGCCAGGCGCTTGTTCAGTGGGCAGTATCGGCCAGCCAGCTTACCGCTGCCCAGGCACGGATCACACGCCTCTATCACATTCAACATGACTATGACCGGTTGAACCTCGAATACCCTAACATTTACAAAACCCTTAACTGGCTGTGTGAGCAAACGAGCGAAGAAGCTCTGGAACTATTGCTTGAATATCTCTCTCTGCTCGCTCCCTACCTGCGTCAGCGCAATCTGGATTTCGATCTCCTTCGCTGGTGCCAGGTCGCCACACGGGCCTACCCGCGCGAAGGATGGCTCTGGCATCTCACTGGCCAGGCTCAGAACGCCCTCGCTCTGCGCGACGAGGCGGTGCAAAGTTTCCAGTATGCCATGACCACAAGCGAGGGCTTAGATACCTATGTCTATGCGCTGACGGTATTAGATCTGGGGCGCTTGCGTATCAACCAGGGCGACTATCTGGTAGCTCTACCTCTTCTTAGCACCGCAGAGAGATTATTACAGGCAGAGGGCGACATAAAACACGTTCTGGTTGCACAGGAAGAGCTTATTTTCAACTATATTCGACAGAATGAACCGGATAAGGCGCTCTCCTTGCATAAAGACATGGAACGCAAGCAGCAAGAATTACTGGCTGGTGAAACGATGGATAATACCCTGCTCTTGATAGGTGTCTCCTATCGACGCCGCCAGCAACATGACCTGGCTCATGCCTATTTACAACAATTGCTTGCGCGCGCAGAGGCACAGAAATCGAGAAGCGGCATAGCGACAGCTTCCCACCACCTGGCATGGGTGTATCTGGAACAAGGGCAATGTAACCTGGCCCGCCGCCTCTGTGGTCGCGCCATTGCCCTTTATGAAGAAATTGGCGATATACGCGGTTTATCCGATGCCCACGAACAATTGGGGTGCATCGCGCTGGAGGAACACCGCGTCCAGGATGCATTATTCTACCTGAACAAGTGTCTGCCGGTTCGCCAACAAATCCAGAGCCGGTACGGTATGGCGAGTTGCCTGCGTCGCCTGGCTATTGCGTATTTACAGGCCCGCGCACCACTCAAAGCGGCCCACGCTCTCGTGCAAAGTTTGTTGCTCTACAAAACTATGGGCATTCTCAATTGGCAACGCCTCCGAGCTATCAAGAGAGAATTTTGTCACTACCTGCTTGGTTGGCCCCGCTAAATCTAATCCAGGGATAGCAGGAAGTCGCGCACCTCATAGGCCTCGATAGGCTCATTCCAGCGAATGGCCGGTTTCTTGACGATGCGCAGGTTGTCCAGTGCCAGCAGGTGTTGCAGGAAGATATCCGTCTCCTGAATGGCGATAAATGCGCCGGGGCAGCGATGAATGCCGTCTCCAAAGCTCATTACCATGTCGGGCACACTCTCGTCCTTCATCTGCCGCGCCGGACACAGACCCAGCGGATATTCGCCGACCACTTGCTCATCCTCGTTAGCGGCATAGATGTGAACTTTCACCTTCTCGCCTTGCGGAATTGTCACCTCTGTTCCATCATTGTCAATAGTGATATCGGCTGTCGCCCGCCGATAAAGACCGGCTACCACCGGCTCCAGGCGCAAAATCTCGTGCAGGAGCTTATAGCGTTCTTCCTCCGCTGAGGCCAGGTAATGAGCGCGCAGCTCCGGTTGTTCGAGCAGATGCAGGGCCGCTATGCTGATAAACTCGCGCGTTGTAATCATACCTGCCGCCGCGTAGGTCACACATTCGGTTAATATCTCCAGGTTGCTGTAGCCCTGACCAATGAGATGTGAAATCACATCCTGCTGCGGTTGACGCCGCCTGGCCCGAATGGCCGGTAAGACATCCAGCAGATAAAAGGCCATGAGCCGACTCTGATTCTGGGCGATATGCAGGAACCGAAAGGGATCTTGGTGCGGGTCTTTCAAGCTGCTAAAGTCAAAAAACGCCTCAAGTCGTTGCGCCAGACCGGGAAAACTGTTGGTCAGTCCTACCACCTGCCCGGCAACGCGCACTGCCAGTACCAGACTTAGTCGGCTCAAATCAGCCTGCTTGTTCCGTTTGAGTTGTTGTATAAGCTGGCGCGTCTGTCGCTCCATCAGTGAACGATAATGCTCACTGACAAACTTTGGCGTAAAGAAGCGCGCTGACATCTTGCGCTGCTGATTATGTTCTTTGCCCTCAAGGTATAAAATAGGAGAGTGCATAATCTGACGCACCTGTGCGATTAGCTCGGCATTAAAACCGGCCTGCTTTGTGTTACCACTGCGTAGAATGGCGCGTGCCGCCGCGAAGCTGCGCACGTGCCACGTGCCTTGCTCGTCGCGCTCAACCGCCGGTAGCCCGATCTCCGGCACACGCGCCGTTTTCTGCCATGACCACAAGCCATGCACAGGACAGCGTGTCTGGCCCGCCAGTTTCTGTTCGCTCGCTTCGCCAGTAGCTATATTCTCTATGTTCTGCATCGTGCTTTTCTCCGTAGAAGGTCTAATGATAGACCATGACAATTTTGATATTTACAATCTACTATGATATATAACATATCATAACTGCTTTGTGCAAGGAACAAAGAGTGCACGATTGGTAGCGAAGCAGGGTAATGATTGAGAAAATATTGGCTGATTAAGCCTGGGATGTTATGATAGGTGAACAGGGATGTCTCCCTGAAAAGAGACGCTACAGCACATGATGAATGGGGAAGTCAGGATGGATGGACAGGATCGACGGGTCAAACGCACACAACGATTGCTGGCCAGGGCGCTGATTGCCCTGACACTGGAGAAGGGCTACGAAGCAGTAACGATTCGTGATATTACCGAGCGTGCAGATATAGGCTATGCCACCTTTTTTCGTCACTACCGCGATAAAGACGCTCTGCTGCGCGAGGTCTCCGAGGTGGTACTGGCTGAACTGACCGCGCATTTCCCCGGCTCACCGGATGCCGATGCGGTCACAGTTGGCACGACGCTTTTTCGCTACGTGCAAGAGCATCAGAACATCATCCGGGTCCTGCTCAGCATTCACGGTTCCCATGCGCCACTACAACATATCGTTGCTCTGACCACGCAAGAGCTATTACAAATGTACGCGCCAAAAGAGGATAGCATAGTGCCTATCGAAGTAGCTATTAACCACCTCATTCAATCCTCTATCGTGCTGATTCGCTGGTGGCTCGAACACGACATGCCCTATCCGCCAGAACACATGGGGCACATCTATGATCAGCTTATCGACCGACCTACGCGCGCCCTCGCTTTTGGCCCATTGCGACACGAATATCCTGCTCAATAAATAAGGCCTTTGCTCTTTTTGGCACAGGTTTGTTAGTGTAGTTAATGTAGAAGAAGCAAATCCTCTATGCTTCTGTATCACCTACATCCGTCGCTAGGGATGCCGCAATCTCGTCGTCGCCATAGCTTCGCTCGCGCTTTGTGTTCCTTCTTCCGTATTTATTTTTCTTGATAAGAGTTTCTGATAATCAACCTCTCCTTCTAACAAGCCAGAGGATAAATTTATTGGCCTTTCAATCTTTTCATACTCGTTCAATTGTCTATAGAGTGATCTTAATGATTGCTCGTTCGCATTATCAAGAAAGCGTAAGGCCGAAGCAACAAGGTAGGATTTCACAATTTCAAAAGCAACCCAGCGCCGTTGACAGCTTTGAGCAGCTTTTCCTGTTGTGTTAGAACCTGCAAAGATGTCTAAGACAACATCGTCTGCAAAACTATCTAGAACCTCCGGTTTATAGACTGACGCTAGTTTGGCTAGTGCTCTCGCGGCTTCAATACGAACATTCTTGTCTATAGCGGTGAAGCTTTCCACGAGTACTCCTAGAGCAGATCTGTTTCGCAACTCCCCTAAAGACCACGCTGCTCCTGCTCGAATATCTGCATGCTGCCTGCTATCACGTAAAACATTAGAGAGAAGTTGGCAAGAAATATCGCTTTGTATCTCCCCAAGGATAATGACTGCTTCCAGTCTATTTTCGAGAACAGGTGCCTCAATACATTGTTTGATAAATGCCCACCCTTCTTCTCTTCCATGCCGTGCCAAGCCAGCAGCAGCTTCGAGCCTGACGTATATATCTTCATTACTCTGAGCAATCTTCTCACATAACGCATTAAAAACTGTAGGAGTTGAGAAAACAGATAAAGCTTTAACCGCAGTATATCTTTCACTATGGGAAATGCTTGAAAGCTGATTTATATAGCGATCTATGGATGCTGTATGAGAGCATGGAAACTTTTTGATAACGGGAACAACAGAGGCAAGAATTTGATTAGGAACAACTTCTTCGCCTTCAACAACAAGAGGGTTTAAAGTGATCTCTCTTTTCATTCCTTCTAAAAGAGAATATCAGGTACTCTGATACGTTTAATCTTGATGCCTTTCCAGATTTTGAAGCTCATCGAACCACGTTCTAGCTCAATAGGGGTATGTCCCTGGGAAACAAGATCATCGAAGATCTGATAGGCTTCTAAGGACTTAGGGGCTAGAGAAAGCCTTTAATCCCTATCTATCCGATTGCCTTCCTATGTGCCTTCCCGCGTTCATAATAGCGCTCCGCGCTCCCTAGCAGATCGGCGCGTTCGGCCTCGTTGAGTGCGCGGATGACTCTGGCGGGCACGCCGAGCGCCAGCACGCCGGAAGGAATGCTTTTGCGTTCAGGCACAAGCGAGGAGGCTCCGATAATGGTTTCGTCGCCGATGACGGCGTGATTGAGGACGACGGCGTTAATACCGATCAGGACGCGATTGCCCAGCGTTGCTCCGTGAACAACGGCGTTGTGGCCGATGGTGCAGTCGTCGCCGATGGTCAGGGGCGCGTCTTCGTCCAGGTGCAGGGTGCAGTTATCCTGAATATTGGTGCGTTTGCCGATGATGATGGGGCCGGTATCGCCGCGAATGACGGTGTTATACCAGATGCTTGCACCTTCGTGAATCGTTACATTACCGATAATGACCGCGCCAGGGGCAATAAATACATCTTCAGCAATCGTGGGCCAGATACCGTTGAAAGGTAGAATCGTCATTGTTCCCTCCTTAATCCCGCGCAACACGGCGCACGGTATAGCAAATCTCGTCCAGGCGACGATCATAGCGGACATCATTGGGGTCGAAACTGTTGATGAGGACGCGCTGGTAGCGGTTGCCCTCGGCGTGAATGTACTCGGTAGCATTGAGGGCCAGCGCGACATGCACGATGGTTGTGGTGGCGAAGAAAATCAGGTCGCCTTCACGCATGTGTGCGCGCGGCACGTCCTGGGCCAGCGCCGCGTACTGCTGGTCGGCATCGCGCGGCAACTGGTAGCCTACCATGCGATAGCAGAGTTGTATCAGCGCGCTGCAATCGATGCCCTGCACCGTTGTTCCACCCCATAAATAAGGCACGTTTAGATACTGACGGGCATAGCGGGTCACGGTTGCCAGTGGCTGGCGCGGGTAGAGGGCCGCGAACGAGTTACCTACATGCATGGTGATGGCAGAACGTTCCAGCCAGGCCTCTCGCTCTCCCGGCAGTGCCACCTGCACCCGTTGAGGGTCGGTTGTATCCAGCAGAGGCAGTACGCTTGAGAGATATGCGTTTCCAAGACACATCTCTCCTCTTCTCTCTGCGTAGAGCGGCGTCTGTGGGACGCTGACAACGGCGTTTAACGCCAGTGGAGTGGCGCAACACTCACTGTTGCCGATCCGGCAAAATCCCTTGACAGGTGGCTCATCCAGTTCGTCGCTGCGCACCCACCCGCTATAATCGGGCAGCGTCACATGCGTCCACATGCCTTGCTCCTCATCTGCCTGAGCAGGCGTATTCAATAATGCCTGTGTTACCAACTCTGAGGCGGCATTCGGCTCGCGGCGCACATCCGCTACGCCTATGGCAATGGCAAAGGTAGATACTATCATGAAACTCTAACTATTCACCCCTGCAAAACCCATAAGGGTGTGATGATAAAAGTAAACCGACAATCCCGTAGGGGCGTGAGTGATCATGCCCTGGTGGCCTGTCGAGCCGCTCACAGGGAGTGATGAAGAATGTTAATGCCCCGGTGGCCTGTCGAGCCGCTCACAGGGCGTGATCACTCACGCCCCTACGGGATTGTCGGTTTCGTTTGGGAGAGTTCATCATCACGCCCTTCGTATACAGATTTTTTTATAGTATATCATGTGGCTCTGTCACAGCGATGGAGATATCAGACGTGTCAGGAAGGTACAGACTCGTCGGTCATCTCTAGTTGATCTTGAAAGACGCGCCAATGGTATTACCTGATCGCTATACATTGTATCTGCCGACAGAGCGTGAAACCGCCGATATGGCACAAGGCTCGGTACAATTTATTGGCACTGCGACAGTTCTGCTACGCTATGCCGGTTTCACCATTCTGACCGATCCGAATTTTCTGCACCAGGGCGAGCTGGCGCATCTGGGCTACGGTATCTACACGACACGCCAGACCAATCCGGCTCTTGAACTGCATCAATTGCCGCCCATCGACTTCGTGTTGCTCTCACACTTCCATGAAGATCACTTTGACCGGCGTGTGGTGCGTGAGCTTGACCGCGCTATACCGATTATCACCACGCCGCAGGCCGCGCTGGCTCTGCGCCGCCGCTGCTTCGCTGCCACGCAGGCCCTGGCAACCTGGGAAACACTGACTCTGCACAAGGGTCTGAGCATGTTGCGTGTAACCTCGTTGCCCGCCCGACACGGGCCAGCGCTGATCTGGCGTGCCTTACCACAGACGATGGGCAGTATGTTAGAATTCATGGATCAGGATGGGCAGGTACTCTTGCGCGTCTATATTAGCGGCGATACTCTGTGGTACGCGCAACTGCAAACCATCGCGCAGCACTATCCCCATATCGATCTGGCGCTGCTACATCTGGGCGGCACACGCCTCATGGGCATTCTGGTGACGATGGACGCGCGACAGGGATTAGAGACGCTGGAGAGCATCAATGCGCACAAGACCATTCCCATTCACTATAATGACTACGCCGCCTTCAAGTCACCGCTGCACCACTTCGAGCAACTCGTGACGCTCTCCGGCCTGCAAGAGCGCGTCGTCTACCTGCATCACGGCGACAAATATACCTTCGAGGTGCTGGAAAAACAGGAGAGATAAAATGAATAAGGGGCACAAATGGACAATTGAAACAGATGCCAATTGTCCGTTTGTGTCCCTCATTCATGCATCAGGATGATGCAGCAGTCTTTTCGGACGGCGCTGTATTGCTAGCAGACTGTGTAACGGCGCGTGGACGACGACCGGTGTACAGCACACCCACGAAAAATACGATCCAGCCTACCGCCATGATGGCCCAGAAAAGGCTCTGCACTCCCAGGAAACGCGCCAGCGTACCGGCAGCACCATTAATCAGCGCGCCGACCAGAATCAGCACGTTGGCCAGTGCCAGGTTAAAGGTTTGAAAACCGGCGGTCTGCGACTGGCGGCGCACTAACTTCCAGCCGGAATAGATGGCGACGCCCGCGATGGCGACCACGCCCAGTGTGTTCAGCACGATGATTGTCACCAGCCAGGGGCCGGGGATCAGCACGCCGGTACCGGGCGTACCTGCTACCTTACTCAGCGCTGTTACGTCGATCTGCGCGAAGAAGATTAGCACAGTTGCCAGCGCGCTCAGAATGTAGAGGGCCGTCAGACAGATAACGGTGACACGCGGCTTAGCAACCAGCGCCAGGCAGCCCAGACCCAACCAGGACGGCATTAACGCCCCGCCGAGGATATAGTAGAAGCGGAAGAGCAGCATGCCGCCAAAGCTGGTCGGCCCAACGAACAGCATACAGATATAGCAGAGTGTCGCTATAAAGGCCATCGTCAACGCGATTGACCAGTAGAGTTGATAGGTGCGATGTCGCCGTGCGTACTGGCTCATCACCACACCCGCGAAGAGTCCTATCACGATCAGATTAATGATCGGCGGAATAAGGTTCAGCGGGCTAAGCATCTCTTTGACCCCCTTATTCTTCCTTCAGAAAATACAAAAAATTACAACGGTTCCCCATAAAATATACAAAAAACTCAGAATATTGACAACTCTTGTGGACGGATTGGGGTCTGTGCGTCTATTTCATCCCGCGCGTGTCATCTGGCGCTGGCGGAGCAGCAGCAGGAGGCCGAGCAGAGCCAGGAAGAGTAGGAGAAGCCCCAGCAGGGCGCGTACCCCAGGATTACTCAAGTCCGGCCAGGGCGCGGGCTGAGTAGAGAGGGAACCGGTGGATGGAGAGGTAGAGTTAGTATATGCCGGTTGTTTGGTGGCTGCTGCATGTGGTGTCTGCTCAGCTTGCGCAGGGCGCGTTGCCGAGTACTGGGGAGTTAAGGAAGAAGCCTGATGAGTCGCTTGCGGCTCTCCAGGCGGTGACACCTGACCGACACCACTGCTGGTGCCGGAATCCGTTGACATAGATGCCCCGTTCATAGCACCACTGGGAAGCGAGATGCTGGAGAGCAGGAAAACAAGGCCAAGAACGGCGACCAGCGCAGTGAGCGAGCGTAGTGCGGTAAGCGTGGTCTTCGACCAGCCATGCCCGGCTCTGCGCGTCGGCAACGCACGCGGCATCGTGCCATTGCCACGTAGCATGATCGGTTTCGTTGACGTGGTAGAAAGCATATCTTCTGACAACAAAAATGAACGCGGCAGAGGCGGCTGCGGTAGCGCGTGCAACAAAGCTGCCGCCTGGCGCAATGCGACCAGTCTCTGCTGACAGCGTTCACAGGTTTGCAGATGTGCCTTGCACTGCTCCTGTTCCTCGGTCGTGAGCGCTTTGTCCAAGTATGCCGAAAGCTGTTCAGTTGTCAGATGCCGATTCTGTGCTGTCACCCTTCTTCTCCATACTCCATCTACGGGAAACTACCCGTCCCCCTTATGACGATAACTTTGTGGTAAAAGTTCCCTGTGTTGATACAGGTAATCGCGTAAGCGTGCCCGCCCACGCGCAATGCGCGAGCGCACCGTACCCAGCGTGGTTTCGGTGGTGGCTGCAATCTCCTCATACGAGAGTCCCTGTACATCGCATAATACCACAGCCACACGCTGCTCAAGCGGCAGAGCTTCCAGCGCCTGCTGAATAACGCCCTGTAGCTCCTGTGTCAACACGTGTGCTTCGGGATTGCCCGTAGGGTCTGGATCGGTGAGCGCGGTCAAAAAATCAGCCGAGGGCATATCGTCATCGTCGGTCAGCGCCTCTAGCGACTCGGCGGGACGGCGCTGGACGCGGCGTAGATAGTCATAGACCTGGTTGGTGCCAATCCGCAGCAACCAGGCGCGAAACGAAGGGCCGCCGCGATAGGTATTGATACCGCGAAAGGCGGCAAGAAACGCATCCTGCGTTACATCGGCAGCATTATCGGCGTTGCCCAGCATCCGAAAGACGAGGCTATAGACCGCTTGCTGATAGCGCAACACAAGCTGGTTGAATGCCTGCAAATCTCCCCGCTGACTGCGCGCGATGAGCAACTCCTCATCGTCACGCACCGACTGCCTCATACCATGCCTCTCTTCTATCGTGATTGCATCACTATAGCACACTTTTTACCGTTGGGGAATAACCAAAAGCGCCTTCGTGTTGATTCATACGGTATAGGCCTTGACTTTTTCACACAACTCAGGTACCCTACTTCCTAGCAAATATCTTTTCAAGGAGAGCGATTCGCGTGATAACTTTTAACTAACATGTAAAGCGCATGAACACACGACAAGCAATGCCTGGCTCGTTGCACATATTCCCTTGCGTCAGTACAGGCTCTATGAGCATACCTGACCTGCGTGAGATATGTGTGATGCTTATATTGCATGGTGTTCGCGGTACATGGTAGTGAAGCATTCACGCAGCGCGTTGGTTTTTAACACACGAGAACGCTTTCCCACGACAACGCCCTCTTATTCATCCTTCTTCATGATACCGTGGAAACCGGCTAAGCAAGCAGGCATTTCATCAACACCGTTCTATGTTGTCGCCAATGAAGGCGGTGAAACCATGCCGTCTGGACGTGATAATGAATTTTACCCATCAAAATCGACCCTCTCGTAGGGGCGTGATTCATCACGCCCTGAGAAAGGAGCGAGGGACGAGAGGCGAGCAGAGAGAGCAGGAAGGGCGGGGAGGGAAGGGCGTGATGAATCACGCCCCTACGGGAGCAGATCAAAGGGAGGGAAGGGCGTGATGAATCACGCCCCTACGGGAGCAGATCAAAGGGAGGGAAGAGGGGGATGAATCACG